>Ga0315291_10001086_pt1 | contig 36445 bp, 30 predicted proteins | sample YL17G12_20_MG_FD_203070 | JGI IMG/M metagenome (GOLD analysis project Ga0315291, IMG submission 203070) | Sediment microbial communities from Yellowstone Lake, YNP, Wyoming, USA - YL17G12_20 | ecosystem: Environmental > Aquatic > Freshwater > Lake > Sediment | place: USA: Wyoming | collected...
TGCCAGGAGATCACGCCAATATGTTTTTGCCTCTCCGACTGCAACTAGTGTTTGGTCACAGCTTATGTTTTGCGGTAGGTTGTGCGGTGGGGCTACATGCGACCCGCGAATGTAGGTTCTACAAACTCAGCCAGCTGAGAAGGGCGGTGCCATTCGCGTGAGCACACAGGAGCATCAAAGTGCGGAGATTATTTCCCCACTGCTTCATCGGAGCCACAAGAACAGGTAGGCTTTGCGAGATTAGTTCACGGAATTCAACTGCAGAGACCGCGGAAGGACTTCTATATATAGCACAGGGAAGGTAAGGAAGGAACTCACCATCGGCTTCCACGGGGACTTCTTCGCTGCGTGTCACCGCGCAGTGGCTCGTCCAGAGGCACTTTATGTTTTCGTCAAGTCCTGACACCCAAGGAGAAGCGCAGCAGGATTGCCCTCCGTCTGATACCCTCCGATCAGGCCGCATTCGCCTGAGGCTACCTCTCTCGTCAGTTTTCACGGCCACTCGGCGCCCTATTTGAGATACCGCAGCTTGAGCTGCGGCCTGCCGGCATCTTCTTCACCCAACTCCCGATCCCTTCGCTCTTGGATTGTAGATATTTCACGTATCTAGCCGATTGACCCTCCGGCTTGATTCCTCGCCTCTTGTCCTTTCTCGTTGTCCTCCTTTGAGTTACAGGCCTGCCCTCCCTGGCGAACCGGGCCGCGAAATCGGGTATTCGCAGTGCACGTAAGAGGGCAGCAACGCACCCAGGACAAGGAGACGACGATGTTGGCAAACTCAATACAAAGAATTCGCAGGAAGGCAGGTTTTGCTTTGATCATTACCCTCTTAGCCTCGAATCACCTGCTCGCCGAAAACAGATTCAGCTTAAAGAAGATTTCGGACAATGTGATTCTCGTCGAGCTCGCAAACACGGACCCCATCGCAGGGTTCCAGTTCTCGATCAACGCTCGCGGAGGTATTGCGCTGCAGGCGTTTGAAGGCACAGAGCGAACGTTTGGGGCCGGGCTGGCAATCTATCAGTATCTGAAGGATGGCTCGACACTCAACGTTGTGCTGCTTGCGCCGTTTCGGGCGTCTCTTTCGGCAGGCCAGGGTGTAATTGGGAAGGTTTCTTTCGAGCCTGCATCTGGCAGCTCAGCCGACAGCGCTCGCGTCTTCTTGACCAACGTAGAGATCTGCAATGCTGATGCAAAAATTCTCGACGTCACAGCACAGCAACTCTGCTGGAGTCTCCGTCAGAACAATGAAAACGCCTCCTCTTCGTTTCGTCTTGAACAGAATTATCCGAATCCCTTCAATCCGTCGACCACGATCACCTACAAGCTTTCGAAGCCCGCACAAGTGCAGCTTGTGATCTATGACATCACAGGTCGGGAAGTTAGGACGCTTGTGAGCCAACAACAGCCCGAGGGTCAGTACGCTGTTAAGTGGAATGCTGTCGATGACGAAGGCGCGGTGCTTCCATCAGGCATGTACATTGCCCGGTTGAAGGTTAGCGATGAAGTGGTAACCAAGAAACTGTTACTGATGAAGTAGTTCGGGCTATCCAATGGAAAGGGGACACACATGAAAGCTATGAGACGATATACCGAGAAACCGCAGACCTTCATGGTCGAGTACAAAGACCTGAAGGCCAAGCTTTTTGGCGATCAGTCATTCGTGTTCACTAAAGAGACATGGGAATGGCAGAGGTACATTCAGCTGCTAGGCCTGTTCTATTCTTGCTTCCGTACAGAGGCCTGGCAGAATCCGCTGCTAGAACAAACCGCTTGAGTGGGCAGGTAGAGCTCAAGAAGATGATCCTCATCAAATAGTCGACTAAGGATGGGCAATATGACAAGAGATATTGGAACCGACGGTTTTAGCTCCTCTGTATTTCAGATTCCCAAGCGGTTTGAAAGTCTCTGCAAGGAGCTTACTCACGCAGGCCGAGTATATCTTGACGGCTTAACTCTAGCGATCGAGGCGGCGGCACCGCGGCCTGGATTTCTCGTCTACGTCCAGACGAAGAAACTCTCAATTCGGTTGAATGGTCTGGAACCAGTGATCTTCTCGGCGGTTGACCTTAACACTCATTTGCAGGTTGCACAGGTCTATCTTGCGACGACAACGGCAGCAGCAGTTGACTTCGTCGACTTTGTAGCGCGAAGCTTTCCGTTCGGCGTGGCCCAAATCAGAACGCTTTCTCGGGCGCCGTTCCAGGCTCCTCCAGGTGCAGATTCGGGGCGTGACTTTGCATCTCTGATGCGAGAGCGCAGCTTGTTGCATTCTGTTTTCACAAGCCCATCGAACGAAGTTTTGTTTTCACTCGTCTCGAAATTGACATTTGGCGGCATCTCTGAAGGATCTCTTGCCTGCGGGAACAAGGAGGACATGCTGAAGGAACTTTCGCGCTTTCTCTTCTTCCATAACAACTATCGTTCTCTTCCGTGGCTTGGAGGGAAGACGCCTCTCCAGAAGCTCAAGGCATTTCGCGGGTTTGAGGAGATCCATTCGTTTGATCCATACGGGGCCTCCTGTTCCAGGCGTGTGGAAACGAGCTCGCCATTGCCGACAGCAATCTCTCGGAAGGGAGACGGAGGTCGCAGCGTTCCCGGTGGATTGATGGTACCCTATTATCAGAACCATAAGCAAAGGAGATGAGCATGAAACGAGTTCTCGTCATTGATGATGATGAATCATATCGCCAAATGGTGAGTAGTATATTGAAGCAGTCGGGGTTTGCCGTACTGGATGCCAATAATGGCAATCAAGGTATTGAGCTTGCGCAGACTCATGCTTTCGACCTTGTGATTTGCGATGTGATGATGGAGAATCTCGACGGCTTCGGCGTTCTTGACAGGCTGCGAATGGATCCGGCCACGAACACCATACCGTTTATTTTCATGACGGGCTTGTCAGACAAGGAGAGCATGCGAAAAGGCATGACGCTCGGAGCGGACGATTTCCTTGTCAAGCCTTTTACAGGAGAGGTTCTCCTCTCCGCCGTTGAGGCGCGCCTCACCAAGCATCAGGAACTGAGCGACGAGGCTGAACGAAAGCTCACGCAACTGCGCACGAGCATTAGTCTGGCATTACCGCATGAGCTTCGCACCCCGCTCACTGCTATACTGGGATTTTCCGACATCCTGGCAGATGAAAAAGGTACTCTTAGTCAGGCTGAGATTGCTCATATGGGAAAAGCGATCCTCCGGGCTGGATTAGGCCTTCAGCGAGTGATCGAGAATTTCTTGATCTACGCTCAGATTGAAGTCATCGCAACAGATTCGAAGAAGGTTGAATCGCTAAGGAAAAGTCAACTTTCACATTGCTCCGAGCTCATCGAGCCCCTGAGCCGGAGAAAGGCCGAGTCCCACAAGCGCCTTGCTGATCTGACGCTCGAACTCTCCGATGGTCCGGTTGCAGTTTCTGCAGAATACCTGACCAAGATAGTTGAGGAGCTGCTCGACAACGCCTTCAAGTTTTCCGAAGCCGGCACTTCTGTACATCTAACCGCTTCGACCAACAAGGACGATTTCGTCCTGTCGATACAAGATCAGGGGCGAGGCATGTCGGCCCAGCAGCTTGCGGACCTTGGCGCGTACGTGCAATTTGAACGCAGGTTCTACGAGCAAAAAGGTACTGGGTTAGGTCTCACTATCGCAAAACGCCTTACTGAGCTTCATGGGGGGAAGATGGAGTTTGAGCTCAACGAATCGGGCGGAACCAATGTGCTCGTTTACCTGCCCACGCATCCACAGGATTCGCCTGTCCTAACGTCCCGAGACCTTCCATTGATGGTTCAGATCCAACAGTGAAATGCCGCTGTCTGGCGGCATTACCTTACCGAATCCGCAGTCGCCGGCCTCTCACCACGCGTGTCAGCGACTCCCAACGTCCTGACGTGCATTCTTCTCGTTTCCAGGAAGTCAGAATGACCAGAGCAAGAAAGCGTTGCCTCGGCGCGTACGCTAACGCATTCTTGCAGGCAGTTCCACCGGGGATTTCCGCCTCGGCTCGGTGTCTGTCACTATCGCCCTTCGGTCGCACAGAAGATAGCACAGGTCGGCTTTTCCCATTTTAATTCAATCCTGACTGAGCGGAGTCCTGTCTGTTTTTGCGACGTAACGAAGTCGCAGGGCTGCCCACTCAAAATCGCCGATTTTGACACTGGGTGTTGGCTGCTCTTGACAGCATTACCAGCACCTTTTCCGGTTTGGGAGGTCATTTCGCGACACTCTCTCGGCATTTCGAATGCTCCGCCTGCTTCGGACTTGGTGGCGCCAATAGCCATGGTTTTAGCTTGATTTTGCGGGCGCGTTAACGCATTTTTGAGCGGTCACTGCAAGTGCAAGGTGTGAGTTCCGTCGCGCCGAACGTCAAACATCCTGCTTTGACCTTCCCGATCAGCTCGTCAATTCTTCACGCCGGGAGTGCACCAAAGGCTTTCGGCTCAACGAGTGCTGTGTGGAATGTCCAAGCTCCGGCCTCTCCGGACTCAGACGGAATGGGGCGAAGATAACTCGCAAATGTTCAATCTGTGAACTTGCTCACTCGTATGATCCTTGGATCGACTGTCCGATAACCATTCTCATTGATCAACCTAGCCGAAAGGAATACATATGCAGGTGCTCCAAACAGCGGACTGGCTCGTCATCATCGGGTATTTTGCCATCATTCTTGGACTCGCATGGTGGGCGATCAGGAGGCAGAAGCGAACCTCCGACGGATACTTTCTGGCAGGTCGTAATCTTGGATGGTTCATCGTCGGCGCATCCATCTTTGCTTCGAATATCGGCTCCGAGCATCTCGTTGGATTGGCAGGCTCCGGAGCCACCGACGGAGTTGCGATGGCACATTATGAACTCCATGCATGGTGTCTTCTCGTCCTTGGATGGATCATGGTGCCGTTCTACATGCGGTCGAAAGTGTTCACGATGCCGGAATTCCTGGAGAGGCGCTTTTCTCCAACTGCAAGGACCGTTCTTTCCGCGATCTCTCTGGTCGCATACGTCCTGACGAAGATCGCCGTGGGTGTGTTTGCGGGTGGAGTGGTATTTGCCGTGCTGCTCCCTGACATCAACATTCTTGGAATGGATAGTTTCTGGGTGGGATCCGTACTCGTCATTGTCATCACGGGGCTCTATACGGTTCTCGGCGGCATGAGCGCGGTTGCCTACACAGAAGCTCTTCAGACTATCGTCTTGATTATTGGCTCCGCGTTGGTGACGGTATTTGGGTTGAACGCATTAGGCGGCTGGTCCGAACTCCGTTCGGTTGCCGGTTCCGAAATGTTCAATCTATGGAAACCGCTCGTCCCGTCCGGCATTGAGGGAACCTGGGCGCCGGTCAAAGAAGCAGGCAGAATGGCATGGTACTTCAATGACAACTACCCATGGCTTGGGATGCTGTTCTGTGCTCCAATCATCGGACTATGGTATTGGTGCACCGATCAGTACATCGTTCAGCGAGCGCTCTCTGCACCAAATGAGACACAAGCGCGGCGCGGCTCTATCATGGCATCATACTTCAAACTCTTGCCTGTCTTTATCTTCATTATCCCCGGAATCATCTGCTACGCGCTGGCCGTGAGCGGCAAAGTGCCGGTGCTGCAACAACACTTGATTGGCCCCGACGGGCATATCATTCGAGACAATGCGCAACAAGCGTTTCCTTTGATGGTGGCATACGTTTTGCCAATTGGCGTTCGCGGGATTGTCGTTGCCGGTCTGCTGGCGGCATTGATGAGTTCTCTGGCGGGTGTGTTCAATGCCTGTTCCACCCTTTTCACGATCGATTTCTATTCACGGATCAAAAAGGACGTGACGCAGGAACGACTCGTGTGGGTTGGGAGAGTCGCGACAGCCGTTATGGTTCTCATCGGTCTTCTTTGGCTTCCGGTGATTCGCGGCGGGAAAGGGCTCTATGATTACTTGCAGGGCGTGCAGGCCTATCTCGCTCCGCCGATCTTTGTTGTGTTCTTCCTGGGAGTCTTTCACAAGCGGTTGAACGCGAAGGGTTGCCTCGCCGCACTCTATACGGGCTTTAGTCTGGGATTACTTCGGCTTGCGATTGACACCCCTGTCAAGCTGATCGACGGCTTCAAGTATACGGAGGGTTCCTTTCTCTGGATCATGAATAACATCTTCTTTCAGTACTACAGTCTCTTCATCCTTATCGTCTGTACAATCGTCATGCTCGCGGTCAGCTATTCGACTGAAGCCCCCGCATACGAGAGAATCAGTGGACTGACGTACGGCACGGTGACAGAGGAGCACAAAAAAGGATCTAGAGCAAGCTGGAACAAGTGGGATGTCATTTCGTCCGCACTTGTGATTGTGTTAATCGTTGCTGCGTACCTGTATTTTGTCGGATGACCTCAAGCAATGAGCCATGGATTATCCGACCGCATGCTTCTCATGAGCGAAGGCTCACGTACTCTCTGGATGAGAATAGGCAAGTGCCATGAAGAATAAGCAGTTCGTCGTCGGTGTCGACTTCGGCACGGATTCCGTTCGAACAGTCATCGTGAACGCCGCTGATGGCGAAGAGGTGTCGAGCGCGGTGTTCCACTATCCTCGCTGGAAGGAGGGAAAGTACTGCGATCCCGCGCACAACCAGTTCAGGCAGCATCCGCTTGACTACCTCGAGGGGCTCGAGTGGACAGTCAAAGAGGCTCTACGGGAGGCGCCAGGTGATACCACGCGCGAGGTTTGCGGCCTGTCGGTTGACACGACGGGTTCCACGCCCGTCGTCGTTGACGAGCAGGGCACGCCGCTATCACTACGCGCTGAATTCAGTGAAAACCCCAACGCGATGTTCATCCTCTGGAAGGACCACACGTCCGTGTTGGAAGCCGAAGAGATCAACGCGCTGGCGAAATCATGGGGAGGTGTGGACTACACACGGTATGAGGGTGGAGTGTATTCGTCGGAGTGGTTCTGGGCGAAGATGCTTCACGTTCTTCGCTCTGATCCCGACGTCCGAAAGGCTGCGTTCTCATTGGTTGAACATTGCGATTGGATTCCGGCGCTTCTTGTCGGCGACACCAAACCGCTAACGCTCAAGAGAAGTCGATGCGCTGCAGGGCACAAGGCCATGTGGCATCCGTCATTTGGAGGTCTTCCATCGGAGGAATTTCTCGTTAAGCTCGATCCGTTGCTGAAGGGCGTACGCAGGCGCCTCTATGAAAAGACCTACACGAGCGATGTGAGCGTCGGGTCACTGACACCGGAGTGGGCGCGACGGTTGGGGCTTCACACAAATGTGAAAGTGGGAGTCGGAGCCTTTGATGCTCACATGGGGGCTGTCGGAGGCGAGATTGCGCCGTACGTGCTAACCAAGATCATGGGGACCTCGACGTGTGACATGCTCGTTGCACCTACGTCAGATGTCGGCGATCGTCCCGTCCGTGGAATTTGTGGCCAGGTTGATGGATCGATTATCCCCGGGATGATGGGCCTTGAGGCGGGCCAATCCGCTTTTGGGGATGTCTATGCATGGTTCCGTGATGTGTTGATGTGGCCTGTGGAGCACATTATTGGAAAGAGCAGTCTCCTTGATGCTCAAACAAAAGAGAAGATCCTCGGCGAAGTAACAGAACGTCTCGTCCGTGAGCTCTCGAACGAAGCGGCAAAGGTGCCGATCGATGAATCCGGCATTCTCGCGTTGGACTGGATGAACGGGCGGCGGACCCCTGACGCGAATCAGCTCTTGAAGGGGGCAATCACCGGTCTGACGCTTGGGAGTGATGCGCCGCGAATTTTCCGTGCGCTTGTCGAGTCAACGGCGTTTGGCGCCAAGCGGATCGTCGAGCGGTTCCGTTCCGAAGGTGTGAGAATCGATGGCGTGATTGCTCTCGGAGGTGTTGCCAAGAAATCGCCGTTCATCATGCAGGTCGTTGCCGACGTGCTGAACGTGCCGATCAAGGTGCCACGTTCTGAGCAAACGTGCGCGCTTGGCGCGGCGATGTTCGCCGCCACCGTTGCCGGCATCTATCCAACAGTCGAGGGAGCCAAGAAGGCCATGGGGAGCGGGATGGAAACGGAGTATCGACCAGACCCACCGAGTGCGAAGCAATACAAGACCCTCTACGATCGTTATCTGAAGTTGGGGGAATTTGTGGAAAACGAAACCTTGAGCAGGAGGAAAAACCTATGAATCTGCTGCAAGAGTTGAGAGAGCGCGTGTGGCTGTGCAATAAAGATCTGCCGAAGCTCGGGCTTGTCATCCACACCTTTGGAAATGCAAGTGCCATAGACCGCAAGCAAGGACTTGTTGCTATCAAGCCGAGCGGTGTGATATATGATGATTTGATGGTCGATGACATCGTTGTCGTCGATCTCGACAACAAGGTTGTAGATGGGAAACTCCGACCCTCCTCCGATACAAAAACACACACGCTCCTCTACCGTAGTTTTCCCGATATCGGGGGAATCGTGCACACTCACTCCACGTACGCCGTGGCGTGGGCACAGGCGATGAAGCCAATCCCGATCCTGGGCACAACGCACGCGGACCTTCTCTCAACCGACGTGCCGTGTACCAAGGTCATGAGCGACAAGATGATCAAGGGTGATTATGAGGAAGAGACGGGTAGGCAAATTGTGGATGCGTATGGTCATCGGTCTTACAAGGAGATTCCGATGGTGCTCGTGGCCTCCCATGGTCCATTCACCTGGGGAGACACGCCGGAACAAGCGGTGTATCACAGTGTGATGCTCGAAGAGCTTGCGAAGATTGCCCTGCTGACCCTGCAAATCAATCCGGCAGCGGCACGCTTGAAGAAAACGCTCATTGACAAACATTTCTTGCGGAAACATGGACCCGATGCCTACTACGGTCAGGACTGGATGTGATGAGAAAGGAGATCGCCGATGAAAAACATACCACCCGTAACTTTGGCACTTCTTGCGGTAAGCAGGGATTGCTTCCCTATTGAGCTCTCCAGGAAGCGGCGCGTCAAAGTCGTCGAAGAGTGCAAGGCCAAGAACATCCCCGTGGTTGAACTTCAGACGATCGTCGAAAACGAAAGTGATGTTCTCAAGGCGCTTGAAGAAATCCGGGACAAAAAGGTGAACGCACTCGTGCTCTACCTGGGCAACTTCGGGCCTGAAGGACCAACGACGATGCTCGCGCAGAAGTTTGACGGTCCGGTGATGCTGGCCGCGGCGGCTGAGGAGACGGGAAAAGATCTCTACGACGGACGAGGTGACGCTTATTGCGGATTGCTCAGCGCGTCGTACAACACGGGACTGCGAAGCCTCAACCTTCACATCCCCCGCAACCCGGTCGGAACAGCGAGAGAAGTGGCATCGATGATTGCGGACTTCATGCCGGTTGCGAGAGTCTTCCTTGGCCTCAAGCAGCTCAAGATCTTCTCCTTTGGGCCGAGACCTTATGATTTCCTCACGTGTCACGCTCCCATCAAGCCGCTGTTCGATATCGGGGTGGAGATTATGGAGAACAGTGAGCTCGATATGTACGATGTCTATCTCTCCAAAAAGGGGGACCCTCGCATCAAGTCTGTTGCGGCCGACATGGCAAGAGAACTTGGCAAAGGAAACACGTATCCCGATCTCATGGAGCCGCTCGCGCAATTCGAGATTGCGTTGCTTGACTTCATGGAGAAAAACCTCGGCGCATCGAAGTATGCTGTCTTTGCGAACAAGTGCTGGCCGTCGTTCGAGAAGTTCTTTGGATTTGTCCCCTGTTTCATCAACTCGCGTCTGGCTACGCACGGCATACCGATTTCGTGTGAGTCGGATATCTACGGAGCGCTCAGCGAATACATCGCTACATGTGCCACAGATATGCCGGCCGCCATCTTGGATATCAACAATACCGTGCCGCAGGATATGTACGACGAGTCGCGCAGCACAATCGGCCAGTATTCAAACAGCGACCTGTTCATGGGATTTCACTGCGGCAACACATCCTCGGCGTGCATGGCGTCCTTCTCGATGAAGTATCAATTGATCATGCATCGCCTCATGGAGCCCGGTAAGGAGCCGCGCATCACCCGCGGAACTCTCGAAGGGCAGATTCGTCCCGGCAAGATGACATTGTTCCGGCTGCAATCGACGCCGGAGGGGGAACTCAAAGCCTACGTTGCTGAGGGTGAGATCCTCAATATCGATCCGAAATCGTTCGGATGTATTGCGGTGTTCGCGGTACGCGAAATGTCAAGGTTCTATCGGCACGTGCTGATAGAAAAGCGATTCCCGCATCACACCGCGGTAGCGTTCGACCATTCAGGAAGGTCGTTGTGGGATGCTGTGCGTCTGCTCGGTGTTCAGGATGTCTCGTTCAATCGTCCAACAAACGTTCTGTATGAAGGTGAGTATCTTGTTTGAGCCTCATCGGCTATGTGAGGGAAGATGCACACATCCTGACAATGAAAGCTGTTCGATTACACGGTCCGAAGGATCTCAGAGTGGAGGAATTGCCTGAGCCCGGGCCCCCGACGAAAGGGCACGTCACGATTCGGGTGAGCGCGGCTGGAATCTGCGGCAGCGATCTTCACACATACCTTGACGGAAGAATCGGTGCTACCGTCAATGAAGCCCCGCTGGTCCTGGGTCACGAATTCGCTGGCGTGATTGAGAGCATCGCGTACGGCGATGATGTCCGGGCGCGAGACTTGGCACCAGGGACCCGCGTGGCGGTTGATCCTGCCCAGCCGTGCGGCTCGTGCGAGCCCTGCCTGCGCGGCCATCCGAATCTTTGCGCACGACTTCGCTTCTGCGGCCTCTTCCCGGATGACGGGTGTTTCCGTGAGAGGATTGTCATGCCGGCGCACTGCTGCCATCCATTGCCGGCGAACCTCGATGCAGAGAGCGGAGCTCTCCTCGAGCCATTGGGCGTTGCGCTTCATGCCCTGGAGCTGGCCAAAAGCAGCCGCGGAGATACCGCGGTGATCGTGGGTGCGGGCCCAATAGGGTTGCTGATTCTGCAGGCTGCAAGGCACGCTGGTGTGGACCCTGTATACGTCATCGAGCATCTTCCGTGGCGGCTGCGTCTGGCTGAGGAACTGGGTGGGATTCCGGTTGACGCATCAGAAGGTGGTCAGCTTCAACGAATCTCTGTTGCCACCGCCGGCAGGGGAGTTGATGTCGCGTTTGAAGCGGCGTGGGCTGATGAATCTGTACAGTTGGCTGTAGAACTGACAAGACCGGGTGGGCGGCTCGTCCTAGTGGGGATTCCACGTGAGGATACACTGACGCTGAAACATTCTGCCGCGAGGCGGAAGGGACTGACGGTGCTCTTCTCGCGAAGGATGAAGCACACTTATCCGCGCGCGATTCAGCTTGTTGAGCAAGGAACGATCAACGTGAAAGCGTTGATCAGTCATCGATTCCCACTGGCGGAGGCGCCGCAAGCCTTTGCCCTGAATTCTGAGTATCGAGATCAGGTCGTGAAGGTGATGATCCAGTTCTGACCGCGCACCTTCCCAGCCGTTGGCACTCGCTCTCGGCCACACTTTTCTGCAGCTCACCAAGGAGGATATGGATATGTTGAGATCGACGAAGAAAACGATCATGACAGGGTGCTTCGGACTCGTCCTGTCATCTCTGCCCGTTGCTGGTCAACAACCAAAGAACGCGAGCGGAAATGAATCGGATGCACAGATCAGGATTCCCCTCAAAGCGCGCGCGTTTGATTTGGGCAGGGTCCGTTTGCTCGATGGCCCGCTCAAGGAAGCAACCAAAAGAAACCAGAAGTATCTCAGAGATCTGGAGCTTGATCGCTTACTCCATAATTTCCGTCTGACTGCCGGCATCCCTTCTTCAGCAAAGCCGTTGGGCGGCTGGGAGAGTCCGAGCACGGAGTTGCGCGGTCACTTCGTCGGTCATTTTCTCTCAGCTTGTGCAATGATGTATGCAAGCTTCGATGATGTCTTGTTGAAAACGAAAGCAGATACACTGGTAAGCGAACTGGCCAAATGTCAGGAAAAACTCGGCAATGGATATCTGAGCGCCTATCCGGAGGAGTTCATTACGCGTGTCGAAACGGGTGTGAGGGTGTGGGCGCCGTGGTACACTTTGCACAAGATCTATCAAGGATTGATCGATGTCTACCTCCTCACCGGAAACAAGCAAGCTCTCGATGTTGTGAAGAAAATGGCAGATTGGGCAAAGCAACGCGTCGATCAGCTCACCGACGAACAGATGCAGAAGATGCTAAAGGTCGAGTTTGGTGGGATGAGCGAATCCCTCTTCAATCTCTATGCAATCACACATGATCCGAAGCACCTCGCTCTTGCAAAGAGATTCGAGAAGCGGGAATTCCTCAATCCACTGCTTGACTACACCGATAAGCTCAAAGGCTTGCATGTGAACACCCATATCCCGCAGGTGATTGGTGCCGCACGCGGCTATGAGTTGACTAGGGAGGAGAACTATTGCACCATCTCGACATTCTTCTGGAATCAAGTTGTGCATGCGCGCTCATATGTAACCGGCGGCACGAGTAACGGAGAGCATTGGGGGAGCGAGCCGTATCATCTTTCGACGCAGCTCGGTTCGACCACGGAGGAAAGTTGTTGCTCTTATAATATGCTCAAACTTACCACGCACCTCTTCTCGTGGGATCCGGAGCCGCGCTACGCTGATTACTATGAGAGAACATTCATCAACAGCATCTTGCCAACGCAGCATCCGAGTACCGGAATGTTGATGTACTACAAACCGCTCGGTTCGGGATGGTATGGGACATTTGGAACTCCTCGGAATTCCTTCTGGTGTTGTACCGGTACCGGTGTCGAATCTTTTGCACGGTTGCAAAGTGATATCTATTTCCATGATGAGAACAGCCTCTATGTGAATCTCTTCATCCCCTCTGAACTGAAGTGGAAAGAAAAAGGATTAACGATTCGACAGGAAACGAATTTTCCAGACAGAGCGAGTACAAGATTCATCATTAATGTGTCCAACCCGATTGCCCTCTCGATGAAAGTCCGAGTGCCGGAATGGAGTACCAGCGGCGCTCGAGTGAAAATCAACGCAAAGGAACTTGAGCTCACATCGAGTCCAAGCAGCTATCTGATCATCAATCGTACTTGGAGCGATGGCGACAGAATTGATATCGAGTATGAGATGAAGCTCCATCTATATCGAATGCCGGATAATCCGAATATGGCTGCTATCATGTACGGGCCACTCGTGCTTGCAGGAAAACTGGGTAAGGAAGGACTAGCGGATAGCCTCAAGTATGGGCCCTATGGACCTACCTTACCGCCTGTCCTTTCACCTGTCTTGGTTGCGAACAACAAAGAGTTGGAGGTGTGGATTGAGGCTGTTCCGGGCAAATCCCTGACTTTTCGCACGAAAGGTGTCGGTGATCCTCGAGATATCGAGTTGGTGCCTCTCAATGAGCTGGTCGATGAGCGGTATGCGGTCTATTGGACCTTCTTTGATAGAGATGGGTGGGAGAAGGCGAAGCGAGAATCCGCACAATTCGTGGGAAAGGTCATCGACAGTGTCATTGTAGGTGATGCAGGCTCGGAGCGAGAGCACAATCTTGTTGGGAACGAAATGAAATCAGGATCCGATGCCGGGATGAAATGGGTATCCACAAAAGACTGGTTCAGTGTAACGATGAACGTGCTCATCGATCGACCGGTCAACCTGAAATACAGCTATTTCAAGAGCGATACTGGGCGATCATATTCACTCATGCTTGATGAGATCCGTCTGCAGTCGAAACCGATGGTGAAAGAACTATCGAATGGAATTATCGAGGAGGAATATGAGATTCCGTTGACCATGACGCATGGGAGGCACACCGTTGTCGTCTCGTTCCAGAGTCGACGCTGGCTTGAAGGAAAGAAGTTGCTCCGTTGTGAGATGTACGGGTCCGCCAGAAGCAATTGATGAATGAATGCACTCGATCATCAGATGAGGGAGGAAGCCCGTTGGTGTGGCAAAAGGAGGTTGGAGATTACCTGATCGGCTGCAGTCGGGGTTTGCAGCCACTCGGTCTTTTCTGAATGATACGAAATGATCAAAGGTTACAAAGGAAGGAACACCATGAAATACCTCACAAACCTGCTGATGCTTCTGCTTATTGCTGTTGTCATGACGGCCTCTGGTCAGAACAAAGACTACCCCATCAAGCCGGTGCCCTTCACACGAGTGCACATCAGAGACGATTTCTGGTCGCGTCGGCTTGAAGTGAACCGAACCGTCACACTTCCGCACAATTTCAGAAAATGCGTGGAGACAGGACGAATCGACAACCTTGCGATTGCGGCCGGCCTGAAACAGGGCAAGTTCCAGGGCCTTCAATTCAACGACTCGGACGTTTTCAAGGTCATAGAAGGAGCGGCCTACACACTGGCACTGCAGCCCGACCCGCAGCTTGACCGTTACCTCGACAGCGTCATTGCAATCATCGCCGCCGCACAGGAACCGGATGGCTATTTGTACACTGCACGCAAGCTCATGAGCGCTGAATATCAGCCTCCCGGGGGACCGGAAAGATGGGTCGGCGAGAAAGATGGCAGTCACGAGCTGTACAACGTCGGCCATCTCTATGAAGCTGCTGCGGCGCATTACCTTGCGACGGGAAAAAGGAACCTCCTCGATGTAGCGCTCAAGAGCGCGGGTCTGATCTGCGGCACGTTCGGCCCCAATGGGCGACATGAGGTGCCGGGCCATCAAGTCATCGAAATGGGTCTCAGTAAGCTCTACCGGATAACCGGAGAGAAGAAGTATCTGGAAACGGCGAGGTTCTTTCTCGATGAACGAGGCAATCCGCAGGGTCACGAACTCATGGGTGATTATGCTCAAGATCATAAGCCGGTGCGGGAACAGAATACGGCTGTCGGTCACTCCGTGCGGGCGGCGTATATGTATTCCGGTATGGTCGATGTTGCTGCGTTGACTTGTGATGCATCGTATGTGAAGGCGCTGGATGACATCTGGGTCGATGTTGTTGAAACAAAGCTCTACATCACGGGCGGCCTTGGAGCCTCGGGAGGAAATGAAGGATTCAGCAGCGGCTACTCACTACCGAACCTCACCGCATACTGCGAAACGTGCGCTGCCATTGCCAATGCATTTTGGAACTATCGGATGTTTCTTTGGTATGGCGATGGGAAGTATATCGACATCATTGAGCGGGCAATCTATAACAATTTCCTCTCCGGGGTCGGCATGAGCGGTGACCGGTTCTTCTATCCCAATCGACTTGAAGTCTTCGGCAGCGGTGCGAAACGGTCAGAATGGTTCGAGTGTGCTTGTTGCCCAACGAACGATGTCCGCTTCTTGCCGTCCATTCCCGGATACGTCTATGCTCACGATGAAAACGATCTCTACGTCAATCTCTTTATGGGAGGGGAGGCGACCGTAAAGATGGAGAAGCGTACAGTCGTGGTGAAGCAGGAGACTCATTATCCTTGGCAAGGGACCGTGAAACTCACCATCCTCCCTGAAAAGACTGAGGAATTTGCGGTGAAGGTGCGCATTCCGGGATGGGCTCAGAATCGGCCGATTCCGAGCGATTTGTATCGATATCAGGATAAGACAGAGAAGAAGGCATCGATCAAGGTGAACGGCGAGCTTATCACCTACAACGTCGAAAGAAACTATGCGGCGATACGTCGAAGCTGGTCAAAAGGGGATGTCATTGAACTCGAATTCCCTCTGGACGTTCGGCGCGTCGTGGCGAATGCAAAACTCCTGGATGATCAAGGTCGCGTTGCGCTGGAGCGCGGACCAATCGTCTACTGCCTTGAGGGCATCGACAACAAGGATAACCATGTGGTGAATCTCGTCATACCGGACGACGCAAAGCTCACAACAGAATTCCGCAGCGATCTGCTGGGAGGAGTTCAGGTCGTGCGGGGTACTGCATTCCCGGCAAAGCGTACGCTCGACGGAAACATTGAGACAGGAGAGAAGCAAGAATTCTTGGCGATCCCCTACTATGCGTGGGCACATCGTGATCGGAGTGAAATGACGGTATGGCCTGCGCGGGATGCCGAGCATGCCCGTCCATTGCCTGCTCCAACTATCGCCTACACCAGCAAAGCGACGGCATCCGAGAAAAGCAATGCGGAGGCAATCAGCGACCAATTGGAACCGAAAAATTCCAATGACCATTCGATCCCGGTTCTCCATTGGTGGCCGCGAAAGGGGACAACCGAGTGGGTGCAGTACGATTTCAAGAAAGCCGAGACAGTATCAAAAGTGGAAGTCTATTGGTTTGATGATACCGGAATTGGTGAATGTCGCTTGCCGAAAACGTGGCGCGTCTTGTACAAGGATGGAGACCAATGGAAGCCGGTCGACAATACTATCCCCTATGAGCTTGAGAAAGATCGATACAATATCGCCGCCTTCAAACCTGTGGTGACGAATGGCTTGAGACTTGAAATCCAATTGGTTCCGGACTACTCTGCTGGAATGTACGAGTGGAAAGTGGAATAGCAGCAATCCGATGATATCTCAATCCTGGAAAGACCCGTTCAAGCTCGTCCGACAATAAAATTGTTGCGATTTTTCCTTCGCGCAGGAGAATCAACCATGAAAAACAGAACGATGATGTTGTTCATTTGCCTGGTGTTCGGATGGATGATTCGTGGAGTTGCGCAAGAAGACAAGAACAATCCGATCTCCAAGGCGCGAATCAAGATCGATCTTGAGAGAAGGATCGGCGAGATCGATCGAAAGATCTATGGCAATTTCATCGAGCATCTCGGCCGGTGCATCTATGGCGGAATCTACGATCCCGGATCACCTCTGGCTGACAAGGACGGATTCCGCAGCGATGTTGTGGAAGCCTCCAAAGCTCTGAATGTCTCCATCCTTCGCTGGCCGGGTGGCAACTTTGCTTCTGGCTATCACTGGGAAGATGGCATCGGTCCGAAAGAGCGGCGTCCAAAACGCATTGACCTTGCCTGGGGTGCCATCGAAAGCAATCAGATTGGCACGGATGAGTTCATCAAGTTTTGTCGAAAGGTTGGAACGGAACCGTACATCTGCGTCAATCTCGGAACAGGTTCTTGGGATGAAGCCAGGAACTGGGTTGAGTACTGTAATCGGAAATCCGGGACATACTATTCCGATCTGCGCATGGAGAACGGTAATCCCGAGCCTTTCAAGGTCACGTATTGGGCATTAGGGAATGAGATGGATGGCGATTGGCAGATGGGTCATAGAAATGCGGACGATTACGGGAAGTATGCCCTTGAGGCATCAAAGCTTATGAAATGGATTGATCCGGATATTAAGCTTGTGGCCAGTGGTTCGAGCTATTTCAGTGGTGGCTGGGTAGACTGGAATCGCACCGTGTTGAACTATTTGAAGGATCATGTGGATTACATCGCACTGCATACATATTTAGGGGATTACACGAAAAACTACTACGAGTTTCTTGCTTCGACAATTGATGTTGAGAAGCGGATTAACATCGTCGAGGGATTGATCAAAGAGACGTTGTCAAAGTCTCGCCGGACCACACCCATTCATATTGCGTTTGATGAGTGGAATGTTTGGTATCGGGCCTGGAACGAACAGAAGCTTGAGGAAACCTATGATCTGCAGGATGTTCTTGTCGATGCACAGTTTCTCAATTGCTTTGTCAGGAACGCTCACGTCGTGAAGATTGCCAACATGGCGCAGCTCGTGAATGTCATTGCACCGATGAAAGTGGACAATGGCAAACTCTGGCTGCAGACAATCTACTATCCCTTACAACTTTTTGCTGGCAATTGTTTCGGCACTTCGTTGGAGACATTTGTTGCTTGTGATACGTATGATGCTGGTAAGTTCAAGAAAGTCCCATATCTCGATGTTTCCTCAGCATATGACGAGAGGACTAGTACCGTTGTCATCAATGTGGTCAATCGACATCGTGATCAGTCCATAGAGACAGAGATCGTCAACCAAAGCGGGCAGTTTGCCAAGGACGCCGTGGCTTATGAGGTGAATGCATCTGATCCGAAGGCGCAAAACGGCCCCACGAATCAAAGCGTCAAAACCGTTCAGAAGGATTTCAATACAGGAGGTGGACGGCGATTCGTGTACAGTTTTCCTCCGCATTCGTTCACGTTGATCAAAGCGAAAGTGCTGGAGTGATGCGTCACTTCGATCAATGCGCCGCGCACCCACCATGGCGTTCTAGAAGCGCGGACGAAAACCCACTATTGGCCACAAAGACACTAAGGCACAAAGAAAAAGAAGAGAAAAAGTAAAGTTCTCACACGCCTTGGTGTCTTCGCGACTTTGTGGCAAGGCTTTTCGACCGACTCTCTAGGCTATCTTCGAGGTTGCGTAAAGAGGACGTAGAGGTGCATGATCATTGCAAAGGAGAGACATCATGAGACACCGCTTTCTTCTCTGGGGATTTGCTCTGGTTTCAAGCCTCCTTATTCTGCCGGCACTAATCCTCGCTCAAGGGACATTGGCCGATTATCAACGGGCTGACAGCCTCCGCAACAGAATCCAGGGGCTTGCAGTAAATCTCCCGGGAAGAGTCACGTGGATCGACACGACCAGCCGGTTCTGGTACAGGAAATCGGTCAAAGGCGGCAACGAATTCGTGCTCGTTGATGCGGCAACGCTCCAAAAGAAACCGGCTTTTGATCATCAAATGCTCGCTGATTCGCTTTCAGCCGCCACGGGCGAGAAATACACGGCTCTGAATCTTCCCTTCATGGCCATCATTTTTGTCGACAATGAACAGGCAATCGAGTTCGAGGTTGGCGACTCAAGATGGAAATGCAGCTTGTCCGACTACAGATGCAAGAAGCTGGGCCCGATCGAGCGCAGGGTTCGTCCAATGCAGCCACTGTCCGAGGTATCTCTACCCCAGCCTCAGGAACCAAAAGTCTCCCCAGACGGGAAATGGGAAGCGTTCATGAAGAACTACAACGTTTACGTCCGTTCAAAAGAGAAGAAAGAGGATGTTCCGCTCAGCTTCGATGGCTCGGAGGGGAACTCCTACACACTTCAGTCAATCAGCTGGTCTCCGGATTCGAAGAAACTCGCGGGCTATCGCGTCCGGCCCGGTTATCAACGAAAGATCCAGTATATCGAATCTTCGCCGACTGATCAGCTCCAGCCCAAATACTCCACTATTGAGTATGCGAAGCCGGGGGACGCGCTTGACATCGAGCAGCCGGTGCTCTTTCTTGTCGAGTCGAAGAGGCAATTCATCGTTGACAATTCTCTTTTTCCGAACGCGTACGATATGTCGAACCTCGTCTGGCGGAAAGATAGCCGGGCATTCACTTTCGAATACAACCAGCGAGCGCACCAGGTTTATAGAGTAATTGAAGTCGACGCTTCGTCCGCGAAAGCTCGAATCATCATCAATGAGGAGAGTAAGACGTTTTTCTGTTATTCCGGCAAGAGATACAGCTATGATCTCCAGGACGGAAAAGAGGTTATTTGGATGTCGGAACGCGATGGTTGGAACCACCTGTACTTGTACGACGGTGTGACCGGGAAAGTCAAGAACCAAATCACAAAAGGAAATTGGGTTGTTCGAGGCGTGGAAAAGGTCGACGAAGAGAAGGGCCAGATCTGGTTCCGAGCGAGCGGCATGGTTCCAGGAAAAGATCCCTACTTTGTCAACTATTACAGGATCAATCTCGACGGAACGGGACTCAGCCCGCTGACCGAATCGGATGCCAATCACACCGTAAGTTTCTCCCCGGATATGAGTTACTACGTCGATACGTGGTCGCGCGTTGATCTTCCTCCCGTCTGCGAGCTCCGGAGCACATCGGATCGGAAGGTGCTGGGAGAACTTGAGCGCGCCGACATTCAAGACCTGCTCGCGACAGGCTGGCGTCCACCGGAGTCGTTCAAGGCGCTCGGCAGAGACGGTAAGACCGACATCTGGGGAATCATCATCCGCCCGATGAATTTCGACGCGTCCAAGGTCTATCCTGTCATTGAATACATTTATGCCGGGCCGCAAGATTCGTTCGTCCCGAAATCGTTCAGTCCATACTACTCGATGCAGTCACTCGCTGAGCTGGGATTCATCGTCGCCCAGGTCGACGGTATGGGCACGTCCAATCGGTCCAAGGCTTTTCACGATGTCTGCTGGAAGAACCTCGCCGACGCCGGTTTCCCGGACCGGATCTTGTGGCACAAAGCTGTCGCCGCGAAGTATCCTTATTATGACATCAGTCGGGTCGGGATCTACGGACACTCCGCCGGCGGACAGAACGCTCTGGGGGCGCTTCTGTTTCATCCTGACTTCTACAAAGTCGCCGTATCCTCGTGCGGCTGCCACGACAACCGGATGGACAAGATCTGGTGGAATGAACAGTGGATGGGATGGCCGCTTGGTCCCGACTACGCTGCCTCGTCCAATGTGGGTAACGCGCATAAACTCCAAGGCAAGCTTCTCCTCTCCGTAGGAGAAATGGACACCAATGTCGATCCCGCATCCACCATGCAGGTGGTCAACGCACTCGTCAAGGCGAACAAGACGTTTGACCTGATTGTTCTACCGGGTCAGGGTCACACAACGGGTGGAGCCTACGGCGATCGGAAGCGATACGACTTTTTCGTGCACAATCTGCTCATCGTCGAGCCTCCGGATTGGAACAAGACGGAAAAGAAATAGAATTGGCTGAAGTGATTCACGATGGGGATTTGAGTAGACTTGAGATTCCTACTATGACAAAGGAGGTAAACGTCCTCATCAAGTTGGTCAATGATGATTAGCCTGATTGTCGACGCTCGGGCTAACAACGGAGACAACAATGACCTGCGACCTTATAGCGATTGCAGAAGTCTCTTTCCATCTCATCGAGACGGTCAGGAACCCTTGAAAAGACAGCATTCCGCCCCGCTGGGGCTCATTTCTTCCTTGTATGGACAATCTAGAAACATTTTGCTCCTACGGAGCGTCCAGATCAGGCTGATTTCATGTCGCTTCGTGAGTCCCGTTAGGGACGATAGGCTTGTAGATTTTGTTAAAACAGAATTGTCGAGCTCCGTCAGGAGCGTCATGTCGTCTGCGCTGTTTGTGATCAATCATTTCATCAGTGTGAAAAGACACACGGTTGCCTTGACCAGTTCATCAACCATCTGAAGGAGACCATCATGGGTCCGCCGATTTCATCACGAAGAGTACTTGCCGTTGCGATGTGTATTCTCGTATCGTCGGCATTTGCATTCCAAGCGAAGAAACCCGCCCGTGTCCAGTCAACCGACCCGGCGCTCCGCTTGAAGGGATTTGAACAGCATCTGGAGATGAAGAAGAACTCGCCTTTCAAAGACCTGAAGTGGCAATTCGTCGGACCGACCAACGTCGGTGGGCGCTGCATCGATGTCGATGTGGTCGCGCCGAAAGGGAAAAACTACACGATCTATGTTGCTTCAGCGTCGGGCGGATTGTGGAAAACTGAAAACGAAGGGACCACGTGGGAACCGATCTTTGACCAAGCTGCGTCCACAACGATCGGAGATGTGGCCATCGCGCCGTCTGATCCAAACATCGTCTGGATTGGCACTGGCGAAGCGAATATTTTCCGCAGTTCACAAGCCGGCTGCGGCGTCTGCAAGTCGACTGACGCCGGAAAAACCTGGCAGCATGTGGGGCTGGCAGACACTTACACGATCCCGCGCATCGTTATCCATCCGAAGAATCCGGACATTGTGTACGTCGCTGCCTCCGGCCATGAGTGGACGTTCAATCCCGAGCGCGGTGTCTACAAAACCACAGACGGGGGCAAGACGTGGCAGAAGGTGCTGTCTGTGAGCAGTGAGGCTGGTGCCATCGATCTTGTGATGGATCCGAAGGACAGCGAGACGCTCTTTGCTGCAACGTGGCAGCGCATCCGGCTCAGATGGAACGACCCACGCAACAAGCCGGACTATACCGGCAGTGGAATACACAGATCGACCGACGGCGGCAAGACCTGGAAGCAAATCAACAGCGGGCTGCCAGACCCGAAGTACCGGGGACGTATTGGTATCGACATCGCACGATCCAATCCGAATGTCCTCTACGCGCTTGTCGACAACTATGAGATTGCGCGCGCCGCAGACAGCAGCCGACTGGATTCGTACGGCCGGTCGATGGGAGCCGTCATCAAGGGAGCAATGATCTTTCGCTCGGATGACCGCGGGGAATCGTGGAAACAGGTGAGCGGGTTGACGGATACGACGAAACAATACATGGAGAGGCATTCGGCGACGTACGGATGGGTGTTCGGCCAGATTCGTGTTGACCCGAACGACGAGAACACTGTCTACTCGATGGGTCTTGGCCTGAACGTGTCAGCCGACGGCGGCAAGACGTTTAAGCCCCTTCGTGGTATGCATGGCGATCATCACGGACTGTGGATTGATCCTGAGAACTCGAGCTACCTCGTCAATGTCAATGACGGCGGCGCGTATGTCTCGTACGACAAGGGCAAGAACTGGCGGAGCTTCATCGACCGTATGCCGACGACACAGTTCTTCGATATCGCGTACGATATGGATACGCCATTCAGAGTCTATGGCTCGGTCTAGGACTACGGCAGCTACCGTGGTGTGATCGATTTGAGCAAGGGGCGCGACAAGATCCCGGCGGTGAGGTTCGATCCAGCCCCCGGCGGCGAAGGCTCAAGCCACGCCATCAATCCTGAGAACCCGGCGATTGTCTATTCAGCCGGATTCTACGGAACGATTGCGCGCTCGGACGTTGTGAAAGGCACGACAAAGCGCCTCCTGCCACGTACATATGAAGACGAGCCGCGTCTGCGCGGACAGTGGATAGCTCCATTCGCCATCTCTCCACACAATCCGGACATCGTCTACCACGGAATGCAATATCTCCTCCGGTCGCTCGACCGAGGCAACACGTGGGAACAGATCAGTTCCGACCTCACATACAGCACCGCGTCAGAGATGGGTGATATCTCGTATCACACTCTCACCTCGATTTCTGAGTCGCCGCTCAAATATGGATTAGTCTACGTCGGGACAGACGACGGCAAGATCCACATGACGAGAGATGGGGGGAAACGCTGGCAGGAAATCATGGATGGCTTGCCCTACCAGAAATGGATCTCGCGCATCGTCGCGTCTTCATTTGAGATGGGAACGGTGTATATGACACAAAACGGAAAGCGTGACGATGATTTCACGCCATACGTGTGGAAATCGACGAACTACGGAAAGACCTGGACCGACATTTCAAAAGGAATACCACTCGGGCCGGTGAACGTGATCCGCGAGGATCCGAAGAACAAGAATATCCTCTACGTCGGCACTGACTGTGGCGTCTATGTGACCGCGGACGGTGGCAAGTCGTGGAATGTGCTCGGCACAGGTCTCCCCATGACCTACGTGCACGACCTCGTCATCCATCCGCGCGACAACATCATCGCGATCGGCACGCACGGTCGTGGAATCTGGGTGCTCGATGCGAACAAGATCAACTTGCCGAAAAGTCAGCGACCAGAGACAGAAGACGACTGAGAGGAGCGAGGGACTTCTTGATTTTCCACCAAAAATTCGATATATAAAGGCAAATAGGATCCCGACATAAGGCGTCGGGATCCTGAGAATTTCACGACCTTAGCTTCTCCGCCTCCGACGGAAAGATTTTGATTTTCGCATCCCGACCGAAAACGTCGGGATCCTGAAAATTCCACAGACTTGGCTTTGTTTGCCTGGAATGGTTGAGAGACAAATTGACTTTCGGATCCCGACAAAAGGCGTCGGGATCCTGAAAATTTCAACGACTTAGCTTCTCCGCCCCCGACGGAAAGATTTTGATTTTCGGATCCCGACAAAAGACGTCGGGATCCTGAAAATTTCACGAACTTGGCTTTGTTTGCCTGGGACGGCTGAGAGACAAGTTGAATTTCGGATCCCGACAAAAGGCGTCGGGATCCTGAAAATTTCACGAACTTAGCTGCGCTGCCGCTTGCTAAGTTCGGAAATTTTCGGACAGGTAGCTCAGATGGTAGAGCAATGGACTGAAAATCCATGTGTCGGCGGTTCGATTCCGTCCCTGTCCACCAAAAACGCCACTTTTTGACCCCAGGTGTTAGTAGCTGCTAACAGTCTGCTAACACTCTTTTCTTGTATGGAGGTCATATGGCGTCCCTCATCCGCCGTGCTAATGGAATCTACTATGTAGTCACCACCATCAACGGTCGCCGAAGCTGGCGTTCCACAGGTTCCCGAAACAAGCCCGCAGCTCTGAAGTTTCTCACCACCAAGCAACAATCCGTTCCAGAGCAACCTCGCCTCAAGCTATCGCAATTCCAAACCCAGGTGCTGTCGTACGCTAAGACAAACGTTGCGCCGAGCACAGTGGTCTTGTATGGATATGCCCTTCGGGACCTAATCAGGCTGGTCGGCGATTATTATCTCAATAACTACACGCCCCAAATGGTCGAGCAGTTCAAGGTCAAGAGGCTTGAACAGGTTTCGGATGTCAAAGTGAATATTGACTTCAGGACCTTGCGAGCGGCCTTCAGCTTGGCGGTGAGGTGGGGTCTGATTCCGGAAAATCCATTCAAGAAATGCAGGCAGCTGAGGATACCGCAGCGCCGACCAGTCTATTTGACTCCAGATGAGTACCAAAAAGTAGTCGGTGTGATAGACAAAGATTGGTTTAGGGACATCGTGCGCTTTGCCGTATCGACGATGATGAGGTTGGGTGAAATAGTGAACCTGAAGTGGAGTTCTGTGGACTTTGATCGCAAACTCATATATGTTGAAAACAGTGCTGACTTTCGGACAAAGACACGCAAGTCGCGGATACTCCCGATGGACCCATGGACACTCCAACTTCTCCAATGTAAAGAAAGGACCTCAGATTTCATTTTCACTTTTCCTGATGCAAAACGCTTGACGATTGGGTATGTTTCCAGTAGGTTTAAGAAGTATGTTCGGAAGGCTGCGATAAGACCCGACATTCACTTTCACAGCCTTCGCCACACGGGTGCGACGTGGTTGGTTCAGAACGCGGTGCCTATCTACACCGTTCAACAGATCCTTGGCCACTCTTCGATTCAGATGACTCAGGTCTATTCGCACTTGGAGGCCGCCGATTTGAGGCAGCCGTTGTTACGAATTTCTGAGGTACTCGGTCGGGATCAGAGCCCTTTGCCCGAGAGTCCAACCGTTTTGGAAATCGACAATTCGACAGAAGACATCGGTCTCAGTCCGCAGAGGGATTCTTGAAATTACTTGATGAATTGATATCCTATGATGAAGACTGCATATGGCATTGAGAAGCTGGGAATTATTGGATTGCTCATAGCTCGACTAAGGACTTATGAGAAGGCCACCGGACAGAAACCGACTTTGGTCCGCCTTGAGGAGAACCACAGGAGGACATTCCGGGAGGAGGCGCGACTACTCCCAGCGTTCGACACACCGGGGCACGACGTTATAGACGGGGTGAGGATAGTCACGGCCAACCACCCGGACGATATCATCATCGATTCGGAGAAGGTATGATCGACATAAGACACGAGTACATCGAGATGCGCCGTAAGGTGAAGATTATCACACCGGAAATATCAAATGGGAGGCAAGTGTGATGCATTGGGACAAAGATGAATTCGAAAAACAACAACGAGACCACTTCCTTATCGTTTTTGTACCAATGCCCTTCGATTGGGATGAATATGATGCAGCAACCGGACAAATTACTCAAGAATTGTCCGGAGGACGACCTTATGTCGAATACGTGAATGAATTGCTAAGAGTGTGCACTCACATAATTGATGAGGAATTCACAAAGGTTTATTGCGAGAGGATTTTAGAGGGCTGGAGAGACGAAATCTCCTCGCGGATCCATTCCGAGGCCGAAAAGATCGAAAGGATCAAATTGGAATCATCAAAGCCTGCAGCAGTAGTAAAAAGGGAATCGAAAACCATAAAACCAGAGATCCAGAAATGGATTCAAGCATATCAATCGTTTCGTAGACTGCAATCTTTTCAATTGATTCCGGAGGCAAGTGTGCGAAGTAGCTGTATGACTGTGCCGGAGAGTGCTATGCACGGATTGGGACCGGTCTTATCATCGGACGTTCACGAGGACTTCTTTAGAAGAGCGAAGGATCCGCACAATCAAGTACGCGTTACTGCCCTAAATAGATCACACCGCAATGAGAAGGGTGATTGTGTAGTGGACAATTTCATTCGCATCGAAATCCCGACTATGCATATCGATTATGTGAATTCTGCTGAGGTAGATCTAAAGACCTACACTCAGATGTGTGCCTTGGAAGCAATAGAAGACCTTATCGTGAGAGAGGCAACGGAGAAGCACGGAGTAGTTGGGAAAACTGTCTCAGAGTATCTTCTGGGTCGGCAAATACTTGACGACGAGAGAGCCACTCGTCCGACTGAAAAGAGGCCTAGAGGGAGACCAACGAACTACTTCGTGAACAAATTAATTCTGGATATGGATGCAAGGAAGATCAGCAGGTCGAAAATCCGGTCGTTGGTTGATGCACTCACGGCTACAAAGAAGAGAATAGGCGCGGTGAAATCAGGAAACGCATCGTGGGATGTGAAGAAACGTGATTACAGGAAGAGGGTAGATGTAAATGCCGAAAAGAGCACCGCGAAGCAGATCAGAATACTCGGAGGCAATTTATTAAGATACTTGGCGGATGAATCAGTGAGGAAACATCGACAGTGTGAGAAATGCGATTGGCGGTGGAATCCGCAAGGTGAATTGATGAGAGCAATTCCATGCGCCAGACATGAGGGATCGCAGGACGGTTCTGTCATTGACAGCATACCTCAATCGACACTGGATGAATTGACCAGTCATAGAGGTCGAGCTCACTTTGCGAATGCTTTGACTGAGTTTGTCGAGGGAAAAGAGAGTAGCTCAAAAAAGGGGGGTGGGCGACGCAATTTCGATCGCCCCCATCTCTAAAGGAAGCACTAGTGATACGCAATTATCAATTCGTATCAGATACATTTTCTGCTCAAGCCCATGAATCAGTGATGACTTGAGGTTGCAACCCATGCACAGAGCACCAACGCGTGAGATTAGCTCTCTACAGCATCATAGCATGAAAAAGGAAACCTAAATGAGACGAGACTGAACTAAGAAATTGCATTAATGTTTCCTCGAAAGAGCACCCCGGCTAGTTATCTTGGTTATGCAAGAAGCCGGGGTTTTTGTTGTACCGAAACATCCGTATCAAGTGCCGGAACTTGGGGAAGCGCTTTACATCACAGAGAGTGGCAGAAGTTACAAGCTCTATCATCGACGCGCGACTGAACCATATAGCGCATCACACTCACTGCACAACACTATTGTGAAACGAGTTTCTTGTTTTTCGAAAGGGTAATAGAATGGCGTCACCACAGACTGAAAACGGATTCACAATGATTGCCCATGAGTTGCTCGAAGCGATAATCCGCTATCCTTGCTCAGGAGGCCAAAAGGACATAATTCTTGCCACCATCCGGCTTACGTACGGTTTTCACCGGAAAGAACGTGAATTGAGCATTGGCTTCCTGGCAAGGATCACCGGACGGCACAAGAACAAGGTAGCGGAGGATATTACGAGTCTTATCTGTAAACGGGTGTTGCTCGAGGTTACTCCGGCCACTTTTAGCAACGGAAGGACCATTGCCCTGAACAAGGATTATGAGCAGTGGGTGTCGGGGAAATCACTGAGACCCACTGTAGATGCTGAGAGGACTGTCAATGAAATCGAGGAGGGGTCAGTCAGCGAATACACTGACCATGTAAAAAAACATATAAAGATAGAAGTGATACAAAACAGTGATGGCAGCCGGGCACCAGACCTCGAAATTACTGCCTCCATCCAAGAGACTGTCAGAACTTGGAATGAATTTGCCGGGAAGCATGAATTGCCGAAGGTGTTGAAGGTAACCAAGCGGCGGAAAAACGGGATCATCGCTCGACTGAAGGAGAAGGATTTCAACATAGCGGAGGTGTTTCAAGCGATGGAAGAGCAACCATTCTTGTTCGGTCAGAGCGAACGAGGATGGCGGGTTGATTTCGATTGGATTTTTCTCCACACGGACAACTACGTGAAAGTCATGGAAAGGAAATACAAAAATGGCGCAGTCACGAACAAACGCGATTCCATCGGTAGGAGTATTAGCACAACAAGTTCTCAGCACGCGCGAGCAACTTTCCGACACGACGAATCGGATATCCAACGCCTTCGCGATCTTGAAGCGACCCTCGCCGAGCGTGATCGAGCAAGGAGTGAACGCGCTCGTTCTGATTGACTCGCCACCAGTCACGACGCAGAGCTTCACGCGAGCGATGGCGATGCTTGAAGCAAACTACGGTACGGAGTACAATTCAGAAAAGGCTGCGTTGCTCTTCGACGTGGTACGTGAGGAAGGGTGGAGCGAGGAGCGGTTCTTGAGAACGCTCAAGTGGTTTCTCAAGAACAAGCCGTTTCCGGCGTGGACCGTTGCGGATTGGTTTCAGCATGGAGTCCGGGTCTACCCCTACGAGTGGTATCTCGAACAGCAGGCCAAAGCTGGCCCCTACAGGAGGGTTCTTGACCAGATGGAAATGTATCGCCTGCCAGACGGAATAGTGGTTTTCAAGTGGAAGGATGGCGAGGAGCTTCCCTTCGAGAAGATCGACTTCAAGAGGGGGAGCCATCACAATCAAGCTGGAGACGATGAAGGGTCGAGAGGTTGATGATGAGAGTGTTTCCGGTAGAGATAGGGGGCGATATCAAGAGGTCGGGAGTCCTACAGATGCCTGATCCCCAAAGACGACACGCGAGAGGCGGGCCTGCGGCAAATCTCGTGGAAGAATTGCTGCTCACCGCCGACGATGTGATCCAAAAAGAGCTTTATGAGCGCGCAGGGAGCATACCCTCGGGCGCGTTCCAAGAGATACAGGAGACACTGGCCCGATGGCAGAGGCTAAGCTGGGACTTGATCTCAATTATCGGGAGGACGTAGACAATGGACTCGACAAACCATAAGAGGAAGGGAAAGATCACTGACGAACAAGTCCTGGCGCTCTATGGCAAGAAGCCAGTCAACGAGATTGCCAAGGAGCTCGGAGTGAGTAGGACCGCCGTCCTTGATCGCGCCAGGAAGCTGGGTATCACGAGGCGGGAAGAGCGAAAAAAGGTGGATCAGGAGGTGCGGCGAAAACAAGGCGAAGAAATCGTCAAGCGAGTGGATGAGTTCAAGCTGCAGCTGCAAGAGTGGTTTGATGCTCTGGAACAAGATGTGAACGACTACCTCCGTATGGAGCATTACTTGAAGGATAGGATTCAAGAGATGATCAACGCAGGCAGAGTGAGACCGGAGCGTATCGAACAATCCTTCGAGCAACTCTGCAAAATCAAAGACCGCAAACTCAAGCGGGTTTGTTGCCTGGCGATTTTGATTAGTGCGTTCATCGACAGTGACTCTGATTGGGGAAAGAAGCTGTTTTCCTACGTTTCCCCTAGATGCAAAGGTTGACTTCTATTGACTTTCACAGGAACTGACCCAATGCAAAGTTGCCTTGCGGACTCAGAGTACTCATTTCGGGCTGATTTTATTGGATGACTGAGGTCGAAAAACGAAAATGGCTTCAATAATTCAAAGAAGAAATGGCGTGTGGTATGGCGTGTTCTCCCACCAAAACAAGCGGGTTTGGAGGAGCACAAGCACGCGATCATATGAGGAAGCCAAGAAGAAAGTCGAAGCGATGGAGAAGGATTATGTCAGCTGGAAGCACGTCACAGTCCTAAAGTTCCGGGTGCAACTCGTTGATATTCTCCGAGGACAGCTGCAGGACTCAACCATCTTACTCTTTGACCAAGCCCTCAAGAAGTTCGCTGAGTTGGTAGGCGACAAGCTCCTTCGCTGTGTCGGAGCGTATGACGTCGAGCGATTCAAAAGCCTCAGGCTCAAGCAGGTCAGTGCATCAAAGGTCGCTATCGATTTTAGGCAGCTCAAGGCCGCGTTCAACCGAGCGGTCCAATTTGGTATCATCCAGAAAAACCCGTTCAAGGAAGTCAAGAACGTGAGGATACCCGAGAAAGAACCTCTCTACCTCAGCCCTATTGACTTTGACAGGCTCCTGGAATCAACCAGCGATCAGCAATTGCGTGCGATAATGATATTTGCCGTTTGCACCTCGATGAGAATAGGTGAGATAGTGAACGTGCGCTGGCCGGACATAGACGTCGCCAACCGTGTCGTTCACTTGAAGAACCGACCTGATTTTGTATTGAAAGGAAAGAGACAGCGGCCCGTGCCGCTCAATGATACGTGTCTGAGCCTGCTCGCTACGCTGGAGAAGCGAGGGGAGTTTCTCTTTTGCAACCGCAAAGGTGGCCAGCTCTCTGCGCGATGGGTCTCGGAGCGTTTCCGGCGCGTGATCAGGAAGGCAGGCTTTCCCAAAGGGCTACATATGCACTCCCTCCGCCATACTGGGGCGTCGTGGTTAGTTCAGGCGGGTGTGCCCCTGGCCTATGTACAGCGAATCCTCGGTCACTATTCGATCACGACGACCCAGATGTATGTTCACAATGCCCCGGAGCACCTGCGTGAGTCTGTAATGAGGCTGGATGCCTTGATAGGCAAGGCCAAACAACCTGCGACGCCACAATTGTCGGCTGGTGGGGGGAACGGGTCACCGTTAGCAAAATCGTTAGCAAAGGATGGGAGCGATCCGGCAAGTGCTGTGGGTTGAAGAGCTTATCAAATCGGCTAGTGGCTTATACATCCATTGTTTAATCCATCAACTTCCAACATCTGAAAGGGCAATCATATGACTGGAATAGATCTTAAGCTCCGTTTCAAGGAGCGTCCCACAGAAACGCAGTTGAAAGAACTGCAATACGATCTGATGCATCGGTTCGGACGGAATATGTTCCGCCTCAAGGAGGATGGCGGGAAAAAAGTCCCGGTCGTCAACATCGCTGAGAGCTCTCCTGATGAAACATGGGTGGAAGTTCTTGTGAGAGGAGCGTACTACCACATCGGCCTTGAGTACGGCCACGGCCTCTTGATCACGGTGTTGCTTCTTTATCTTGCTCGACGCTACCCGGCAGCGGAAGTGTGGTATCGGCCCGATCAGGAGGAGAACCTTGGGATCGAAGAACTCAGGTTTGATGAGCAAAAATCACTGGAGCTTCTCTATTACTTTCTTGACTGCGGGTCCCTCCCGTTCCTGGGAGCTCTAACAGGGCTGGAGAATGCAATGGAGGGAGTAGAGAGTCCGCTGTGTTCCTTCTGCGGCGTTCCGATGATGCGGGGAGATAGTGAGGCTGGAACGGCTCAGTTCTACTGTGCAGGGTGCGGCGAGATGATGTATTTCGAAGGAGAGGAGTATGAAACGTGGGTTCGCAAGGGGACCGGGTTCGAGCTTCCGAGTGATGACATCTCAGACGGCGAGACCCCCTTCTAACCTGATTCAGACGCTCGGCTGTAGTGGGTCCGGGGCGTTGAGTATGAGCGGTCCCGTTGGCAAGTCACAGGGTAAGCGACATCACACCTCAACTCGAAACAAAAAGATGAAAGGAAGGGTACAAATATGGCTTTGGACATAGACATTGTGATAAAACGTAAGAATCGTCCGTCGGACAAGGATCTGAGGGAGCTACAATATCACCTGATGCACAGGTTTGGCATGGATACGTTCCGCATGATAGGTGAGGATGGTGCCGATGGAAAACGCTTCGTTGACGTTGCTGAGGGGGGTGACGGCACGTTCGGCATAAGACTGTACCTGAGGAGCCGTTACTATGAACGGGGCTATGAGCGAGGAGATGGTCTCAGAGCGGCAATGATGCTTCTTTATCTCATTCGTGCATATCCTGATGGCGAAGTGTGGTACGGGTCTGACGGCCTGGGCGAATACGGAGAGGACTTCTTGAAGCAGTACGACGCGCAGAAGGCACTACAACTTCTCTACCATTTCCTTGATGTCGGAAAGCTCCCGTACGCACGGGAAATGGATGAGGCCTTGAACTCGGTCGATGGAACAGAAAGCCCACTATGCACCTTTTGCGGGTTCCCGATGATCAGAAAGAGCATGAGTTCGAAGTTTGCTAGTTTCTATTGCATCGGATGCGAAGAACAACTCAAACTGACTGGCGATGTACACGAACATTGGATCAAGACTCGCAAGAAGTCGTCATCGAAACAGACCGACAACAACGGTGGTGGCACGCATCACGCCAGTGAACACTCCCAAAACCTGGACCAGGCCGAGCGTGAATCGGTGGGAATAAGCGAAACTGACGAGTCTGTTCAGAAGCGGTTGGCTCACCGAAGAGCTATAGACTATATGGAAATCTACCTTTCGTCACGAATAACACCGGGCGGCATCACCGACCCTGCGGAGATAAGGATCCCCGATGCAATGTTGAAGCTTCTGCGTTCGAGTAGTACTTGATCAAGATGTCGCAGAGGGTATGATAGTGCATTTCTCGTGTATCAAGGTCATGCCAGGAACGGCCTTTGATTCATACTGAGCGTTTGTCCGAATTCGAGACACTGTCCCACCTCCGGGCAAAGTCGTGAGTTCTTGAGATGCGAGGTCGTACGTGACGCCCGGGAGCTAAGAGCTAGGTTGGGTCTCAGCGCCCGGGTCCTTTCGTTTCTGCTTCTGAAAACGAAGGCTGGTTATTGCGGAGGGCCGTATCTGCGAATGAGGTCTCTGTCCTTATCTGTCAGAAGATCCCACTCAGGGCATCGGGCAATCAATTCCTGTTCTGTGCATCCGCAAGGATGTGTCGCCAGATCAGTATCGACATGGACGATGAAGTCGGGCAAGATTTCATCCATCATTCTCACCGTGAATTTCAATGGCTCATCGAGAGAGCAACTCAGCACGGCTGTCTTGATTGGCCTCGGCACGCCGCAAAATCCGAGATAGAGATCATCGCCTTTGTAGAAGATATCCGGATGCCCCACGCTGACGGCACCGTTCGGATGCTTGATTCGTGTGAAGAATACGACCGGCTCTCCATGACGGTATTGGAACATGGGAAACGTGTCTTCAGTGATCCTGCAGACCCGGCCGATTTCCTTCCACCCTATTTGAGACGCTATAAAACTTCGAGCGAATGCGACAAGTTCGTCAGGGAGTCGCTTGGCGGCCAGGTACAGCATCCAGAATGGGCGTTCGCTTCCGCCGGTTGGAGGTTTCCTGTACGTCGGAGAACCATCCACCCAGACGGTGAAGTCGCTTTTTTTTACATTCTCGTTTTCTGCGAGCGGCAACGCCCTGAAGAAGCCTTGAACGAAGCTGAAGAACCCGAGGCCAATATCCTCTCGCGTGTTTCGAAGCGCAAGCTGGTCGATGTTGGCACAGAAGCCCCATATCTGTCTAATCTGCTCTCCAGCCTGCGGCTTGGTCTCCTCGTCAAATGGATTGAGCTGCTGGATGGGATGAATGAGTCTGAGATGGTTCTTTGAGGATTGTTCTGACGGGGTGGGTGTTGTTGAGCGGCTGGGTCTTCTGAAGACTAGTCGCAGATCCGTCATTCGTTTCTCCCTGCTGTGAACGATCTGTTTTTGGGATCCACCGTTAGTGTTTTCACTGGTGTCTCTATGTGGAGGTTGCTAATGGAATTATGTAAAGCTGAGGGTCAAAGTCAACTGTACAATTAAGGGCGTTTCTTGGGGCTGGGCCGTGAATATGAGACTTTTCGGCTTGCTTGGAATACACGACTGTCGGCCCTGTCCTGCTGCATTTTGTGCGTTTTTGCGCCAAAAACGTATGTTGTTCAAATATTATCGATGTTCAATAATAATGAACAAAGCCTATTTATGAACAGTGCCCCATTTCAGCCAAATCTCTTGACAAATGTTCAACAAATAACTATGTTCATATCATATGAACATGGAAACAAAATGAACGAAAGAGAGAAAAAAATAGAGTTGGCAGAACGCGATCTGGAGATCCTTGAAACCGCAACTGAAGCATTTCGGAGAGAGACGAAGCTGAATGTGGAAAAGGGTCGACTCGACGTGAGGATAGCCGGAAAGTATGTCGAAGCCACAGTTCGAATTGAAGCACCCATTCGAACAATAGAGTATCTCGTCGAAATCAAGCCAACCATTACGGAGACGACATTAGGCAAGTTGGCCCACCAATTCCAGGATACTCCGGGCAAATGGCTTGTAGTCACAAGGTACGTCCCGACATACTTGGCGAAGAAGATGAAGGAACTGAACATTCAGTTCATTGACACCGCCGGCAATGCATATCTCAACGAGAAACCACTGCTGATCTTCATTAATGGCAACAGAGCTCCGACAGGATTCAAGGAAGAGACAGAGGAAGGCATTTGGGGACGAGGCGGGATCAAGGTCGTCTTTGCGCTCTTCTGCGATGAGAGAACAATAAACGGCACCTACCGAGAAATTGCAGAGACAGCCAAAGTGGCACTTGGCACTGTCGGTGGAATATTCAAAGACTTGGCACAGCAAGGCTACTTGCTGGACTTGGGGATTCACGGCAGGCGGCTTCAACGGAAGAAAGAGCTCTTTGACACGTGGGCCGAAGCCTACGCTCAGAAACTACGTCCGAAGACACTGATCGGGAGATATATCACCGATAGGGATGATCTCTGGCAGCAACGAGACCTGCTCCCTTATCACGCATGCTGGGGTGGGGAAGTAGCCGCAAACAAGCTGACCAACTATCTAAAGCCCGAGATCGTCACGATCTACGCTCGGAAGCCTGTGAATGACCTCGTGCTGAATCTCAGGCTCCGCAAGAAGGAGCAGGGAAACGTCGAGATCCGTGAGCAATTCTGGCGATTCGACCCCAAGGAGCCGGAGAGGGATATGGTCCATCCGATTCTGGTATATGCGGATCTGACGGCGACAGCTGATGCGCGAAATATTGAGGCCGCAAAAATGATTTACGAGGAGCATATTGAAAGACATCTCCGGGAAAATTGATCCGGCAGTCGTAGAGGTGGTTAGTCTGCTCAATGCCGTAGCAGAAGACCTTGTTATACCCTACTTCATGGTTGGAGCGAAAGCTCGTGATCTTTTCTTCTCAGCTCTATTTGGTATACCGACACTCCGTGGGACGATGGATGTCGATTTCGCCGTGAGGGTGAAGGATTGGCAACAGTTCGAGGGCTTTGCAATAGGATTGCTGGCCACCGGAAAAGTGCAATCTCACGGGAAGATCAGTCATCGATTCAAGCATGAGAATGGCACCCTGATTGATGTGATTCCATTTTCGGGTATAGAGAATCCGAGAGGAACAGTCAGCTGGCCGCCTTCCGGCGAATCAGTCTTGTCAACGATCGGATTCGAAGATGCATTCAAGAGTGCTGAGGTTGTGAGGATCGCATTGGATCCCCCTTGCGATGTGAAGATATGCACTCCGGCCGGATTGGCGATCATGAAACTTGTTTCCTGGGATCAGAAGTACCCCGAGAGAAGCGATGACGCAAAAGACATTCACTATATTCTGACCAATTACATCGATGCCGGAAACGAAGATAGACTGTATGGACCGGATAAGGACATCGCTCAATCGGAAGATTTCGATTTCAGCATGGCAAGCCCGTGCTTGCTTGGTCGAGATATCGCTGCGATAGCAGGTCAGGAAACTCTTTCAGAGATAGTTCGAATCCTTGATAACGAGACGAGGGACGATTCACAATTTCGGCTTGCGCAGGACATGCTGAGGAATCAAACCAACCGTGGTGATCTGCTCGAGAACACGATTGGTCTATTGAAGGAAATGAGACGCGGCATCCTTGAGGGAAAGACTTCCCGGGGCCAGTAGCAGCGAGCTTGGATTGAAGGTGTGATTATGTTCAGAATTCCATCAGAGATGATCGTTATCAAGAATCGTCCCTCCATTGATTTCTTTGGTCGTATCCACGAACCTTCGCATAGAAAAGGAGATCCCGTGACTAAGAAGGGCAAAAAAGCCGAAGAACGGGCTTTCGCAGTGGTGCGTCGATATTTCCAGCACGAGGCCACCGAGCAAGAAGCAAGAAAAGCGCTAAAGGATATACAAGCCTTGATTCGCGAGAAGGAGGCTGATATCAAATTGAGGAGGAAGAAACTGAGGTCACTGAACTGATATCAGGCAGTGGCGAGACCATTTCATCCCCAGGTCGAACTCCTTTTGGAAATTGTCCGTCAACAAAGGTGCTAACCACTGTCAGCACCCAAGCTAACAGGAAGACCGAAAATCAGGGTTGTTTTGGGCTGGCCAACGGCTCGCAAGGCCGTTTGTCAACTATGAGATATCTCGGGTTGCAGGTTCAAGTCGTGCCCCCGCTACTTGCTCTAAAGAAGAATCCTCATCGACGAAGATCGGTGAGGATTTTTCATTTTAGGCCGGAATTCTTCAATCATACCCCGTTTTTCCCCTCAAAGTCTGATTGTGAAAAATACCGAGTTTTTCTAAGCGTATCCCTTCCCGGTTGCTGTTTTGGCTATAAGTTCCTTAGTTTGAATGAGTAAGAACAAATAAGGAATGGCACCAGACTTAAGGGAGTAACGTGGAAAAAAAAGCGGAGTCGGTTTTGTC
>Ga0315291_10001087_pt1 | contig 36430 bp, 29 predicted proteins | sample YL17G12_20_MG_FD_203070 | JGI IMG/M metagenome (GOLD analysis project Ga0315291, IMG submission 203070) | Sediment microbial communities from Yellowstone Lake, YNP, Wyoming, USA - YL17G12_20 | ecosystem: Environmental > Aquatic > Freshwater > Lake > Sediment | place: USA: Wyoming | collected...
GGAAGCTCGCAGCAACTCCCGAGCGCTGGCGGCCCTACTAATCGTCGCACCAACTTAAGGAGGACGAAATGCGTATAGTAGGGTACGTTACGTGTGCCCTGCTGCTTCTAGCGGTGGCGCTACCCGCCTTCGCGCAGCAGCCTTTCTCGGATGTCCCCGCGAACCACTGGGCGTATAACGCCGTTAACGGCCTGGCGGAGCAGGGGCTTCTGGAGGGATACCCGGACGGGACCTTCAAGGGCAAGCAGTCCTTGACCCGTTACGAGTTTGCGCAGGCGATCGCGCGGATGATGGACCGCATGGAGCAGATGGGCGGCATTGCTGGTCCGGCCGGACCTCCTGGACCTCCGGGAGCCGGTGGCGGCCTGACGCCGGAGCAGCAGGCGCTGTTGGACAAGCTGGCCAAGGAGTTCGCTCCGGAGCTAAAGGCGCTACGTTCGGACCTCGATGCGCTGACCAAGCGGGTCGAGGACCTGGAGAACGCGCCGAAGCCGGAGATGCCGAAGATCACGGTCAGCGGCAATATGAGCTGGCGAACCGGGGTCTACGGGACCGATCTTGGCACAGAGGACGTGTCTGCGACCGGCTACCCGTTCTTCGACGGCCTGCAGATCACCAGCCCGGACCCGCTGGAGTTCCAGTCGGCGTTCGGCGGGATCAACATTCCGTTCTTCGATCCGGGACAGGATCTGTGGAGCGATGACCCGACCTTCGTGGGCGCGACCGTCTTCACCCAGTCGGTTCCGATCAGCGACTCGCTGAAGGACGCCTTCAAGGCGAGCGACTTCATGACGATGAAGACGCGGGTGAACTTCGCCGGGCAACTCACGGACGACGTGGCAGTGAAAGTCGGCCTTCTGGCCGGCCCTCAGACCAACCGCGCCAACCTCGGCGACTGGGAGGACGCTGGGTCGCCTGTGTCTCTGTCGGGCAACGGCTTGATGGACACGGTCCAGGTTGACGAGGCCTGGGTGAAGTACAAGACGCAGTTCATCACCCCGGTCGAGTTGACCGCGGGCAAGCAGTACTTCAAGCGGGCCCAAGGTTTGCTTGCTGACAATGACCAGGAGCCGATCAAGGCCTTCCGTGTTGACTGGATGGGGGGCGACTGGTCATGGGGCGCGCTGTGGGGCATGCTCGATCGTGAGCAGTTCCTTGGGCGCACGACGGGCGTGCTTGGCGATCCCTCGCTAGAGCCGGCGGTTACGGGACTTCCCGATCCGGAGACGAGCGGTCAGGACAACTACAACCTGTACATGTTGGACTGGAAGCTCGCGAAGGAATGGAACCTCGGCGCGAGCTGGTTGGAGAGCGGGTTCGACAAGGAGTCGGGCTGGAACGTCGGGCTGAACGGCAAGGCGTGGGGCCTCGACTGGTATGGCGAGTACGCTAAGATGCTGGACTGGCCGACGGGCGATGGTTTCAACGACGCGAACGGCGACGGTGTAGAGGATCCGGGTGAAGTGCCGCTGGATGACTCCGACACCGCGTGGCTGGCTGGTCTGAAGTGGAACAGCAACTTCGTCAACGTCACCGGCGAGTACGGAGAGGTGGACGCGGGCTATGCCTTCGCCTTCACAGGCGGCGGCTGGAGCGCGGTCAACCCGCTGGCCGGGATGGGGATGTACACCGACTTCTTCAACCTGCCGCTGTCGGCGCTGCACCCGAACGCGGAAGTTGACCCGCATGACATCAACTGGATTGACCGGCCACTGTTCCTGGATCCGACGAACATCGCCAGGGGCTGGCACGTCAACGTGACCTTCCCGACTCTGTTTGGGAAGGCGACCCCTCTGAGCATCTCCTACATGGACGGCGACGCGTATGACCCGCGGTTCCTGAGCTGGCTGATGGCAGGCGGGTCTAACAGCAGCATCGTCGAGCCGGACGAGTGGCGGGATGCCGACGCGGTATGGGTAGTCAAGCTGAGTCACCAGTTCACAGACAACGTCAGTGCGAACGTCCTGTACGGCCGGCGTGAGGTGGACAACGTAATGTCGCCTCAGGTCGTGCCAGTGACCACAGATGAGGACGGCGATCGCTTCGCGGAGAAGGACCCGATTCAGGTTCTCCGCGCCGAGGTCTGCGTCGCCTTCTAGCGACAAAGCTTCCTCGGAGTGACAACGGCACAGCCCCCCGGCCAACGGGGGGCTGTGTTTTTTCGTCCATGCGCGGGGAATGGCCTTCGCCTCTCGGTCGTCTTCATCAGTAGATTCGCCGCGCAGGCAGGAACAGGACAATGAGTGTCTTGCGGATGTGCGAATCGGGTTTCAGGGCCAGTGGGTCCGCGGTACAATAGGGGCGGACGGGGAGCACTTGCCCGCTGCCGGTTCTGTTGGCAGGGAAGGAGGCTGGTGAGATGTTCTGGACTAAGTCTCGCACAGTCTTGGGTTGTACGGCGATGCTGGCGCTGTCTGGACTCGTGTTCTCGCCTTCGGCGCTGGCGAAGCCGCGAGATGAGGGGGAGGCCGGGCGAGGTCGCGCGGGGAACCGCGGGCGGGAGGTGGCGCCTGAGCGGCCGATTGCCCAGCAGCCTGTTGCGACGGCGCCTGCGACTCCTGGGGGCCAGGCGGCACCGGCCGCGCCAAGCAAGCCTGACCGCGTCTACCGGGCGGGGCCCGTGGGGCCTTGGCAGCCGGGGAGCGGACAGACGCGTGGGGTAGCGCCCTCAGGAGGGGTCAGAGAGACGCCTGTCAGTGAGGGCGGGAAAGGGCTCGCGCGACAACCGTATGTGAAGAGGGGGAACGAGAGCGGGCAAACCGAGCGGGCGAATCCATATCGGATCTACCAAGCGCCGGAGAGGCAGAACGTGCCGAAGGAGCCGCAACGGGTCTATCGCCCGCAGCCCGCGGACGACGGCAAAGCCAGGCGCGTGGACGACGGGCAGACACAGCGGGTGCAGCCCCCGCGGGGTGTGCTGGAGCGGCCGCAGGGCGAGCCGGGAACGCGGGCCGGGCAGGGCCGAGAGCAAGAGCGGGTCCGAGGTGAGGAACCCAAGGCTTACCAGCCAGAGCCGCGCGATCGCGACCGGATACGCGAGCAGGAGAGGCCCACCCGGCCGGAGCCACAGGGACGTGAAGACAGGGCTTACAGGGTACCGAAGGCGGACTTCCGCGGGCCCGAGGCCGATCGTGACGTGAGGATCGTGAAGCGCGAGAACCAAGAGCGCCTACAGAGCCGGCTGAGGGAGAGGGTGCAGGAGCAGAACCGGCTGGTGGTGAGGCCGGAGCGCAAGGCGCCGGCCTACGACATCGTGGGGAACGCGGTGTCGTCTGACACCACCTTGGTGCTGCGCGAGCACGTCAGCCGGATCAATGTGAGCTACACGCGGGTGAGGAGAGCCTTCGGCGAGCCGAGCTACTTCTACCTGATAGCTCCGCGGAGCAGGCTGGATTACTGGGATGGTTACTGGGACGGATATGTAGACGGCCACTGGGCCGGCAAGCACTACCGGCACGGGCCGAATGTGGTGATCAACTTCTACTACGGGTACTACTGGTCGGACCCGTACTGGTTCGCCTTCTACTACCCGGGCTATTACCCGTCGGTGTACCATTACTGGGGGTGGTGCCCCGGGTGGGTCTACCCGGACCGCGTCTACTACGTGCCGACTGACTACACATACTTCCCGGCGACTCCTTACCGGTACTACAACACCGGGTATCGTGTTGACGAGCTGGCCGCGCAACGGGTGATAGAGGATGTCCGAAAGGCGTGGTTCAACAGCGACATATCGTCCCTGGCCTACCACCTGACCGATGAGGTGGACATCCGGGTGTACTTCGATGGCGAGTACTCGTATTCGACGACGACGGAAGACTACTACGCCATGACGGTGGATGCGATGGCGACCACGGAGACGGTGGCCCTTGACTTCGACCGGGCGATCTGGCTGTCGAGCAACGAGGTCTTCGTGACGGGACGGCACGTGTTCTGGGACCCGAGCGAGCAGCGTCAGACCATCTATGTGTCGTATCGGTTTCGGAACCTGGGAGGCGAGTGGTACCTGGTGGCGGTAGGGAGCTCGCTGGACCCGATCCGGCACAGCTACAGAGACTTCCGGTATTAGCTTCTCGATAGTGCCGTAGAGGAACGATTGGTAGGGCAGGAGAGACCCTCCTGCCCTACGGCTTACGGGGGGGACTGGGCCGCGTCCATAATACGCTCTGCCGGTTGCCGCAGGTTACGATGGGGTTCGCGGGGTAGCCTGGCAATCATGGGGCAGAAGGCGCTGTGTTGACCTCCTGCCCGACGGCCCCGCGAGGTCATGGCTCCTAATCCGTCGTACTACTCCCGCAGCCACGACCATGAGCAACCCGAGGCCAAGACTCGAACAGTGGCGGCAAGCCTTGCTCGACGGCGCCGTTGAGCTGGGGCTTAGCATCGCCGAGCAGCAGCTTTCGGCCCACGGCACTCACTTCGAGCTTCTTCTATCACACCGCCCCCGCGCCGGGCTCACGGCGCTGACGGATCCGACAGAGATAGCCATCAAGCACTTCCTGGATTCGCTCACCTGCCTGCTGGTGTGCGAGATCGCCCCTGGCGAGCGGGTCGCGGACGTGGGCTCCGGCGCCGGGTTCCCCGGCCTGGTGCTTGCTGCCGCCCGCCCCCTGGCCTCCTATACCCTCATCGAGGCGCATCAGAAGCGAGCCGCTTTCCTGAGGGAAGCCGCCTCGGCGCTCTCTTTCCCGAACGTGACTGTCCTCTCGGGGCGCGCCGAAGAGGTCGGCCACGACCCTGACCACAGGGAATGCTACGACCTGGTGGTTAGCCGTGCGGTCGCCCCGCTCGGCACGCTGCTGGAGTACTGCCTGCCACTGGCCAAACGAGGAGCCCACTTCCTAGCCCAGAAGGGGCCCGACGCGCCTGGGGAGATCGAGGAAAGCGCGCACGCCATCCAAGCGCTTGGCGGCCGGGTCACGCGCGCCCGGCATCTCTCACTTCCCAGGGGGATGGGTGATCGGGTCCTGGTGCTGGTGGAGAAAACGGGCTCCACTCCCTCCCGCTACCCGCGCCGGCCAGGACTTCCCGCCAAACGCCCCCTTTAGCGCACGCTGGTGGTCCCCATTCGCGGCGCGACCGCCTCCGCAATCTCCCTCGCCACTGCCTCATAGGCTTCAATTGTCTCCTTGCCCAGCGCGCCTAACCGCCGCGAGTTCATCTGCAGCAGGCCAAGGATCTCGTCCTGCGCCTTCAGCGGGATCAGAGCCACCACCTCATACCCGACCTCCGCACAGTAGGCTCTCACGCGAAACCCCAGCCTCTCCGAACTCAAGTCCGGCGCGAGCCCCCGAGCCTGGTTCGTCCAGAAGCTCCCACCCTTGGTGAAGAACGGCCACCTGGGATCGGTCCTGCCCGTCACCACGGCCCCACACAAGCAGGCCAACTGTGGCGTGCCATCCGGGTGACGTATGACGGTATTCGCCGCATCTAGCTCGCAAAGCGGGCCTTCCCGCACCACGAAGTCCTTCCCAAACCCGCGCGTGACGTAATAGGGATAATCCTCCCCGGCCTTCCACCTGATGCCAACCGACTCGAACCCGGACGCCTCGCTGATGGCCTCCAGCGCCTGCTCCAGCACCGGCTGCAGGTCTTCGCCGGCCTCCAACTGCGCCAGCACCTCCCTCACCCTATCACTCAGGTTATCACAGCCGACCATGGCTAAAACTCCACAGCATCAGGATCCGCCGCTCGCCCGCGCCATTTTACCGGGCTTTTTGCCTATCTTCAAGGGCGGTGGCGTGTTGTGCAGCCTACATGCCCCGGTCTGCGCCAGCTTGGCGAAGCGCGGCGAGGACCCTTGCGCATCCATCGCCCCTGCGCTCCGGATGTTGACAAACACGGCCGCTTTCGCCCCGCACGTCGTCCCCGAAAAGCTAAAATGCCCCAGATCGGCGTTAGAACCTTCTAGGGCCGTGTGGTAGCTTTTCAGCGGAAGAGAAGGGCGCCTTCGGCGCCCAGACCCAGACAAGGAGGCGTGTGCAAATGGACGTGGTGATCGTAACAGCAAGCGGGATGGTGAAGCGGACTACCGCTGACGAGTTTCGTCAGCAGGGCCGGGGAGGAGGGGGCATCACCGCCATGGGGGTCGCCTCCGGCGATCAGGTGGTGGGCGCAGTGGCGTTGGGCAATGAGCAGAGCGTGATGGTTGTCACCGCGGGCGGCACGGCTATCCGCTTCGCCGCCAGCGACCTTCGCGCCATGGGCCGCGGCGCCCAGGGCGTGCGGGCCATCCGCCTCAAGGAAGGCGACAAGGCGGTCGCAGTCATCGCCCTCTAGGCACATCTGGCTCGTTCAGATCGGGAATCAGCTCGGATGCCTAATTCCCGGGCGCGTTGTCGGCGCCGTGGAGGCATGCCTCCACGGCGCCGTGCTGTGCCCCTGGCTGCCGTCAGGCGGGCTTGCCAGTTAGCCTGGGAAGGTACTCGTCCAGCCGCTCGATGCGCTTGGACAGGGGTGGGTGGCTTTGCAGTAGCCACGTGATCCGGGACGGGTCTCCCTCCTTCTCGTATAGGTACTTCAGCAGGTCTCTCAGCCCGTTCGCCCGATAGCCCGCCTGAAACGCATACTCGGTCCCGATCTGGTCGGCCTCGTACTCCTTGTCCCGGTACCCCTCCCGCATTTCCAGTTCTACCGCGATCTGGGCCGCCTGCTGGATGGACTGCGAGCTTTTCTGCGTCACCAGATCCACCAGCAGCGCCTGCGTCATGCTCTTCTCGATGGCGGCCTTGGCATGATGGTGGTCGGCGTGCACTATCTCATGGGCCAACACTCCGGCCAATTGGCCGTCGTCAGGCACGTAGTCCATCATGCCCTTGGTCGCATACACGAACCCGCCGGGCAGGGCCAGGGCGTTCACCTCTTTGGAGTTCAGGATCTTGAACGTCCACGGGAAGTCCGGCTCCTCGGACACGGCGGCCATCCGCTTGCCGATGGCGTCTAACCGCTGCTGCATCGCGGGGTCTCTGACAACCCCGTACTGGGCTTCGAGGTCGGCCGCGCCCTGGCGGCCGATGGCGATTTCCGTGTCCCGGTTGATCTCCAACGGATTCTCGCAGCCGGCCGCCAGAAGCAACGCGGCCAGTGCTAAAGTCCAGACCCGCCGCATCTTGCTGCCTCCTATCGTGCGGTAAGTCGAGGTTGCACGCCCTCCGGGTTGGTTCCTGTTACCCCATTGGACACGCAGCCTGGTAGGGAAACCGCGTGTCCTCGCCGTAGTACGCGCGGGAAGAGCCGCATGACTCCATCAGCTATCAAGCAGCAGCTAGAACGCCTGCGCGAGGAAGCGCTCCGCCGGAGAGTGGAGTTCGCCGAGGTGCGTTATGCCGCCAGCACGCACTCCGCCCTGATGCTCCAGGACGGCCGGGCCGACCGGATAGGAGCGGGTGACCGTGCGGGAATGGGCGTCCGCGTGCTCGCGTCCGGGGCCTGGGGATTCGCCTCCACTGAGTCTCTGGACGAGCAGGACTGGCTGGCCAGCCTCGGCGACGCCATCGCGATGGCGCGCGTGTCGGCGGGCCATCTTGCCGAACCCGTCACCCTCGCGGAGAGACCGGCGATCGTGGATGACGTAAGGACAACCTTCGCGAAGGACCCCAGCCAGGTGCCGCTCGAGGCAAAGCTCGCCGCTGTCCGGGGGTTCGAGGAGGCCTCGGGGTGCGCAGCCTGCTCGCATGTCGCCAACCTGATGACCGTGTACAACGACGCGCATCAGTTGGAGATCATCTGCAACACCCGCGGCACGCTTATCTCCTCCGAGTCGGTTCGCACGCTTCTGTGGCATGCGATAACAGCCCAGAACGGCTCCGTGCGCCAGCGCGCCACCGAGGTCCGCGCGGCCCAATCGGGGTTCGAGCTGGTCGAGGCGACCCCGGCCGCCGACTTCAGCGCCAAGGCGGCCAAGCGTGCGGTTTCGCTGCTGTCGGCGCCAGCGGCCCCGGCGGGGACTTTCCCCGCCATCTTCCATCCATCCATTACGGGGCTGCTGGTTCACGAAGCCCTGGGTCATAACACGGAGGCCGACCTAGTGCTTGCAGGCCAGTCCATCCTCGACGGGAAGCTGGGCACGAAGGTGGCCGCCGACTGCATCAACGTGGTGGATGATTCGGGCCTACCTAGCTCCTGGGGCTCCTATTGCTATGACTCCGAAGGGACGCCCGGGGGCCGCCGCGTGATCGTCGAGAAGGGCGTGCTCAAGGGCTTCCTCCATTCTCTGGAGACGGCGGGCAGGATGGGGGCCGCGCCCAGCGGCTCCGCGCGGGCGGATGGGTTCTCGCATCGCCCCATAGTCCGCATGAGCAACACGATGATCTTGCCGGGCAAGGCCTCCCTTGAGGAGCTGATCGCCGACATAGACCTTGGGATACTGCTGCGAGCCGGCCAATGGGGATATGTCTGGTGCGAGAAGGGCCAGTACACCTGTCACGCGGGCGAAGGCGTGATGATCCGAAATGGGCAGCTTGCGGAGCAGGTGCGGGATGTGTCTGTGTCCGGAATGGTTCTGGAGACGCTCGCGAACGCGCTGGGGGTCAGCCGGGACTTCGAGGTGCAGATGCCCGGGAACTGCGGCAAGGACGGGCAGAGCATGCCCGTCAACGGCGGGGGCCCTTATGTGAAAGTGCGCGAGATCGTGGTTGGGGGGCAAGCGTGAGCGAGACACCGCGCGACGACCTGCTCAGAACCGCGGAGATAGCTTGCGAGGCGGCGCTCAAGGCCGGGGCCGAGTTCGCCGACGCCCTCGTCGAGCACGGCCGCAACCTCTCGGTCTCGGTCGAGAAGAATGCCATCAAGTCCACCAATTCGCGCCGCGTGTCATCTGTTTCGGTGCGCGCGTTTGTGGCCGGCGGAACGGGCTGGTACAGCGCCAGCACAACGTCCGAAGCCGCCGCCAGAGACGCAGGGCGGCGGGCCGGCGAGCTGGCGCTGGTAGCCGAGCCCGATCCCGACTTCGTCGCGCTCGTCGCGCCCGAGCCCTATCCGCATGTCCCGGCGCTCTACGACCAGTCTCTTGCCTCCCTCAGCGCCGCCGAGATCGCCGCCTGGATCACCCAGAGCATCGAGTCCGCCCGCGGGGTTGCGTCTGAGGCGCTCGTCAGCGGCGAGGCCTCCACCCACTGGCGCGAGGCCGCCCTGGTGAACTCGCTTGGCGTCCGTGCCTCCCAGCGCACGACGCACGCGTCCGTCTACGCCCAGGTCGTCATCCGCCGCGATGGGGGCGTCGGGTCTTTCTATGAGTGGGACTCTGCGCGCAAACTCGGCGACCTGTCACCTGCCGGAATCGGCGCCGCCGCAGCCACCGAAGCCCTGCGCTATCTTGCCAGCCGACCAATCAAGACCGCTACCTTGCCTGTGATCTTCGGGCCGCTCGCCGCCCGCGGTCTCTATCTCGGCCTCTGCGGCGCCGCCAGCGCGGAGGAGATCCAGCGGAAACGCTCCTTCCTGGCCGAGAAGAAGGGCCAGCCGGTCGCCTCCGAGCACCTCACGCTGGTGGACGATCCGTTGATCGGGGGGGGCCTCGCCTCCGGCAGCTTCGATGGCGATGGCTACCCGCACCGCCGCGTCACCCTGGTGGACCGGGGTGTGCTGCAAACGTATCTTCACAGCAACTACACGGCGCGCAAGTCCGGCGAGGCGAACACCGGCCATGCGACCCGGGTGGGAATCGCGCCCACCAATGTCAGCCCCGTGCCCGGCGCGAAGACGGCGGCTCAGCTCATCGCGGAAGTGGAGGATGGTATCTACGTCGCGCTTGGCCAGCCCTCACCCGACACCGCCTCCGGGCAGATTTCCGCCCTGGTGGATGCGGGCTTCAGGATTCAGAAGGGCGAGCTGACCTATCCGCTGGAGAAGACCATGGTGGCCGGGAACGCCATTGAGATACTCCAGGGGATAGACGCGGTCTCCTCGGATTACCGAGAGGAGCCGGGACTGATAATGCCGACGATACGGGTGCGAGGGATGCGGGTAGCGAGCGGCGAGTAGCCCCTCTACGAGTGGGGCGCGACCAGCTCCCCGTCGAATTCCAGAGGGCCGCTGATGTCCAGATGGCCGCCGATCGTGTTGATGTGTTGGCCTTCGACCAGAATCTGCACCCTCTCGATGGTAGGCAGCGATGTCAGCGTATTGACAATGGAGTAGATGACCACTCCCTCGTTATCCGACCCGCCTCGGAACCCGCTCTGTAGCTGCTCGCTGAAATCCACCGTCGCGACGCCGCCGTCCAGGGTGATTCCCCGCAGTTCTGTGCCCGGTGGCAGCGGCCTGTCACATCCCCGGGGGACCTCTCCTCTCAGCAACTCCTCCAGGCAGGCCCGCGCCACGCCCAGCCCAGGCGGGAGCTCGCGCGTGATGGCCACCATCCTCTGCTTCCCGTCCACAACGCGGGCGAAGTAGAGGTCGGCAACCACTGGCCGACTGCCGGCCTCGTTCCTGTCGCCGTTCCCCTGCGTGACGGCCGCTCGCCCTCCCTTGCCCTGCGCCTTCCTGAGCCGCTGATACTCCGGCCAGATGCGCCACAGCAGCGCCCCCAGCGCGATAACGATCACGGCCAAGGCCGCGATCGCGAAGCGGGACCCTCGTGATGCCTTTCGGCGACGGCTCACTCCTCGCCATTCCTCCCATCGGGCTTGTTGGACAGGAACTGCGTCAGTCCTCTCAGTATCGCGCGGGCGGCCCGCTCCCGGAAGTTCGGGTTGGTCAATCGCGCCCGATCACCGCGATGGTTGATGAAGGCCGTCTCAACGAGGATGCCCGGCCCCTGGGTGCGTCGTATCACGGCGAAGTTTGCGTTCCTCACGCCCTTATCCACAGTACCAAGGGAGGCGATCATCTCCTCCTGCACCAGGCGGGCCAGGTCCTGGCTGTGGGGGTGATCGTAGTAGACGCTGGTCCCTCGCAGCGTGTCTGGCGCATCGCACGAATTGCAGTGCAGGCTGACCAGCGCGTCGGCCTTCAGGCGGTTGGCGATGGCGGCCCGCTCTTGCAGCGCGATGTAGGTGTCGTCCTCGCGCGTCATCTTCACGGAAGCGCCCTCGGCCACCAGCAGACGGGCCAGTCGCTGTGCGATGTCGAGCACGATGTCCTTCTCGTACGGGCCCTCTGGCGGCCGCCCGAAAAGCGCCGGGGCTCCGATGTCGTTGCCCCCGTGGCCGGGGTCCACTACGACGGTCTTGCCCTTCAGCCTGCCCGCCCCGCGATACTCCGGCAGCGGCAGGGCCCAAGGTTGGGGGCCGACCGCGATCACGAGATCGTTGCCGTCGGAGTAGACCGAATGCGCCTGCTCCTTCCGGAGCTCCACGACGACCCTCGCAACCGGCCGTCCTTCCTCAGGGGTTTGCTGGCCGAAGCGTATCTGCCGCAGTGGCGCCTCTTCGCAGTCCTGCTCGAGGCCCTGCGCGGCCACCGCGCCCACGAGGTCGAGGTAGACCCGCGGCGGCGCCTCCAGCGTGCCGACCTTCCGCGCGAGGCCCCCCACACCGGGCAACCTGACAAGGACCGCCCCCTCGACCTTCTCCACGGCAGGGGAGGGCAGCGCAATCGGTCCCGCCTTGCCGATGGCGATGAGAGTTTCCGATTGGGTGCCGGGGACAACTCCCCAGGGCGGGGCCGAACCGGGGCCGCAGAGATCCACGACGACCCGTGTGATGTCCGGCTGCAGGCTGAACTGGCCGAGCCGCACCTGCTTGACGCTGGGCGAATCCAGGGGGTAGGCAGTCGCGACGTCGGGGGCCAGTCTCGCGTCGGCCAGATCAAAGACCAGCCGCGGCGGGTCGGCGAGCGAGAAGGCAGTGTACTGAAGGGGTTCTTCAGAATCGGCGGCGAGCACGATGAGCACCCGCCCGGGTTCGGCCCTCACCTCCACCCGCGCGATTGCTCGCGCCGCCCAGACTGGCGCGGCAAGACCCACCCCCGCTACCAGTGACAGTAAGAGGATCGCTCGCCGCAGCCGCGCTCCGCCGCGCGCCGCGAGGGGTCCGCTCATCTTCCACTCCCACCTGTGTTATGCCATATCCCCGCAGCTCACCCTAACCCAGATATCGGCATCCCTGGGCCACGTCTGACCGCCCCTGGGGGGGACTTGCGCCCGGGGCCGCAGAAGGCCTGGGGCATGACCTGGAGTCTCGGGAAGTGGTGGCGCGCCGAGCGGAGCTACTGGAGAGGGGTGCGCCTGCTTCGCCGCGGCCTGGCGGGGGAGGCAGCCAAGGCCTATGATGAAGTGCTGGCGATCTTTCCCGACGACGCACGCGCACATCTCCAGCGCGCCCGCGCCCTGGCCACCGCCGGAAGGGCGGGGGAAGCGGTGCGGGCCGCCAAGCGCGCGGCTGAGCTTGCCCCGCGCAGCCATGCGCCTATGCTTGCCGTCGGGCGGATCCAGTACGACGCGGGGCACTTCGAGGAAGCGCGCAAGGCCTTCGCCGCGGCGGTTCGCCTCGACCCGATGAACCGTATGGCGCAGGCCTACCTCGGCCTCTCTCTGCTTGCCATGGGCCAGATGGAGGAAGGCGCCAAGCTCCTGCAAGCGCACCTGCTATATGGCTACGAGGGGGTGGAGGCGCGCCTGCTCACGCTCGCGGAGCGGCTTCTGTGGCAGCATCGCGAGGAGGCCCGCCCGCTCGCGGAGCAGCTCACGCGAGACGAAGGCGCCCCCGAACAGGGGCCGGCCGGCCTCTGGCTGCACTTCGCCTCGGCCGTCCGCTACTTCATCCTCTGGCCGATAACTGTCCTTCGGGGCCGGGCCGCGCGCTGGCGCCTTCGCGCGGAGGAGGCCTTCTCCGTGTGCGAGTGGGAGAAGGCGATCGCGGCGCTGCAGGAGGCTGAGAAGGAGGGCTCCGACCCGGAGGATACGGCCGCGGCGCTGGGACTAGCCTACCTGGAGAGCGGCAATCCGCAGGCCGCCGCCGAGCAGTTCCTGCGTCTTCCGGAGGAGATGAGAAAGGATCCCGACGTCGCCCTGCTTGTCGGCTCGGCTCTGTGCGACTCAGGGCGGTACGAGGAAGCCCGCGAGCCTCTCGCCATTGCGGCCGAGCACTTCACCCGGGACTTTCTGCCCGCCTACTTCCGCGGGCTGTGCGACATCGCGCTGGGGCAGCCGGACTCCAGCACGCGGTGGTTCATGTTGGCGGTGGAGCGGCTCAACCCGCACCTGGCGGAGAAGAGGTTTGAGGAGATGAGGAGGGTGTGGGGGTTGCAGGCGCAAGACTAAGCGCCATCGGCGAAGAACACGTACACGAACTCCCTCTTCACCCGCTTGGCGAAGAAGGCCTGGTTTATGACCTGTCTGGAATGCGCTTGCACAAGGCGCATGCCTGCACCCACGCACTGGTCCCTTACCGTTTCGTGAATGCCGTCCTTGGACTCGCCGATGACGAGGGCGAAGTGGCCGGCCAGCACTTCGGTTAACTGCTCGATAACGGCCTGCATGTCGGGAAGGTAGTCCTCCGCACGCCGGCCGATCTCGGCCCGACCGGGCTCCTTCAGGCCGAGGACCTGGAAAGAGAGCTTGTGCATGCCCTGGTAGTTCTGCGCGCTCCAGTAAGGGGGAGAGGTTACGGCGAGCTGGGCTTTGCGGCGGAGTGAGGCGAGGTCGCGGGCGTCGTGGAGGAGGGGATCCGCGCTCCCCCTCGCTTCGGCGTGGAACTGCTCCAGCGCGCGCTGCATGCGCTCAAGTTGGGCGGCGACGCGGGAGAACGGGTTGATGGGGCGGGTCTCGTTGTCAACGACGCGGTAGTAGTGCTTCTTGTCAACATACTGCGGGGTCTTCGGCAAGGTGGGCAGCGTCCGGTCCATGCGGGCGTTGCTCATGCCCTTCAGGAGATCCGAAAGGCCGATGAGAGCGAAGTCTTGCGTGTTCTGCTCCAGCTCCGCCGCCCGGTCGAGAATGGCCCTGATGGCGCGGGACACGTCTTCACGAAACCAGTTGTCACTTCCCTTGAAGAGATCGGCCGAACTGGCGGCATGCCTCTGCGGCTCCTTTGCGGCCTCCTTCAGCCACTCGATCAACTCGTTGAGCTGGGTGTCGTTCACCCGCGCGGTCTTCGCCTTGGCGATGCGATAGGCGAGTGGGTTGATGTCGGTGCCCCAGGCGTCATGACCGAGACGGGCGGCCTCGACGAGCGTGGTGCCGCACCCCATGAAAGGGTCGAGCACTACATCGCCGGGCCGCGCGTAGGTCTCGATCACGCGCCGCGGGATCTGTGGGATGAACTTGGCGGTCCAGTGGTGGAAGAAGTGCGTGCCGGCCTGGGTCTCTTTCAGGCCCAGGTGGGCGAAATCCCAGTCACTTTCGCTCACGGTCTGCCTATCCAGGTGTGCCAGTCGTCTCCGATCCGGCCTTCCTTGCGGTATTGCTCCATCGCCTGCGCGCACGCGCAACGCGGCTCATCGGGAACCGCGCGGGAGACCCGTGCGACGATCTCCAGCATGAAGCCGAGAGATTGTGCGAGGGCTTCCCTCTCGGCCTGCTCCTGCACCTCTTCCAGCACGCGGCCCGGCTTCCCCTCCCGCTCCCTGATGCCCTCGCCATAGCGGCCGATGCAGCAGAGCGGCAGGTAGCACATCTCGAGTTCCCTCGCCAGGAAGGCCTCGGGGGCCAGGGTCATCCCGACCATGTCACCACCCCAGGACCGGAGACGCTTCACCTCGGCCGGCGTCTCCAGCCGCGGGCCTTGGGCGCAGACGTAGGCGCCATGCGGTTGGTATTTTATGGAGAGCATCCTGAGCACGCTTTCCGCCGCCGCGCGCGTTTCGTCACAGAACACGGGCCGCTGGCGCAACCCTCCGAGCCCCGTGCCCTTGAAGAAGCTCGACTCTCTCCCGCGTGTGTCATCCACCAGATCGTGTGGAAGCACGTATTGCCCGACGGTCAGCGCGACATTGACCGCGGCGGGAGCCGACCAGGCCATGATGCGAGAAGCGCCTTGTTCCTTCAATGCGTAGATACTCGCGCGGTAGTTGACCCAGGGCGCGGCGAGTTCCTCACCGGTGTCGCCATGGCGGGGCATGAAGAGGAAATGGGCCTCATTCATCCGCACGCGGTACAAAGGAGCCGAAAGGCCGAAGGGCGTCGGTGCAGGCCCCAGGCGCTTGAAGCACTGAGCGTCCGCGCGGATGATCTCCTGCGCCCCACTCCCGCCGATCACCGCGAAGGTGTCACGCGGCATGATTTTGGGTGTCTCCGCGCAGGCCTGCATGGCCGTCTCGGATGCCCGTCGGGTTTGCCATCCTCACTCCTCAGGCCGGCCATCGCCCTGGGTGGTCCACTCTCAGCCCGATCTGGTCGAGCACCCGCAGGACGAAGAAGTCGGCGAGCTCCTCGGTTGTTTTCGGCCGTGCGTAGAAAGGCGGGGAGGCCGGCATGATGGTCGCACCCGCCTCTGCAAGGCTTGTCAGGTTACGGAGATCAACCAGGCTGAGGGGCGCTTCCCGCACCACCAGCACCAGCGGCCGCCGCTCCTTGAGGCAGACAGCGGCCGCTCTGCTTATGACTGTGTCGCCGAAGCCGGCGGCGATCCGCCCGGCGGCGCCCACGGTGCAAGGGATCACGATCATGGCATCGGGCGCGGCCGAGCCGCTGGCATAGCGGCACGAGAGATCGTCCGGGTGGTAGTGCCTCACCCGCCCCATCACCTCCGCCGGGGCACCCTCGATGTACAGGGTATCGAAATCCACGGCCCAGCCCAGCTCGTGCGCCGCCATCTCGGCCCCCTGCGGGGTCAGCACCAACCCGACTCGCTCCACGAGCGGCACGACCCGGCGCAAGAGACGGTCGGCGTAGATCGTCCCGCTTGCGCCGGTGACAGCCACCAACAGCTCTTTCACGGTGTTCATTTCTCCCCCGTTTCGGGCCTTGTATGCCCACCATATTGGCGCTCACAAGCCACGAACCGAGGCCTTGGCGTCCGGTCTCCTGTTAGCCCACGAGCAAGGTGCAGCCCTGTCAACCCCAGCTACCTCTTGTTCAGAATCCGCAGCACCTGTCGTCTCCGCTGCGCGATCCAGGCCTGCTCCCTCGGGAACTCGGCATAGTCCTGTATCTCTTCCAGCATGGCGTCATCCGGGCTGACGCGGGCCGTCTGGAGCAGCGCGTAGTCCTGGAGGCTCTCGGCGAAGACCTCCCACCGCAGCGAATCCACGGGGCCGTCCGCCCCCGGGTAGACCATGAACGGATCGCCGTGGGACCATTCGGGCCAGCGGAGCCCGTCGTTCACCTGGTAAGGGTCTATCATCTCCCGCGTCTGGCTCTTGTACCAGTAGTTGTAGGCCCACTGGAGGAAGCCGCGCGCTCTGTTCTTGTAGCAAAGCCATCCGAACATGCGGATCTTCACCAGCGGGGTATCAAGCAAGCGTTGGGTGTAGCGCCCCCGTGGTCCACCCCAGTAGTAAGCCCAGGCCGGATACCCCTCGGCCAGGAATTGGGGCGCGACCGTGATGAGGGGGATCGGTATGTCTGTCAGACCTTCCCGCGCGAAGGTGATGTCCGAGAGGGCGTCCATGACCTTCATCCAGGGGGCAAGCTCGCGCAGCATCTGGCGGGCCGCGCGGTAATTGTTGAGGTGCTCTTGTCCATGGGGCTCATCGGAGAGATGGAAGAAGCTGCGGTCCATGATCCCCTCGGCGTCGAGGAAGCGCTTGAGCTCCGGCAGGAACTGGCTCAGGAACGTGCGATAGACGGGCGAGGCGCCAGGTGTCTCCGGGTCCCACAGCAGCTTGTCGCTGCTGCCGTGGCCGTCGTAAATCCGAATGGCGTACTTCGCGCCCCATTGGGTGAAGAGATGGGGCCACTCGAAGCGGGTGAGGCCGGCCCGCTTTGCCGTCGCCACCCACCTCTTCACAAGCGACCAGTCGAACCTGTAGCGATCCGCCTCGCGTCTCACATCAAGCAACTGGTGGGGCCGCTTGACGCCATCGGTGGGGGGAGTGAACAGCGGGGTGTGCGAGGTGTCGAGGTTGTGGGCGGCGACATCTGCCAGGTACTTCTCGACGATGGGCCAGAACGCTTCCTCGAAGGGCTCGACTTTGTACCAGTCGCAGAGCGCGTCAGAGTAGAACCAGTGGGTCACGGGGAAGTCGTGCCGCGGCTGGGTCACAGCGGGATGCACACGCACTGTCGCGGTGAGAGTGACCGGGGCCTCACCTTCGGCCGTCAGCGTCAGCGTGACCGCGTGCCTGCCGGGCTTGGCATCGGTCGGCAGGCGAACGGTTATCCAGAAAGCGTTCGTCTCGAACGGGCCTGCCGTGATTGCGTTCTCGGGGAAGAGCGGATCGGGCACGAGCCCTGGCACGAACCCGACTCCGTCCAGCTCGTCGAGCGGCGTCTCGACGTTAAAGTGCGGCATCGGCACGTACCCCACCCGCCGCACCTGCACATTCAACCCGTTCGCCTGAGCAGAAGCCTTGACCTCCCTCACGTCGGCCTCGGTTCTGAACGCGACCTGAAACGAAACCTGCTCGCCGCGGGCGGCCTCGAGGCGCAGCGACGATTTCGCGGTGGGCCGCGAAGCGGGGTAATGTCTCACCAGTGACGATGCTAACCAAGCTCTCATCTAACTTCGTCCTCCCATTGGAACACAGCGAGATTCTGGAGAGGCTTGCGGGTATGGCAGAGCCACCCACGCAATGCGCGGCCCTACTGCGTCGTCCACCCGCCATCCACCAGCAGGGCGGTCCCTGTGATATAGGCGCCGGCCTCGGAGGCGAGGAAGACGGCGGCGCCCTTTAGCTCCGCGGGATCGCCCATGCGGCCCAGCGGAATCTGGCGCAGGAACTCCTTCAGGTACTTCGGATCGCTCAGGATGGGCCGGTTGATCTCGGTCTTGAAGGGGCCGGGGCAGAGCGCGTTGACGGTGATGCCATAGGGGGCGAGGTCCAGGGCCATGGCGCGGGTCATCCCCAAGAGGCCGGCTTTGGAGGAAGCGTAGGAGACGCGCTGTGCGATCCCCACAAAGCTCAGCATGGAGGCGATGTGGATGATCCGCCCCCAGCCTTTTTCCTTCATATGTCTGGCGGCCGCGCGGCTGCAGCGCATGGCGCCCCCAAGGTTTGTCTCAATGACCTCCACCCAGCTTTCGTCCTTTAGGTCGAGGATGCTCTCCCGGATGTTGAGGCCGGCATTGTTGACGAGGATGTCGAGGGCGCCCAGCTCGTCGGTTGTCCGGGCGACGGCGGCGTCAACCTGCTCGTGTCGCCGGACGTCCAGGGGAAGACCAAGGCACGGCCGGCGAGTCTGTTGGGAGAGGTCGGCAGCGGCGGCCTGGGCTCTGGCGCTATCGCGGCTTGTGACGGCGACGGAGGCACCGGCCTCGGCAAGTCCCTGGGCGATGGCGCGACCCAACCCGCGATTCCCACCGGTGACGAGCGCGACCCGGCCGTCGAGACGGAAGAGGTCCAGGACAGGCATCAGCGACAGCCTCCCGCAGGTTAGATCTGGGGCCGGTTGTTCCTGATGTGAGCGATAGTCGGCTGCCGATGCCTGGTGCAGAAGGCGCAGTCCGGGCTGTCACACAGGAGCAGTGTCGGCTCCCGGTAGAGGCCCTTCACCACGATCTCCACCATCTCCTGCGAAGGCATCCAGAAGGTGTCGGCTGTGCCGACCTTGCCCCTTCTGAGGATCCCGCTCGCCTCCAGCAGCCGCTCGACCTTGGAGCCTTGCCGGTAGAAGTCCCGATCACCGCTGGGCGACTTCGTCACCTCCACCACCCGCGGTCTTCCGTCCTGGCCTTTCACCACGGCTTGCTCTGTCTGGAGGTAGGGCATATCAAGCCAGTCCTCGATGGCGTGGAGGGTGGTGTTGCGCCGGTGGCCCACACCGAGGAAGAGTATCTTCGCTCCCCAATCCACGTACCTCCCGTAAGGCCCGTCCTTCCCGAAGGTGGACGTCTTGTCGTGGCCCGCCACCAGCTCTGCGGCGCGAGGCCCGATGGCGGCGATGCTGTGGGTGGGGTGAGCGCTCCGGTGGGCCTCCGGCCTTCTCCAGAACCGGTCGGTGATCACCCCAACGTGGGAGAGGGTTTCCCGAGGGTCGAATCCTGCCCCGCTCCCCTCATGCCTGGAGAAACAGAAGCTAAGCGTGGGGACAATGACGAGCCCCTCGGGCCCCACCGCATGGAGGAAGGCGTCAATGACGGCGTCGGGCCCTCCCTCCACCCAGCCGAGGCTGCTGAGCGAGCTGTGGAAGAGGACAACATCGCCCTGGCCTAGACCAAGCCGGGAGAGGTCTTCCTCTATGGTCTCCGTTGTGACTGTCGTGCGCGGCCCGGCTCGAGTCATGCAACCTCCTCCGGTTACAGGTTCGTCCCGCCAGGCGGCGGCGCCTTTGCCCGTGATGGCCGCAGACAAGAAGTGCGCAGGTGCGCGCAAGTGCTGCCAGTGTCTACCTCCCACCACGACCGACGGCGGGCAGCAAGCTTGCCGGAGTTCCCCGGAAGGTGACTGACCCCCTGCGGTCCAATAGGTAAACATTCCCGGCCGCGACCCTCGGGGCTGCCCGTGGGCCGAAGCCGTCTGTTAGGAGGATTCATATGGGAGAAGCCAGCCAGGACTTCGGCCTCATCGGACTAGCCGTCATGGGGCAGAACCTTGCGCTAAATGTGGAAAGCAAGGGCTTCTCTGTCGCTGTGTACAACCGGACAACCGAGCGCACGCGTGAGTTCATGGCGGGGCCGGCCAAGGGCAGGAGAATGCTCGGGGCAGAGACTCTGGAGAGCTTCGTCGCCGCGCTCAAGCGCCCCCGTAAGATCATGCTCATGGTGAAGGCCGGCAAGCCAGTTGATGACTTCATCGCCCTGCTCGTTCCTCATCTCGACAAGGGCGATCTTGTGATAGATGGCGGAAACTCGTACTTCGAGGATACTATCCGCCGGAACAAGATGCTGACCGAGAAGGGCATCCTCTATATCGGCACCGGCGTTTCCGGCGGGGAAGAGGGTGCGCTCCACGGGCCGAGCATCATGCCAGGAGGGCGGCCAGAGGCCTACAAGCTGGTCGAGCCGGTCTTTACGAAGATTGCGGCGCAGGTTGGGGGCGAGGCCTGCTGCACGTATATCGGCGCTGATGGTGCGGGCCACTATGTAAAAATGGTGCACAACGGCATTGAGTACGGCGACATGCAGCTCATTGCCGAAGCCTACTTCATCATGAAGAACGCCCTCAACTACACCGCCAAGCAGCTTCACGAGGTTTTCGCGGCGTGGAACGAGGGCGAGCTTAACTCCTATCTGATCGAGATCACCCGGGATATCTTCACGCGCAAGGACGACGAGACCGGGGAGCCGCTGGTGGAGGTGATTCTGGACAAGGCAGGGCAGAAGGGGACGGGCAAATGGACGTCGGCGAGTGCGCTCGACCTGGGCATCGCCGCGCCCACGATCGCGGAGGCGGTTTTTGCGCGCTGCATTTCGGCGATCAAGGAGGAGCGGGTCGCCGCCTCCAAGGTGCTGCGCGGCCCCAGCACGACCTATGGCGGAGACACGAAGCTCTTCACGGAGACGATACGGCAGGCTTTGTATGCCTCCAAGATCTGCTCGTATGCCCAGGGCTTCGCGCTGATGCGGGAGGCCGGGAGAGAGTATGGCTGGGAGCTGAAGTTCGGCGAGATCGCGAAGATCTGGCGGGGGGGCTGCATCATCCGCGCGCAGTTTCTCCATCGCATCACGGAGGCCTATGAGCGAGCCCCCAACCTGGCGAACCTGATGCTCGATTCGTTCTTCAAGGACATACTGGAGAAGGCGCAGGACAACTGGCGGCACGTCATCGCCTCGGCAGCGACGCTAGGCTATCCGATCCCGGCGTTCAGCTCAGCGCTGGCCTACTTCGACTCGTACCGCCGCGAGCGGCTGCCGGCGAACCTGATCCAGGCGCAGCGGGACTACTTCGGGGCGCATACCTACGAGCGGATTGATAAGCCGGGGACGTTCCATACGGAGTGGACGGACTAACGACAATTCACCGCAGAGGCGCAGAGAACGCAGAGGATAAGCCCTTTGACTGCAGTTGGATTCGGTTGTGAAGATCGCATACTGACTGAAGGCGAAGTTCGCTCGACCATCCTTGAGGCGCTTGCGGGGGTTGACGTCTCCGGCAAGCGCGTGCTGCTCATCATCCCCGACCATACTCGCACGGCGCCGATCGGGCCGGTCTTCCGGCTGATCCATGAGATCTGGGGGGCGCAGGCGGAGAAGCTGGACTGCCTCATTGCGCTGGGCACGCATCCGCCGATGACGGAGGAGATGATCTACCGCCGGCTGGACCTTACGCCGGAGGAGCACGCGGCGAAGTACGCGAGGGTGCGGTTCTTCAACCACCTGTGGAAGGACCCGGAGGCGCTGACCCAGATCGGGAGCCTGAGCGCGGCCGACATCGGCGCGATCACGGATGGGCTCTTCGAGATGGAGGTGCCGATCACGGTCAACCGGATGGTCTTCGACTACGACCTGCTGCTGATCGTGGGCCCGGTGTTTCCGCACGAGGTCGTGGGCTTCTCCGGCGGCAACAAGTATCTTTTCCCAGGGATTGCGGGCCAGCACATCATTGATTTCTTCCACTGGCTCGGGGCGGTGATCACAAACCCGCTGATCAATGGCAACAAGTGGACGCCGGTGCGGAGGGTGGTGGACCGGGCGGCGGCGATGGTGAAGACGCCGCGGCTCGCGCTGTCGCTGGTGGTGAAGGGCGAGGACCTGGCGGGGCTGTACTTCGGGCCGCCGGAGGAGTCGTGGTCGAAGGCGGCCGATCTCTCGGAGAAGATCCACATCGTCTACAGGGACCGGGCCTTCCACACAGTGCTGTCGCAAGCTCCCGCCATGTACGACGAGATCTGGACGGCGGGGAAGTGCATGTACAAGCTGGAGCCCGTGGTCGCCGACGGCGGCACGCTCATCATCTACGCGCCGCACCTGAAGGAGATCTCGTGCACGCACGGCGCGGTGATTGAGGAAGTCGGCTACCACACGCGAGACTACTTCCTGAAGCAGTGGGAGAAGTACAAGCAATATCCGTGGGGAGTGCTGGCGCATTCGACCCATGTCAAGGGGATCGGGACTTACGAGAACGGGGTGGAGAAACCGCGTGTCAACGTCGTCCTGGCCACGCAGATCCCCCGCGAGGTATGCGAGAAGATCAACCTGGGCTACATGGATCCGGCGACGATCAACCCCGCCGACTACGCCGATCGAGAGGACGAGGGCGTTCTGTACGTGCCGAAGGCGGGGGAGGTGCTGTACCGGCTGAGGAACGCGCCGGGGGAGTTGGGGGGGTAAGGGTATCCGCAGATTACGCGGATTGCGCAGATGAACCCATCCGTTGTCGTTCTGTAGGGCGGGCGTACCCACGCCCGCCATCATGTGAGGATGCGAATAAGTGCTTTCATCGCTTCTTGGGTCGAGTACTGTAACCGAACCTCTTATGCCCGCGGCCGCGACGAAGCTCGCCTCCGACATCGCCTCCGCCACCGGCTGGCAGCCGTACCCGCAGTCCATCGTCGCGACGCGGGGCGTCATCCTGCTGCTGGCACGTCAGGGCGCGGAGAAGCGGCTGTGTCTGCTGTGGCGGGAGGGGTCGTCCCCCGATCTGCCGGGTAATTTCTGCGGCGAGCGTGTGAGCGCGGCGATTGGCGGGGAGCGCGTTGAGGGAATGGCGGGCTATCTGGATCACACGAATGCCGTTGGTCTGCGGAAGCACCTGCCGTTCCTGCGGCCGCAGCTCGTGGGCATTCACCGCTCGTTCGGCGCGGGTGATCGGCTCGGGCTGGCTACGCCTGCGCACGTGCGCGCGGTGCGCGGCACGGGCCTGAGACCGATCTTTGCGCAGCAGTCCATCCGCGAGATGCAGCGCACCGGCCGAAGGCCGGAGGAGGTGATGGATACAGCAGTCTTCGGGGTTTTCCAGGAAGGCTACCGCGAGGGGTTTGGCGCGGATGCCGATCACCTGAAAACGAGGGAGGATCTGGACGCCACCATCGCGGCCGGCTTCACGATGTTCACGATTGACCCCGGGGATCACGTGGACAACGCGGCCGAGACCGATGACATCGTGACTCTGAAGCTGAAGTTCGAGGCGCTGCCGTGGCCGGCGCTCGAGACCGCGGCAGATGACCTGTGCGCCCGCTGCCTCGATAGGAGCATGCGACTGCCGGATGACACCGTCATCACGTTCAACGAGGAGTCGCTGTTCCGCGCGGCGGCGAAGTACGGCCGGGCGCTGGCGCATACGGCAGCGATGCACCGCCACTTGGGGTCGAAGATGGGCGGGCAGCCCTTCGAGCTGGAAATGTCGGTGGACGAGACCGCGACGCCGACCTCGATCGCGGAGCATGTGTTCGTCGCCAGCGAGCTGAAGCGGCTGGGCGTCGAGTGGGTGAGCCTGGCCCCTCGGTTCCTCGGGGAGTTCGAGAAAGGCGTTGATTACATCGGGGATCTGGGCGCGTTCGAGCGAAGCTTCGCGCAGCACGTCGCCGTGGCGCAGCACTTCGGGCCGTACAAGATCAGCATTCACTCGGGAAGCGACAAGTTCTCGATCTACCCGATTGCGGCGCGCCTTGCGGGCGATCTCTTCCACCTTAAGACCGCGGGGACCAGCTATCTGGAGGCGCTGCGGGCGATCGCCAAGATAGACCCCGCTCTCTTCCGCGAGATCATGGCGTTCGCCATCGAGCGCTACCCCGAGGACCGCGCCTCCTACCATGTGTCGGCGGACCTCGCGCAGGTCCCGGTGCCGGACACGCTCGCCGACGGCGATCTTTCCGCTATCCTCGACCACTTCCATACGCGGGAGGTGCTCCACGTCACCTTTGGCTCAGTCCTCACGGCGCAGTCAGGGGGCAGGCCTCGGTTCAAGGATCGGCTGATGCTGGCGCTGGGAGAGAACGAGGAGATCCATTACGATACCGTTCGCGCGCACATCGAGCGGCACGTTGGGCCGTTCGCCACAATGAGCTAACGTATGGAGGTTGTGACTGATGTCTGACCCGCAGGCGCCGCTGAGGAACTTCGAGCCTAAGCATGACTTCTTCGTCGGGATTGACTCGGACGGGTGTGTCTTCGACACGATGGAGGTGAAGCACAAGGAGTGCTTCATCCCCAACATCATCAAGCACTACAACCTCGCCGCGGTCTCGAAGTACGCGCGCGAGGCAGGGGAGTTCGTGAACCTGTATTCGAAGCACCGCGGGATCAACCGGTGGCCCGCGCTGCTGATGGTGTTCGATCTGCTGGCCGAGCGTCCAGAGGTTCGGCATCGGGGGGCGAAGCTGCCGGAGGTGCCGACGCTGCGGGAGTGGGCGAAGACGGAGAAGGCCTTGGGCAATCCTCAGCTCAAGGCGGCGATGGAGAAGACGGGCGATCCGGTACTAAAGCATGCGCTTGCCTGGAGCGAGGCTGTCAACGCCAGCATCGCCGAGATCGTTCATGACGTGCCGCCGTTCCCGTTCGTGCGAGAGAGCTTCGCGGCGCTTTCCGCGAAGGCGGATATGATCTGCGTCTCCCAGACGCCGGGCGAGGCGCTCCAGCGGGAATGGGAGGAGCACGACATCGCCAAGTACGCGGGGGTGATCGCGGGCCAGGAGATGGGGAGCAAGACGGAGCACCTGAAGCTGGCCGCGGCGGGCAAGTATCCGGTCGAGCGCTGTCTGATGATCGGGGATGCCCCCGGGGACTTCAAAGCCGCGCGCGCGAACGGCTTTCTCTTCTTCCCCGTGAACCCCGGGCGCGAGGACGAGTCCTGGCAGCGGTTCCACGAGGAAGGGATGCAGCGGTTCCTGTCGGGGGAGTACGCGGGCGAGTATGAGGCGAAACGCATTGCGGAGTTCGAGGCGATACTGCCGGAGGTTCCGCCGTGGAAGCGGTGAGCGCAGCGCACGGGCAGGAGGACGGGACGGCGGGAAGCTGGGTTATGGCGAGGTTCCCCACCCCTTCGCCGCCGGTGGCGGCGAAGGGGTGGGCTACTGGGGGATGTAGAGGAGCAAGCCGCCTTCCTCGGCCCGAGGCGAACAGGCATCCGAAGTAACAACGGATCGCCCCGAGGACGGGGCTCCCACAGGGGGAATGGCAGGAGGCAAGCCGCGTTGGCCCCTGCTTCGCCAAGGCCACGCAGGGCTGCGGCGCCCAAGGCTCCTGCACTACTTGGCTACCGCTCTCTCCAGCGCGGTCAACTGCTGATGCGTGCCCATGGCGATTAGCGTGTCGCCGCGCTTCAGCGTGGTGCTGGGTCGGGGGTTGGTGTGGAGGGCTTTGTCGGCGCCCAGCACGGCGAGGATCATGGCGCCGCCTTCCTGCATGACGCCGGAGCCGAGCATGGGCTTCCCGATCACGGGCGAGTCAGGGGAGACCGCGATGGAGCGGAAGTCCACATCGAACTCCTGCTGATGCAGGACCTGCTCCAGGAAATGGACCACCCCGGGCTCCACGGCGGCCGCCGCCAGGTCGCGGCCCCCCAGCACGTAGGGGGAATGCACGCTGTTGGCTCCGGCCCTTTGAAGCTTATCAACGGTCTCGTCGCGGCTGGAGCGAGCGACGATGTAGAGCTTCGGGTTGAGGAGGCGCGCGCTGAGCACGATGAAGAGATTGTCCTCATCGGTCCCCACCGCGGCGACCAAGCATTTTGATCTCTCGATGCCTGCGGCCCGCAAGTGCTCGTCCTGTGTGGCATTGCCCTCGATGTATGGGACGTCTGTGTCCGCGAGCAACTCCAGCCTTGCCGGGTCCTGCTCGATGACGACCACGTCGAGCCCGCGCCGCCTGAGCTGGTGAACTGTCTCCCGCCCCATGCGCCCGTAGCCACACACGACGTAGTGATCCCGCATCTCCTTCAAGGCCCGGAGCCTCCTTCTACGCTGCACTTCAGCGCTGAGCTGCTGTCCCACCAATAGGCTGGCGGCACTGCGCACCGCCAGCGCCAGGAGCAAGATGCTCGTAATGGCAAACCCCGTCGTGAACAGCCGCCCGAACTGGGTCAGGTCGTGGACCTCGCGAAACCCGATGGTCGTGATGACCAGCACGACCATGTAAATCGCATCAATCACCGACCAGTGCTGTCGGCCCAGGTCGCTCTCGACGAAGAGGTAGAAGAAAACGGCGCACGTCATGAGGACGAGCAGGAGCGCAAGCAGCACCCACAACTGGCGCGCAGTCCGGGAAAGCTCGGTTAGCGAGACGCGCTCGCGGGGGATAGTCATGCCAGCGGTCTTCTGCTCGACATGCGGCAGTCCTCCCGGCGTGTCGGGTTTCCCGTCAACCTTCCGGCCGGCTATCCCAAGACCTCGCGCAACTCCACGCGCCGGCCGTTTTCCGCGCTGACGTAGGCGGCGTAGAGCACCAGCGTCACTTCCCGGGCGAGGGCGGCGCCGGAGACGGGCTGGCGGTCCTCGATGATCGAGTAGACGAAATCGGCGATTTCCTGGGGGTAGCCCTGGTGCCAGTCTTCATCGGGTGACGGCTGGGTCCAACCGCCCTTGGTCTCGATCTTCTCGCTGATGTACTCGGGCTCGAAGATGGTCCCCTCGGGGGCATAGGCCACACACGAATCATTGGGGTTGATGTTGGCGCGCAAGCGAGCGTTGGATAAGTAAGCTTCCAGGTAGTTGTGCACTCCGCCGAGTGTGGTATCGGCGGCCTTCACCTCGGCGACGGAGCCGTCGTCGAACTTGAGCAGCATCACGCCCCAGTCCTCAACATCCTGCCAGCCAGTGCGCAGGAAGTGCTTCTTCTCCTGCTTGAAGGACTCGATCCAGGTGAGGTTGCCGACCTCGCACATCACCGAGGCGGCGCGGATGGGCTTCCCGAACTTGTGCTCGCCCTCCCACCACTTCAACTGGAGCGCGGCACCGAGGGGGTGCGAGCCTTTCACCATCAGGGACCCGCCGCCGGAGGATCTCCAGCGCTTCGCATAGTCGGCGTGGGACCCGGAATGAGACTCCTCCGCCTCGATGCGCAGGATGGTCCCGCCGGCGGTCTTCGCGAGCCTCCAGAGCTTCACATAGGAGGGAGCATAGACCCAGTTCTCGGCGTACCCGAACTTCACGCCTGAGCGCTGAATGGCTTCCATAACGCGTGCAACCTGGCGCTTTGCTTCGTCCAGCATCTTGGTCTTCGGGACGGTCTTGCCGATCAGCGCGTCGGGCGGCGTGTCGGGATCGCCGAAGTAGCCGGTGAGGGGCTTCTCGCAGAAGATGTGCTTTCCCGCCTCCGCCGCACGGATGATGAAGGGCGCGTGGAGGTTGTTCGGGACGGCGAGGTCCACCGCGTCCACCTGGACCTTCTCCAGCATCTCCTCCATGTTGCCGAAGGCGGCGGGAAGGCCGTGCTCCTCGGCGAACTTCTCGGCCATCTCCTTCGGCACTCCGCAGACGGCTACGACCTGGCAGTGCTCCGGCGGGAGCTTCTTGTAGCCTTCGATATGCAGCGTGGCAGAGAACCCGCATCCGACCAGCCCGACGCGAACCGGCTTCATGGCTCACACCCTCCTTAGATCCTAACCCGGCGTAGCCGGAACCCAAGCTATCCGGGGTAAGGAAAAAGGTAAAAGGCAAGAGGCAAGAGGGGGAATCGGGGTGCTGCTTTTACCCTCTTGCTTTTTTGCTTTTGCCTTGTCCCGCCCGGCTGATTTTCTCTACAAGCTGTTGAGAAGATGACTGGTAAGGGACTAATGCCTGCCTCCGCGCCAGATCGGCCGCGGATTCGTCTTTGGCTACTTCTGGTAGACTTGCGGATTCACAACATGCTGCGGCCGCTCACCGTTGAACACGGCCACGATCGCATCCACGACGCCATTGCCCATCGCGAGCAGTGCGCCCGGCGTGTTCGAGGAGACATGGGGCATGGTCACCGCGCGCTCGCACTTCAGCAATCGGCTGTTGGTTGGCGGCTCGGTGGCGTACACGTCGAGGCCGGCGCCGAAGATGCGCCCGGCATCCAGAGCATCGGCGAGGGCGTCTTCGTCAATGATCGCGCCGCGGGCCGTGTTGACGAGGATGGCGGTCGGCTTCATGAGGGCGATCTTATCGGCGTTGATAATCTTGCGCGTCTGCTCGTTCGAGGGCATGTGCACGGAGACGAAGTCGGACTCTCTCAGGACCTGCTCGAGGGAATCGGCGCGCTCCACGCTATGCTTGGCCGCGAACTCCTGGTCGAAGCAGGGGTCATAGGCCAACACCCGCGCGTCGAATCCGCGGCAGCGACGGGCCACGCCTTTGCCGATGCGGCCCAGGCCGAGCAAGCCGACGGTGGCGTGGTAGAGATCCACGCCGTAGGTGTTGACCCACTGGCCCGCCTTGGTGGTGCGGTCGCCCTCGGGGACGTGGCGGGCAACGGCCAGCATAAGCGCCAGGGCCATGTCGGCCACCGCCTCGGCGTTCGCGCCCGGTAGATTCGTCACCACGATGCCCTTGCGGGTGCACTCCGGCAGGTCAACCTGGTCTATTCCGGCGCCGTGACGGGCGACCACTTTGAGCCGGTCGGCCTGCACGAAGGCCGGGGCTGAGAAGTCATCCACGCCCGCGGCGATGCCGTCCACGCCCTTGAGGAGCGGCGCCAGCTCCGCCGCCGTCATGGGCCGCCCGAAGGGGTTATGCGCAACCTCGTAGCCAGCGGCTAGCAACCGCTCTTCCGGCTCCCTCGTTATCTCGCTGAAAGAGGTGGCGGTGATCAGAACCCTCATGCCCTTCTCCTTGGGGGGCGTGGGTACGCCCGCCCTACAGATCTATATCGTGCCTGGCAGGCGGACCATCTCGATGTTCTGATTGGGGCAGCGGCGGAAGCACATGCCGCAAGCGACACACTTCTCCTCGTCTACCGCAAAGCTGTCCGGGGTCTCGCGCGCAACCGCGAAGTTCGAGCAGATACGGGCGCAGAGACCACATCCGGCCCCACAGCCACAGTTGAGGCAGCGGCTCGCCTCGCGGAGGGCCTCTTCCTCGGACAGCGCCGGCGTGTAGACCTCGAAGTCCTGCTTCCTGTCTTCTGCCGGGCGCATTGCGAGGGGGACGCGCAGTTCCCTCTCGACCTCCCGCGTCCGCGCCAAGACTCGCTCGCGCGAGACTTCTGTCAGCACAGGGTCGTAGCTGAGGAAAGCATTCTCGCCACTGAGGAATCTGTCAATGGAGACAGCGGCCCGACGCCCCGAGGCGACGGCGGCGATGACGCTGTCGGCGCCAGTCGCGGCATCGCCTCCTGCGAAGACTCCCGGCATCGCGGTCGCTCCGGTCACTGGATCGCAGGCAAGGCTGCCGTCCCGCGCGAGGGCGAGGCCGTCGGGAGCCTCTGCGACCACCTGTCCCAGCGCGTTGATGACCATATCGCAGGGGAGCGTGAACTCGCTCTCCGCTACCGGGTCGGGCCGCCGCCGGCCGGAGGCGTCGGGCGCGGCGAGTGTGTGGATGACCATGCGGAGCCCGGCCGCGCGTTTGCCCTGGGTCAGTATCTCAATCGGGGCCACGAGGTAGATCACGCGGACGCCTTCGTCCTCCGCCTCCCACACCTCTTCCGGGATCGCCGGCATCTCGTCTCTGGTGCGGCGATAGCAGAGGAACACTTCCTTGGCCCCCAGGCGGAGGGCCGTCCTGGCGGCGTCCACTGCGCTGTAGCCTCCGCCTACGACTGCGACCCGCGTGCCGACAGCGGCCTTCCCACGGCGCCGCACTTCTGTCAGGAAGTCAACCGCGGAGACGACGCCTTGCGCCTCCTCCCCCGGGACGTCCAGCTTTCTGCCGGCCTGTGCGCCTATGCCCACGAAGACGGCGTCAAAGCCCTGCTCCTTGAGCGACGCGAGCGTGAGGTCGCGGCCGAGGCGTTGGCCGCACTCGATGTTCACGCCCAGGGATCCTAAGGCCGCGATCTCTTTGTCCAAGACGTGCGCAGTCAATCGAAATGCCGGGATGCCATACCGCAGCATGCCGCCCGGCTTCTCCGCCGCCTCGAACACGGTGACCGCGTGCCCGGCGCGGGCGAGGTCCCAGGCGCAAGTCATCCCCGCGGGCCCGGCGCCGATCACCGCTACCTTCTTGCCGGTCTCCGGCAGCCGGTCCACCTCCGGCTTCCAGCCCTGCTTCTCGGCGTGTTCGAGCACGAATCGCTTGATGTCCCTTATCCGGATGGGGTCATCCATGTCGCCGCGCGTGCAGGCCTTCTCACAGGGATGGGAGCAGATGTAGCCGCACACCGACTGAAGCGGATCGCGGGAGGTGATGAGGCGATAGGCTTCGTGGAAATCCCGCTCGGCCACCTTTCGGACATATGCCTGGGCCGGGACCTGGTTTGGGCAGGCGAACTTGCAGGGGGCAGCGAGGCCGGTGTCCTTGATCCTGGCATGGCCCGGGTAGAGGGTAAGCTTCTCGGAGGAGGTGACCTCGTTCACGAGGAGATCGCGCATCGCCTCCCACGACTCGAAGCCCATGCGGTCCAGGTAGCGAAGCACTCCGTCCGTGAGGTCGTTCACCAGGCCGTATCCATGGACGAGGACCGCCGTGCAAACCCCGACCAGATCGGCCCCGAAGAAGGCCATCTCGACGGCGTCCTGCCAGGTTTCACATCCGCCGGTGGCGATGGCCCGGACTGCCGGCCCGTTGCGTTTTCGAATCTCGAAGATATCGCGGAGTGCGAGGGGTTTGCACCACGGTCCCGACATGCAGGTCAGCGAGACCTGCTCCTGGAGGTGTATGACCGACTGCTTGGGGTTCCAGATGTCAACGGGGGCGAAGGCCAGCCGGTTTGCGTTGGATCCAACCGCGACTGCGCCAGCGCGGTAGGCCGCCTGGGAGACCTCGCCGAGGCGGCCGCCCTCGGGAGTGAGTTTGACGAAGACGGGGATGGAAACGGCATCCACGGTGGCCTTGATGACCTCGTAGACGAGGTCGGGGACCATGCCCATGGAGGCCCCGCTCTGGGGGCCGCCCTCATGGGTCTCGCCGGTAAGGGCCACGTTAAACGACATGTTCGGGCAGCCCATGTTGACTTCGAGGACATGGCAGCCGGCCTGCTCGAAGGCGCGCGCCATGTTGACCCAGCCCGCGACGCCCTCGTCGCCCACGTAAGAGTAGTTGGCCATGATCACGAAGTCATCGGACACGCGGGGGCGAGACTCCTCGACGAGCTTGAGCGCCTGATCGAGGTTGATTCTCTTCTCGGCGGTGAACGCAAAGAGCCCAGCTGGGTCGAAGTAGGCATAGCGCGGCTCGCGGTTGATGTAGGGCGCCGGGTCGAAGGTCAGCTTGATGGAGGCGCCGGACCAGCCCTGCTCACAGCCGCGCTCCAACTGGTCGGCGGAGTGGGTGGTCGGCCCCGAGGCGAGGAAGAACGGGTGCTTGAACGTAACGCCCGCTATGTTGACAGACAGCCGTCTGTCATTGGCTTTGCTGGGCATAGCGCTTACCATCTCCTGAAGTTGACGAACAAGAACGCAGGCAAACTGCGGCCGTAGCAGTGCCTGTTTGGAAGGGCGCATTCCAATGAAGCGGTTCGGCTGCAGCGGCGTCCTGCGAAGGACACCTTATCTCCCTTCACAGTTATTCTACCGGAGGGATCGGCTTCCCTCCAAGCGCGCGCCGGATTTTTCCGGCCAGTCGCGGCCGCTCGACCGCTGGGTGCCGGCCTCGCGCCGGCCTTGGAGGAAATCCGTGGCGCCCCACCGAAGTCTGCTCCGTCAAGACCGTGCACCTTGGAGGTAGAGCATGAGCAACCTGTGCATCAAACCCCAGGGCGGAGGCTACGACGCGATCGCGCTGGGCGAAGTGATGCTGCGCCTGGATCCCGGCGACGTCCCCACGCGGCGGGCCCGGGTGGCCCGCATCTGGCATGGCGGCGGGGAAGCCAATGTAGCGGAGGGCCTGAGCGCGTGTTTCGGCCTGAAGACTGCGGTTATCACCGCCCTGGTTGATGACGGCATTGGCCGCAATATCGAGCTCCAGCTCCGCGAGGCCGGGGTAGACACCTCCCGGATTATCTGGTTCAACACCGGCGGCAAGGGCAAGTACGCCACCGATGGCAAGGGCACTCTTCACAACGGAATCCACTTCACCTGGGCCGGCAGGGGCGTTCTGCCATCTGTCACCGAGTACTACCGCGCCCACACCCCGGTGCGCGAGCTGAAGCCCGGCGATGTTGACTGGGCCCCTCTGTTCAAGGAGTGCCGCTGGTTCCACACGGGCGGAATCTACACGCTCATCTCGCCGACCTCTTCCGAGCTGGCGCTGGAGGCGATGCAGGCAGCGGGCAAGCATGGGGTCTTCCGGTCCTTCGATCTGAACTACCGCTCCAAAGTCGAGCCGGACAAGGAGAAGGCCCGCTCCATCAACCGGAAGATCGCCGCCCATACCGACTTCCTGGTGGGCAACCAGAGCGACTTTTTCGACGCGCTGGGCTATGAGAGCCGCAAAGTCTCGACCGCGGATCCCTTCGATGTCTGGCTCGACGCCTACACGGAGATGCTGCGCGCGGTCGCCAAGGATTATCCGAGTCTCAAGCTTATCGGCACGCAGCTCCGCGCGGCGATCACTGCGGACCGCATCAGTTGGGGCGCGGTGCTCTATGACGTTGGGGAGGATAAGGCCCAGCTTGCGACCGTACGCGAGAACATCGAGATTGCGGACCGCACGGGCGGCGGTGATTCGTTTATGTCGGGGGTGGCGGCCGCGCTTTTGAAGGGCAACGACGCGGCGACCGCGGTCCAGTGGGGCGCGGCGCACGGCATCCTGGTGCAGGAGACGCCGGGGGACACGACGATGGTGACGCAGAAAGAGGTGGAAGCGGAGGTGGCCCGCGCCCTGAAGGGCGGGGGGGTGAGCGCGCTGCGGTGAGGTTCTGTTTAGCCGCCGATAAACGCAGATGAACGCAGATAAACACGGATTGGCAGGGGCAAGCCCCTGCCCCACGACACTAGCCTGGCATCGTGCAATGAGGTGACTGGAGGAACACTATGTCGTACCAGAGAGACCGCGCCCGAGTAGATCAGGCGCTTCGCGCAGCCGGCGTCGTAGTGGTGATGAACCGCGATCACGTGAAGAAGCCGGAGGACCTTGTCACCACGATGTGGGAGGTCTATCAGGCCGGCTTGGTAGCGGAATGCACGTTCCGCATTGATGAAGGAATCATCAGAGAGGCGATGCAGGAGCTCACCAAGCGCCGGGCGGAGACGCCGGTCGACAGGCCGTTTGTGCTGGGAGTGGGCAGCGTCATCAACCCGAAGGAGCTGGAGGCGGCGATCGGTATGGGGTTCGACATGATCGTCGCGCCGGCTAATGTCATGGGCGGGTACGGGGAAGGCAAGGACTTCGTGCGCATCACGCGGCAGGTCAACGTCTTCTCCGCCCCGGCGATCCTCAGCCCGACGGAGCTGCAGTACTTCATCGAACGAGAGGACGGCCTGGAGCCCGACTGCGTGAAGATCTTCCCGGCCGGCGTCCACGGCCCGAGTGGGGTCGGCGATCTGCTCGCACCCTATGTGCGTGAGAGGCATAAGGGTCGTATCATCATGCCCACCGGCGGCGTGAACGCCGAGACCGGGCCGAAGTTCCAGGAGAACATCTCGAAGCGCGGGTACGCGCCGGTCCTGGGCATGTCGGCGCCGCTGGCGCTAGTTGGCAAGCTCAAGAAGCCGGGTGAGGTCGAGACGATCCGGCAGTCGCTGGCGGAGTTCAAGGCGAGCTTCAAGCCGTACGTCGCGGAGTAGTTGCGCAACTACGTCGGGGAGCGTGTGCGAGCGTCCCCTTATTCCGTACCACAGACCGAAAGGCTGACCTATGACCTGGGACCAGGACGAGGTATTCGCCATCCGCGGGAAAGTCGTTGCCATCACCGGGGCGGCCGGGATCATCTACAGCACCCTCGCCAAAGGGCTGGGGGCGCGCGGCGCGAAGGTGGCGCTGCTCGATCTCTTCGGGGACAAGGCGCAGGAGATCGCGGAGCAGATCAGGGTGGAGGGTGGAGACGCGATCGGCATCACCTGCAATGTGCTGGAGGCCGATAGCGTCCAGGCGGCGCTGGACACGATCGTCAAGACTTACGGGCGGGTTGACGTTCTGATCAACGGCGCCGGCGGCAATCGCCCTGGCGCGACGGTGCCCCGGGACGGAGTCTTCACCGATTTGCCGTTGGAGGAGATAGAGAAGGTCTTCGCGCTCAATTACAAGGGCACCCTTCTGCCGACGCAGGTGTTCTGCAAACACTTCGCCGCGCAGGGCAAGGGAGCGATTGTAAACACCTCTTCCATGAGCGCCATCCTGCCATTGACGAATGTCGTGGGCTACTCCAACGCGAAGGCGGCCGTCACGAATCTGACGCGGTGGCTGGCGGTGCAGGTGAAGGTTGACTTCCCGGAGGCCGACATTCGGGTGAATGAGATCGCGCCGGGCTTCCTGGACACGACCCAGAACCATCGCCTGCTTTACGAGGAAGATGACAAGACACTCACGCCGCGCGGCCGCTCCATCATCGGGAAGACGCCGCTAGGCCGGTTTGGCGATCCGCGGGAACTGCTCGGCCCCATCGTGGTGCTGATCTCGGATGCCGGGAGCTTCCTGCACGGCGTGACCTTGCCGGTGGATGGGGGCTTCTCGATCTACTCCGGCGTTGGTCCGCTGGACGAGAAGCGCAGGTAGACGAGCCACGCGCTGAACCCAGGGCAGGTACCTCCCGCGATGAGGGCGAAGCCTTCTAGCTCCGCCAGCAGACACACGCTTCGGAGGAGTCAATGCGAGTTCTCATCAAGGGCGGCAAAGTCATCACGCCTCTGGATATCCTCGAGGAGGCTGATGTTCTTACCGAGGACGGTCGGATCTTCGCGGTTGGGCCCGGCCTCGCCCAAGTCGGCGCCGACGAGACCATAGACGCAACGGGGCGGATCGTCGCGCCCGGCTATGTGGACATCCACATCCACGGCAGCGCGGGACACGACACGATGGACGGCACCCGGGAGGCGATAGAGGGAATCTCGCGCTTCCTGGTCACTCGGGGCGTCACCTCGTTCTGCCCCACCACTCTCAGCCAGCCGACCGAGGACATCATGCGGTCGGTCCGCGCGGTCTACGACTGCATAGAGAATCCGATTGAGGGCGGAGCACAGCCGCTGGGCGTACATCTCGAGGGGCCTTGCATAGACATCAAGAAGAAGGGGGCACAGCCGGAGCAGCATATCCGCGCCGCCGCCGACGTTGACTATGAGGAGCTTTTCGGGCTCGGCAACATCAAGCTCATCACTCTCGCCCCCGAGATCGCGGGGAACCGCGACCTGATCGCGTTCGCCCGCAGCCAGGGCGCGACCGTGGTTGTGGGCCACTCGTCGGCGAGTTACGAGGATCTGGTCGAGGCGACAAAGCTCGGTGTGAATCACGCCACCCACACCTTCAACCAGATGGAGGGGCTGCACCACCGCAAACCTGGAACGGTAGGCGGCGTGCTGCTTCTGGACGAGATTTACGCCGAGTTCATTGCCGACGGGATCCATCTGCATCCGGCAATCGTGGACATGATCGTGCGGCTGAAGGGCCCCGACAAGGCCGTGGCGATCACCGATGCGATCAGCGGGGCGGGAATGCCGGATGGTGACTACGAGCTGGGCGGGCAGAGGGTCATCGTCAAAGAGGGTGCGGTCCGCCTGGCCGACGGAACGCTGGCCGGCAGCGCCCTAACGCTCGACGCTGCCGTGCGCAATATCCTGAAGTTCACCCGCGCCAGTGTGGCTGAGGCCATCCAGATGGCCACGCTCACGCCGGCCCGGTCCATCGGCGTCTCCGACCGCAAGGGCAGCCTGGAGCCAGGACGGGAGGCGGACCTGGTGATGCTCGATCAGGGGCTGAACGTTGTCAGCACGATGGTGATGGGCGAGGTCGTGCACCGAGCTTAGCTCGAGAGGATGTCAGCCAGCCTGTCGCCGGACCTGTTGCTGCGTGGGAGCCCGGAGAGGGGTTGCGAGGACCACGGGATCGGCATCTTGCTGGCCGCGCGTCACGGGCCAGTCGGGATGGAAGAGCCCATCATCGGAGCGGAGGACGACATCGTTCTCGCAGCAGCCTCCACATGCTTGTAGGACCAGTAGGGCTCGGTGCCATCCTGTCCACACCCGCTGTTGGGCACATCGGCGGAGTTCGGCTGGTCGGGCGGCAGGTAGTCCTTGAGCCCATCCCTGCCCGGCAGTAGCTTGCGTACCGCCGACTAGGTCTGTTGTTTGAGCAAAGCATTGTGGTTGACTCCTCCACCGCGCTTGGCTACACTCCCACCAGCCTGCCGAAAGGAACGCGTGCGATGCTCCGGATCGAAGACCGCATTGGCATATCCACGCACTTTCTCCCGTCCACGCACGGCGAGGACATCTATGACGCGATTCGGATGGTCAGCGAGGCGGGCTTTGGGGGCTTCGAGGTGGTGCCTACGCTCGACCAGGCACAGCTTGGGTATCCGGAGAACCACCCCAATGTCGGCATTGACCTGTTCGAGGCGTCGGAGGCGGAGCTCGACAG
>Ga0315291_10001091_pt1 | contig 36309 bp, 43 predicted proteins | sample YL17G12_20_MG_FD_203070 | JGI IMG/M metagenome (GOLD analysis project Ga0315291, IMG submission 203070) | Sediment microbial communities from Yellowstone Lake, YNP, Wyoming, USA - YL17G12_20 | ecosystem: Environmental > Aquatic > Freshwater > Lake > Sediment | place: USA: Wyoming | collected...
GTACCGGCAGGCTCGTGGGAGCAAGAGCGCGTCTCGCTCACTCCAGCGCATTCGGAACGCGCGGAGAAGTGAGATCGACCTCGCGCTCATGCCGCGCGCGATGAAGCGGAACGACAGCCGCTGGGCCGCTGAACAGGCGGCGCAGAACACCCCGTGGTGGTCTCGGTCGCCTCGAACGCGCGAGGAGCAGGCGCTCGACTGGTACCTCTCTTTCGTGGAGCCCGACGCGTCGCCTGACGACCTGGATGCGGCGAGGGCACTGACTGCCGAGCGGTATCCTGACGTTGACCTGAAGCGCGCCATGCGCAAGCTCGCGCGCAACGGCACCTACGCCATCCCCGAGCGCAAGGCCTACCCCATCACGACAGTGCAGGACGCCTACCGCGCCGCGCAGCGCCTCAAGCAGGGGCGCGTCAAGAGCGAGGACGAGGCGCGTCGCATCATCGCGGCGATCAAGCGCGAGCATCACGATATCTGGAGTGCGTACCTGAAGGACTATCCGGCCGCGCGCATCATGACGAGCAAGCGCGGTGGACTGGCCGCGCGTCGTCGCGCCTGAGTTTAAGAGGAGATCGAGTATGAGCTACGGCAATCGCAGTCATGGCGTCGGTCGAGCTGGAACGCTGTCGGGGTTTGCTTTCGCCGACCGCAACAAGGGGCCGTCGGTCGCAACCGTTGCCACTCCTTCCGGAGCCGCAAACACGGCTCCGGCTCCGGCTCCGGCTCCGGTGGCGAGTTCGGCCGCAACCTCGACCTCGGTAGCTGCCACAGCAGCTGCGCCCTCATCTGCGGTGGTCCTGAGCAGCGCTCAGAAGACGGCGATGAACTTAGGCCCGGTTTCGCGCCAGACGTCTACCGCGATCAGCTCGGGGCAGCGGAGTGCTGCGGTAGCAACAGCCAAGCACGTCGCCGTGGTAGCTGAGTTTCAGAGCACAAGGCCGGACTCGATCGTCACCGCGGAGTGCGCGGACTACCGCTACGTCGTAAACTTCAAGCCCATCGCGCGCACTGGCATCCTGCCAGCGGGGACGCCGATGGTAGGCGGAGTGAAGATCAGCTGGGACCCGTCGTCGACTGGCGTTGACTTCCCGGGCAGCTGGGTCGCCGAGCGCAACAGGTCGGCTGACGCGGAGCGAGCGTCGGTTGATGCGGAGACAACGCGCGGTCGACCCGGCCTGCCCGCGACGAGCAGCGCACTTCTCACGACGGCGGCTAAAGCGTTCTTGATCGGCTTTGCGCCTCAAGGGCCCAACTCGGCCGTTCTGTTTGCGGGTGCCGTGTCGTCGCGAGACGCCGACATGGAAAGCATGATGCGTTTCGTGAAGATGCTTCTGCTCACAGGCAAAAATGTCCAAGGCGGTGGGTTCGGTCTGATGGCATTCGCCGTCGTGCCGAAGCTGAAGGCCGGTCAGGCTGGCGTCGCTGCGCCCTCCAATGACTACGTCGCGTACCGAGATCGAGTTCCGGGCTACAGCGTGGAGGATGCGCGTGCGATGGCCATCGCCGCCGCGCTCTCGAAGCGCGAGGCGCTGCAAGTGATGATCTCCGGAGAGATCTTCGGCGGCCTCACGGTTGCGAAGTCGCAAGACCTGTTCTTGGACGGCGAGGCGGAGGTCAAGGCGGCGATCGAGTCGGTCGCGAAGGCAGCCGCGCTCGCGGAGCTGACCGCGGGTGTCGCAGGTCTCGCGTCTGGCGCAGTCGCCGAAGCGGAAGCCGCGAAGTCTCTGCCTCAGGAGGAAGGCGACGCTGCCTGCGCAGCGATCCTCGACCGGCTGGCGGCAGCGAGAGACTCCGTCAGCGCGGCGATGTCGGCAGAGCTTGCCAAGCTCGCCGCTGGACCGGCAGCGCTCGCGTCGGCGCAGCAGTCTGTCGCAAAGTTCGCGGCGACTGCGCACGGTGCGGAAGAAGAGATCCGTCGCATCGTCGCTGAGCAGATTGCTGCTTGGGAAGCCAAGCCGTCCTTCAAATCACTCAGCCCGCAAGAGCAGTTCGCGGTCCGCTGCATCATGCAGAACAAAGCCGCGCCGCTTGTTGCCAAGCGCACCGATACGGCGGCCACTCGCTTCGCTGCGATCACCTCCATCAAGCCGGACGAGTTCGCGGCGTCCGTTGCCACAGCGAGCCAGGCGTACACCGCGGCTCAGGCCACTGCGACCGCAGCGCTCAGCGACGCTATCGCCAAAGTCGAGGAGATCCGGCGCGTCATCGGCCTGCCGTTCTACATGCGCAGTTTCTACGGCCTCCCCGTCTGGGCGTGGGGAGCCGGAGGCGCCGCTCTTCTCGTCGGCGGGGCCGTATTCATCCGTGCGCGCAAGAAGAAGGCTGCTGCGTCAGCCGCTGCGAAGTGATAGGGTAACCGCCGATGAACCAGCCATACAACCCGATGCAGCCGCCTGCTCCATATCAGCCTGCGTTCCATCAGGGGCCGTACCCGTACCCCGCGGGGATGTACCCGATGGACATCGTGAGCCCGAACACGAACCCGATGCCGTGGGCGGGGCCGTATCACGATCCGTCGGCTATGGGCACGGACGAGGACGAGAACATCCTCACGAAGAAGTACGGCGGCGTTCCTGTGTGGGGCTGGGCTCTTGCGGCTGCGGCCGTCGGCGGCGTTGGCTTTGTCGTCTACAAGACCGTGCTCCAAAAGAACGAGCCCGGTGCGCCTGCGACGAGCGAGGCGGACGATGACGGCGAGTCTCTGGAGCGCAACAAGTCAGGTGCGTGGGCGCCTTCGAGGTCTGGCTTCGGCTCGCAGATCGATGACTTCCTGAAAGAGCAGAAGGTCCGCGGGGTGAAGGTCTACATCGATGCCGACGAGGCGGCGAAGTCGATCAAGACGCCGTCGCCGCTCATCACGCTGCGCGTGCCGCGGACTGCGTCGCTCCTCGCGAATCCGGCCTTTGTAACGATGTGCAAGGCTGAGGGCCTCAAGCCCGTCGAGACCTCCGAGGGCATCATCGGCCTGTATCCGGACAAGAGCAAGCGGGGCAAGGCGTGGGAACAGTACACCGACGACCTTCGTGACGAAGGCCAGCAGACCTGAGGCGACCATGGCATACTTCGGCGACCCCGCTCAGATCAAGATCATCAACTTCATCCCAGTTCGGATGGTGGGTAGCCAGCATCCGTCTGCACGGAGCGGGTCTCTGAGCGCGCTGGGCCTCGGGCCGAGTTACAGCTACGCCCCGCCTGCGCGCGAGTATCCGTACGCCACGATGACGGTCTGCGACGTGCAGCGTCATCTTGTAGCCGCTGGGAAGCTTCCGAGGTCTGGCGTGGACGGCCAGTGGGGACTCCAGAGCAAGAACGCGCTCTGGGAGTTCGTGAAGACGATCCCGCTCGCGGCGGCGCGTTCGGTATACGTCGACAGCCAGGACCGCGCGCAGATGCCTTCGTTCGGGCGTCAGGACTACAAGCTCGAAGGTTCAAACAAGATTCGTATCCCGCAAGCGTACGCGACCCGGTTCCCTGCGAAGTCCAGCGTCAGGTGTGGACCGGCACCGGCGCCTACGCCGCGTGAGGCTTTCACTGATGGCGGCGGGCCGAGCGTCACTCCTGGTGGCGACTCCGGTGGCGCTGCGACCCCAGGCGATGTCCCGACGCCGGATCAGTCTGAGCCTTCGCGCGAGGGCGGCGGTTCGGAGCAGGGCGGCGGCGATGCGAGCGGCATCAGTCCCTGGGTTTGGGCTGGAGCAGCCGCCGCTAGTTTACTGGTTGTCGGCCTGCTTGTCTCGGGCAAGCGCCAGTCTCGCGCGTAAGGATAAGGGTGGACTGAATGTCGTACGCCAATCACACTGGTCCTCGTCGCCATGCTGGCGCACTCGGGGATGGACCCCCCGGAGTCTTCCGTGTTCAGCCCGTTCCCGCGGGTGAAGAAGTCGCCTTGCGGTTCCGTGCGGCTGGAGTGACCAACAGCAACAAGGGGCCGGTGCTTGAGGCGATTCGCGTCGCAGTGCTGGAGACGCGTCACTTCAAGGCGCCCAAGCGGCTCGACTGGGGTCCGGGCGGAACGCTGTCGTATCTCGGCGAGACGACATCGGGCAACTACACGCTCCCGCAAATCGCCGACTTCATGGTTGGCGTTGCACGAAAGGCGAGCCAGCTGTCTGGCAAGCAGGTCACCGCATCCAACGTCAAGCACCAGGACTGGGAGATCAGCCCTACTGGCGGTGGTACGTCCTCTGCGGTCGGGTCAGCCAAGGTCGCGCAGCGCGCCATCAAGGCGAAGCTCGATGGCCTTCGTGGTCGGGTTTCGAACATCTTCGGCGTACGCGAATACCCGAAGTATGAACCGAGCGCGCTTCGTGCTGTCCTGAACCCTTCCTCTTTCCAGACGGCAAATCCGATCGTTCAGTTCAACGTGGTTCGGAGCCTGTGCATCTGGGGTGTGGTGACTGCTACGAAGAGGCTCGCTGAGTCTGAGGTGATGGTCGCCGGTGTGGAAAAGGGCGTCCCGAACGCGCTGAGAGACGCGCTGTTGCAGCAAGCGGACATCGAGAGCGGACTTGGTATGATGGAGACGGTTGTGTCGAGCATCGAGTCCGCTATGCGAACGGCAGGCATCGGGGCGTACCACGTCGTCGTTATCGCTGCGGCTGTGGTAGCCGGGATCGCCGTGCTAGGCGCGCTGCTTTACCGCTTGCTGGACTGGATGCTCTCTGAGACTCCAACGCAGCGCGCGGAGGAGTTCTGCCGCGCGCAGTTCGAGACTACGGGCGAGCGTTGCACGCCACAGCAACTACAGGCGATTATGCGCGGCTTCGTATCCGACGATGAGCGCGAAGAGGAGCGAAGTTTCTGGGGTCAGTTTAGCGGTGCTGCGGGCAAAGGACTCGGAATCGCCATCGCGATAATCGCTGTCGCTGCCGGTAGCTGGCTCGCATGGCAGGCGTACACGGCGCACAAAACTGGAAGCGTGGCGCGTAGGCTCACTGGCTCAAGCGCCTGACAAGAAAGAAAGGATCAGTCATGTCATACGCTTCGATGGTTCCGCTCTCGGCCCTCGGTACTCTTCCGACGGCCACCGGTGCGTTCACGGAGATTGCGATCTGCGATGCGCAGCGGTATCTGGTCGCAGCACGCAAGCTCTCGGCGAGCGACGTTGACGGCTTCTATGGACCGAAGAGCAAGGCTGCGATGGCCGAGTACGTGCGCACGAAGGGATTGACGCCCGTCAAGTTCGGCGAACACGCCAACTACAGGGGCACGAGCGGCGGGAGGATGCGGATTCCGAATGCGTACCTCGCTGTTCTGCCTGCGAAGGCGACCGGGATCTCCTGCGGTGGGACGACCGGCGGTGGGACGACCGGCGGTGGGACGACCGGCGGCGGTGGCGGGGCAACGACCGGCGGCGGCTCCGCTCGGACGAACGCGAACAACAACTCGAACATCACGCCTGACGGCGGTCCGGCTGATCCGGGCCCAGGACCGAGCGTGGACAAGCCCAGCTACAGCGAGAGCGAGAGCAAGCCGATCCCGTGGGGCATGATCGCTGCGGCGGCGGGTGGGTTCGTTGTGCTTGCGTGAGCAGCGTACTTCCTGTCCCGCCGCAGCGGATAGTCTATCGCTGGGATCTATTGCACGCCCCCGCAGCAGCGAGTACCTCATCTGATGCCCAAGATCGTCGGCTACGTCGGTGAGACTCCTCCGACGGGGGAGCAGCCGTTCCCCTGGTTGCCGACGCTCGCCGTCTTCGCTGGTGCGTACGGCATGCTGTGGATCGCCTCGCGCCTCAGAAACCGTCTCGTCGCCAATCCCACCTCCGAGTTCGCGCCCGCGACGCTGATGAAGATCCGTGAGGCTACGCGTCGCGCTCGCTCTGGCGAGGCGAAGATGGCGCCTCTCCCGCAGATCATCAAAGAGCTGTCGCAGCTGCCGCCCGGCCGCTACACGTTCGACTTGGACCCAGAGTTCCCGTCGCGGCGACGCAAGTACAGCCGCAACCGCTACCGCCGCTACAAGAACTCGACCACCATGCGTGGCGCGTTCCTGAGTGCGAGCCGCGCAGCCGACGGCAGCGACAGTCGACACGTTCTTGTCGACACGATGGGCGAGCCCACCGGCGATCCGGCAAGTCCGTATAACGCCGCTGACCCGGTCGTTCTGGGCATCTATCGAGAGGACGGCGAGCCCGTCTTCCTGATCCACGCAGACAGCCTCACGCCCCCTCCCGAACTCAGCAAAGAGGCGAGGGAGACGCGGCGAGGCGAGAAGAAGGTCGAGCAAGAGGCGCGGAAGGAACGGCGCGCTGAGCGTGAGGCGGGTCGGCAGACGCGCTCCGAAAAGGCTGCAGAGAAGCGAGAGCAGAAGCGCTTGGAGCGCGAAGAGCGCGAGCGCGAGAAGGAGCAGGCTCGCATCGCACGCGCGGAGGGCGCGATCACCAAGATCATTGCCAAGGCGCAGGAAGCCGCGGCGAAGGCGGTGGAGGAGATCCGTCAGGCCGCCGCCGAAGCAAAAGCCGCGGGTTCCGGGGAACCGGCAGCGGCTCCCGCGCGCACTTCGCGCCGGGCAGGGCGTCCTGTTGTGCTGCCGTCCGCAGCGCGCATGGCTGGCGCAGCACCCGCTCCCGCTCCCGCTCCCGCACAGGCACCGACCGCAGCCCCCAAGGCCGAGACTGCGACCGAGCCGAAGACTGCGCCTGTCACAGTCGAGCGGCAGGAAGAGGCCGTCCGCAAGGTCAAGCAGAGGCTCAAGCAGAGATCCGAGACCTCTGAAGAGCGAGAGAGCTTGCTGGCTGAGAAAAAAATCAGCAGCAAACAGGACAAGCTCTACCGACAGATGTCGCCCGAGGATCAGCAGGCTTATCTGGCCCAGAAGCGGGCCGAGGCCGACGAGCGGGCCGCGCAGAAGAAAAAAGAGAAGGCAGAGAAAAAGACCGAACCTGAGCCTGCTGGTCCCCAAAAGCTTCCTGCGCCAGCGCTGGACTGGTTTTACCAGCGGGTCGCGAAGGCCGAGCTGGCTGGCATCAAGTTCCCGGAAAACACGATCGAGGGCGCGGTCACAGCCATGGGAGCTGACCAAGCGCGGATCGATTTCGGGACTGAGGTTCTCGCGCAGGCCTCCGCTCCGCTTGCCGCTCAAGGCATTGGTCTTGGCGACCGGATCCGCATCTCGCTGGTGTTCGATGGCGAAGTACCGGTGAACTTTGCGCTTGAGAAGATCGCTGTCGAGAAGAAGGCTGAGGCGAAGGCTGAGAAGAAGCCCGGGAAGACTTCCAGGGCGAAGGCCTCCAAGGCGAAGCCTGTAGAGCAGCAGGCCGCGCAAGAGGCAGTCGCCGAGGAAGAGGCGCCGGTTCCTATGGGACCATCGCTGGCCCCCGGATTGTATTTCTATGTCGATCGGCTGGATGGACGCGCACGAGTGATCGACTTTTGGGGCGACGTGTCACTTGTCGACGCTTCACCGTTCGTAGCCGCTGGCGTCAAAACAAACACGCTGGTTGAAGCACTCAAGGACCCGAGGAGTTCGACGTCGCTTTCCGTAGCCGCAGCTCCGCCCGAGCGCCAGCCCACCCCCTGGCAGGAGAAAACAATCAAAGACATTCTCCGCTGGGCGGCCATGAAAAGGATCGTTGGCGCCGGGGGAAGCAAGCCGAGCACGAGCAAGCCGAAGGAAAAGACCAGCCGCAAGGTGCCTAAGCCAAAGAAGGCCGCGTTCGACGAGGATGAGGACAAGTCATCCGAGGATGAGGGGCAGCTTTCCTCCGGCGAAACTCCGAGTGCGCCCCGGGAGTGGCGCGCTGCATCTTTTTCTGAGGAAGCGGCTTCCGAAGGCGGAGAGACGTTCTTTGAGGAAGAGGATGAGGAGGGTACGCGTCGGTCGCCGAAGCCGCGCGGCACCGTCTTCCGCACGATCGCCTACGTGGAGGCGCAGCCTCAAACGCTGCGAGCGGCGGCAGAGGGGCTCCTTAGCCAGTCGCCACAGGAAGCGATCGAGGTGCTGGAGGATGGGTCACTGCGCCTTGTCAGCGACGTGCTCATGGCTCCCAGCGCCTACAACCAGCGCATCGGTGTCGGCAAGGTCCGTCTGGCGATAGCCGACCGTGAGATGGCGTGGCCAGTCAGTGTTTTGCGTAGCAGCGAGACCATCGAAGTAGGCGACCAGGTCGTTGTCACTGCACGGATGGACGGCAAGGACGTCGCGAGCGCTGTCATTGAGATCCAACGACTTGGTGCCCCCGCACCCGGTGAAGCAAAGGCGTCCGCCACGCGCACGTCGCTCAAGAAGAACTCGCGAGCTTCCGAGCAGGACCCCGCGCTCTACCGCGAGTTCAAGCGCACCATCAACATGAGCGCCTCGGAGATCGAGCGCTGGCGCAAGAACCCGCAGCACCGCGACGCGAGTCTGCCTCACATTCGCGCCGAGCTACCGCTGCTCGCGCAGATGAAGCGCACGCCTATGAGCAAGTGGACGCCGAAGATGTGGAACAAGGCCATGCGCGCCATCAACTTCGTCAAGCGCCACGAGGCGCAGATGAAGGTGCAGGGCAAGCGCTACGGCACCGGGCGTTTGCACGCGACGTACAAGCGCGTCATCGGTCTGCTGAACTGGGGCAGAAAGACGCCGGGCGTCAGCATCAAGAGCGTGCTCTCGAAGAAGACGAGCAAGGGTCGCAAGGTCAGCCGCAACCCCGGCTTTCATGATCCGGCTGGATATGAAAGACTTTCCGTGATGAGCTGGCTGTAGTACAACAGCGGAGAGAGATCGGATCACATGGCACTCTACAGCGTCTGGGACTGGAACAAGAACCTGTACCGCGTCTACGCGGACCAGCGGCCCGTGTCTGTAGGAGTCGATCCGAATCCGCCGCGCCCCGGCAACGTCAACATCCTCGGCGCGGTGCCGTATGAAGACTGCAAGCTGCTTCCACCTGGCACCCGCTTCATGGGGCTTTCTCACGTGCCCCGCGGAGAGATCGTGCGGGAAGCTGGAAACGTGCGGGAGCTGATGGGGCTCGGCGACAGCGACGGTGGCCCGAGCCTCTTCGGCACGATCGCCATCGCCGCTGCGAGCGCCGCCGCTGGGTTCCTCGTCGCGAGGTGGGTCCGATGAAGCGCGCCCGCACCAGCCGACCGACAAAGTCGCGCGGCGTGATGGGCCGCATGTACGGCAAGCGCTCGCGCGCGAACCCCACGAACGCGATTCGTCGCTACGAGATCTTCCACAAGAAAGAGCCTCGCGAGGTCCGCACGATCAGGGGCCTGCCCGGCAACTTCAAAGAGATCGGCCGCTGCGTCTCGGTCATGTACGAGACCGACAAGTGGAACGACGACGGCGACGACACGCGGTACAAGCACCTGCACGGGTCCGGGGTGCGCGCCTTCGAAGTGGTCTCCGGCGGTGACGATGGCGCGGTTTCGCTCCCGGTCCGCCCGCCGACGCCAGAAGAAGGCTTCGCCCGACTCGGCAAATGCCTTGGGTTTTTCGTCAAGGGCAAGGACGATCGCGTCCGCGAGTACAACCCGACGGGCACCGACCTGTTCGCGTCGCCGTCCGGAGACCTGCTCGGTGTCTACGACCCGAGTCGCGGCTGGGTGGCGTTCATGGCAGGCGGAGAACTGCGTGTTGAGGCCGAGGGCATCGACGGATGAAGTTTCTGCTTGAAACGCCCTGGAACCTGCCGTACCTATACGCTGAGGCTGGCCGGGCGCTCCACTCGTGTACGCTGCCGAGCGGGTGACGTGCGTCCATGGCCCTATCCTACATCGAGAGCAACATGCGAACGGCGCGCGCTTACCGCGAGTCGCCGGGCATGCTGCGCGCGAACGGTGGCGTGGAAGCCTTGACCGTTATGAACCCTGGCCCGGTTCCGCACCTGACGTCTGCCGATGTCCGGCGACAGCAAGAGGAGAACACGATGAGCTACGACCTCGGGGCACTGCTGCTCCAGAACAAGAAGCCCGGCAAGAGGAAGGCTGGCAAGAAGGCCGCTGCCAAAAAGCGTGGCAAGGGCATGGCGGGCGCGAAGAAGCGCGTGACCAGGGCGAAGGCTGCGCTGACGAAGCACCGCAAGGTCCGCGATCGTCGCATCGGCAAGGCGAAGACGAGCAAGGCGAAGGCGCGCATCCGCAAGACGTCGAAGAAGACCGTGCGTCGTCTTGAGGTCCGCATCGCGAAGGCGAAGAAGGCGCTCGCCAAGACCTCCAAGCGGGTCGCGGCGAAGAAGGCCTCGCCGAAGAAGAAGGCGGGTAAGAAAGCTGGACGGAAGCCCGCGCGGAAGACCAGCCGAAGGGGCCGGTGATTTGCCATGGATCTCATGAGCAATAAGAGGAAGAAAAAGCCCACCTCCAGGGGTAGGGGCAAGGCGAAGGCGAAGGCGAAGGCGAAGGCCAAGCGCACCTCGCGTGGAATCGTCACGCAGTACCTCCCGTTCCGCGCGCACACGTACGGCAAGAACCTGCCGGAGTGGGCGAAGAAGCTCGGGTATGCCGGTGACACGATTCCTGTCGTGACGTATCCGACGATGGCGAAAGCTGGCGTCTACGGCCTCCCGTCGGTGGGCCGCATCCTCAACAAGCCGCGCGGCAAGGCGAAAGCCAAGGTCTCGAAGATCGAGCATCTTGAGTCGCAGATGTCGAAGGCTGTCGTGGCGCTCACGCAGGCCATCACCGCAGGCGCTACGGCCGAGAAGATCGAGGGGCTTCGTGCGAAGCTCGTCAAGCTTCAGGAGCTTATCGTCGCCGAGCGCGTGTTCGAGGCGAAGGTCCAGGCCGCGATTGCCGGTGCAACTCCTGCTCAAATCCGCAAGAAGATGCGCGCGGCAATGAAGGGCGCTGCCAAGGACGTCGGAATGACGGAGAAGCAGGCCGCTGCTGCTCCGGTTGTTCAGGTCGCGGCTGCTGCTCCTGTCACCCCTGCGGCTCGCGCTGCGGCGGTGGACGTCGCGTTCCGCGATACTCCGGAAGGACAGGAGATGATCCGCGGCTCCCTGTTCGGCACCCCGGCACTCTCTCCGCTGGAAGCACGCCGTCGGGCAGAGCGCATGATGCAGCGCAACCCCGACGTCTACGGCTACGCCAAGGGCGGCAAGAAGAAGGTCCTCCTTGACATGGTGCCCGCGACGCGCGGCACTCCTGGTGCTGTCACGGTCGTCGTCAGCCCTCACGCGTTTAGGTACGCAACGCTGGTCGAAAAGGCATTGAAGAAGAACGGTCTCTACTCGGTGAGGAAAAACATGTCCAAGAAGCGTCGCATGCACAAGAACCCGCTCGGCTCTGATCTCATGGCTCTCGGCCGCCCGGTGCTTGGTGCAACGGCGGGCTTCGCTGCATCGCGTGCGGTGAACGCGCTGGCGCTCTACGGGCTGTCCAAGACCAAGATGGACCTTTCCGGCGTGGGCGCGCAGATCGGCATTCGCGCCGCTGCGACCGCCGTGGGCGTGGTCGGTACGCTTGCGCTCGGCGACAAGGTCGGCCTCATCCGCGACAATCGCACGTCGATCGTCACCGGCATGGTCCTGAACGTCCTTGAGTCGGCCGTTCGTAACGTTGCAACCCTGCGGCTGACCGCGGACACCAACCCATACCTCCGTAACCTCGCCCTCGGCGCGAGCTACTACGACGTGTCGCACGCGGGCGCCCCGTACTCCCCGATGATGGGCGAGTACGTGTCGCAGTCGCTCAACGGCGACATGGGCTCGTACATCGCGCAGGCCGCTGCTGGCATGGGCGAGTACGTGTCGCAGTCGCTTAACGGCGGCGACGGCCTCGGTGAGTACGTCTCGCAGTCGCTCAACGGCTTCGGCGAGTACGCCGAGGGCGTCGACCCGAGCGACCAAGAGGGAGTCGACGGCATGATCAACAACGCGGAGGCCGTTGCGGGTCTCAGCGGGACCGAGGTCATGGCGGCGACGGCGGGCCTCGGCATGACCGAGGTCATGGCGGCGACGGCGGGCCTTGGGGCGACCCAGGGCATGAACCGCGGCATCGTCACTCGTCGTGGCGTCTACAACTTCTTCACGCAGCCCGTCGCGGCGGGCCGCGGGAACATCCCCACGGTCTCCATCGAGGACGCGCCGATGCCCGTCGTCGGCATGGGTCCGGCTCGTCCGGGCGCGGTGCCCATCGGCGATCAGGTCTCCACCCCCGAGGGCCGTGGCTACGCTGGCGGCATCTTCGGCCGTCACATCTTCGGGACGATGGTCTGATCACCGTCAGGCTGTCGAGAAAGGGCTGGTGACTCCTCACAGAGCGCCAGCCTTTTCCCGAGCCAACTCCACTCAGCATATAGTATGCTGAGGCTGTTCGTCAGCTCACAAAAGTCCTGAGAAATCCTCAGGCAGAAAGAGATAGACCATGCCCAAGATCGTCGGTACTCGCGAGCGCGTTCATCAGCCGTTCTACGATTCGCTCATCCGCGTCGATGGTTCCACGAACCTTCGCGTGACCCCGCAGAATGGCTTCGGCGCGATCTCCGCGCGTACGCAGCTCTTCAGCCGTCAGGCCTCGGACATCGCGGTGACCAACCTGGCGACCCCGGGTCAGTTCACCTCGGACCAGACGTTCGTCACGCTCGCGATCCGCGTGTGGACGTACTTCCGCGTCAACTTCGAGTCGCAGACCGGCCAGATCACGCCGAATGTTCCGGCCCCCGGCGTCCTGCTCAACTCGTCGAGCCTCACTGACCGCGTGGCGCGCGTTCACAAGCTCTACCACCAGTCGCAGAACCAGCTGTTCTTCGACTACACGGCTGGCGACAAGCCGCAGATCCAGCACTTCACGGCGTACACGCCGTTCGCGGGCGGCCTCGATGGCTTCTTCGCGGACAGCCGCCTGCCCCGCGCCAACAACGGCGTGCCGACGAGCGGTGCGCTTATGCGCCTCGCCCGCCCGATCCTCATCCCGCCCCGTCAGGGCTTCCGCGTCTTCGCGACGATCTCGCCGCTCGGCGAGTCGCTCGGCGCGTCGCTCACGGAGCAGCTCAACGGCCTGCTCAATGACAGCAGCGCCCCGTTCCCCTCGGGCCTCTCGGTTCCGGGTCCGGACAACATCGAGAAGGACATCAAGTACCTTATCGATGGCATCCACTCCCGTGACGTTCTCTGAGTGTTCTTGCTGACTTCCGGGTCAGCATGATCACGGTTGTGGGGCGAGGCAACTCGCCCCGCGATCTCTGCCTCGAACCCCCGTCCGTTTAGCTGCCCCGCGTGCGGGCGGGGGTTCGGTGTAGAGATCGCGGGCATCCGCGAAACACCTGCACAGGTGCGCTGTGCGGCATGCACATGCGAAGGAACCCCGGCGAGAAGTTGGGGAACTGACGCCGTGCCAAGGAGATAGAACATGTCTGACGAGATTCCACTCAACGTACCCCCGCAGGTCGCGTCGTTCCTCCGTAACCTGAACGACAAGCAGGCCCGGCAGTCCTCACAGTTCGAGGCGCTCGCCAAGGCGTATCGCGAGCTTCGGACGCGCAGCGAGGGCGACAAGCTGGAGATCCAGCGCCTCGGCGAGTGGGTCCGCAAGGCCGCCAGCCGCATCCGCTACATCGAAGACATTCCCGGCAAGCGCGTGCCGTACACGATGAACTTCGAGGTCAGCATCCCCTCGCAGGCGAACCAGTCGAACCCGGTCGGCGCGCGCATCCGTGCGCAGCAGCAAGTCTCTATGGACGGCCCCTTTGTCGGCACGATGCTGATGGGCGCCTTCCGCATGCAGACGTTCAGCCTCGGTCCGCTCGAAGAGACCTACCTCAACCTCCCGCCGTTGGGCGAGGAAGTCCAGACGCCGCTCACGGGCCGCTTCCGCCCGGTCGCGTCCACCGCAGACGCATTCAAGGGCGCATACATCGGCCCCGGCTATGGCGCGAACGCCACCGACGTCAACACCTTCCGCCCCGGCGAGATTGACTTCCTCTGGGAGTACGCCGACGAGGGCACGGACCGCGAGCGGCAGAATCAGATCCCCACGCCGAGCCGCTACCTCTTCAGCGAGAACGACCGTCCGTTCTACCTCGCTGTCAGCGACTTCTTCGAGCGCGGCACGACCATCGCGTTCTACCTGACTCTCCTGCGCCAGGTAGGCCTTGTCGAGGTGAACTTCGGGCCTGGCTGGAATGGCGTCACGGAATCGCCAATCGCATCGCCGCTCGAAGACACCGACCGCGTCATCCTCGCGCTCGGCGGCATTGTCACGCTGTCGATCCACGGGTACAAGATCCTTCAGGCGCAGTCTCCGGCTATCTGATAGGCTGGGTGCATGGAAACCCGCTCAGCCCCGGGGTCACCGCTACCGCAAGCAGGCCCTGACGCGCACGCCCAAAACGTGCGCGTTACGCAGGGCTTCTTTGCCCAGATGCCGCCCAACGCGGTGGCATTCTTCAACCGGCAGTACGTGTCGGAGTACCCGCGACCGATTCAAGTCGGGGCAGGTAACGCGTATCCGCGGCAGGTTCCGATCCTCGACCTGACGGTGCCCGTGGGCAGCGTCATCGTCATCCGAGACGGCATCTTCACGGCGTACCAGCAGAACGGTCTCGACGTGAACGACACGGTGCCCGTCGACAACCGCAGGCTGCTCACGTACGTCGCGTTCGGGCTGGACATCAACGGCAAGGGCCAGACCGACAGCCAGAATAACGTCTACGGGATCGGCGGGCTGCTTCAGCGCGAAGCCGTTCAGACGGGCCAGGCCGCGCTGTCGAACGCGGCGCAGGTCCCGTCTACCGTGAAGGTCTACGGCGGCAGCATCATCTCTGGCCCTCCGGGGACGTTCGCGCTCTACGCGATGCCGCAGCAGCGTATTCGTGCGTCTGCGTTCATCGTGCGTCCGCCTCCGTTTGAGATCCGGCGGTTCAGCTTTGATCTGGCGGGCTTCCTGCTCTCGAAGGTGGGCTTCGAGCGCTTCAAGCTCGGGTTCAATTACTGAGCAAGACGGCTATGGCGCGAAAGACAAGCAAAAAGAACAGCAGACGCCTTCGCATGGCGCAAAATGACGCGGCCACTGTCGCCGAAGATGATTTGCTGAGTGATCTTATCGGTCAGATAGCGCTGGGAATGTGGTCAGAGATGAACACAATTGACCGGGCGCTCGAATGGGCGGAGGAAAACAGAAACTCGGCCAGCGTCGTCGAGCAAAGTTATATTAGCACTTTGGGCAAGCCATGAGACCCTGGGACGACTGTGGTCGATCGTGTACACGGTCGCCGTTGGCGCGGATCACCCCGAGATCATCGACAGCGTGAACAAAGTTCTCCGCCGCATCGACACATCATACAGGGATCGGGGCATTGGCGCGCGTGAGCTTTTAAACCAAGCGCATGCAAGTCTCCGGCGCGTGCGTGAATTGCGGCAAGCGGCGAGCTACTGAGGAGTACGTCCATTACGCAAAGAGCCCAGGAAGGTGTTCATCGGCGGGGAGTCGAGACTCGGAAATAAATCCGCATATCGACAGGGCGGCCCGGCTTTCACGTACGAGTGGCCTCTTCGGTGACCACCTTCGTGGGCTTTTCGTCAGCGGCAGGAAAAGGACTGAGACATGTCGTATACCAACCGATCGCCCGTGTTTCTGAGCGCTTCCCGGAGCCAGGGCCAGTCAGCAGGCTTGCGTGGCATGGGGGACGCCATGGGAGGCTCGGCGGGGAAGATTGTCTTGGGCGTTGCCGTGCTGGGTGTTGTCGGGCTGGTCATCTGGATGGGCGTCCGCAAATCCAGGGAAGAGGCCCAGGTTCGCGCGCGCATCGTCGAGAAAGAGGGCGCAGTCGGGCTCTCGCGTTACGAGGACTCGCAGTTGAAACGCCGTGCGGGAGAGGAGGGCCTGAACCTGCTCTCAAGCTGGCTGCGACCTCCGATGCGCCGCAACCGCAAGCGCGGCAAGCGCTCCGGTCGGCGCACCAGCCGGTCGTGACGCTCTTGCGATTGTCTGACACTTCAGGTAGCCTCGCTGGATGACACGGGGCAACCTTCTTCAAAAATCAGACATCCAAAAACAGAGTCGACGGAACGTGCTGGCGCTGTCGTACAACGGCAAGGTGAAGGCGCGCGTCGCGAGGCTGCACGGGCACGACGAGAACACCTTCTTCGTCGTCAACATCAACGCCATCCCCATCCCGGACGAGATCGAAGAACTCGCCCAGAAGGCTGGGACCACCCTGGCGCACAGCCCGACAGAGGACTCCTTCCGCCGTCTGGTCGCCGAGGCGATCATCGCAGAAGCCATCGAGAACGCCCCCGAGCACCTCTTTGAGATCACGGGCGCCGCGTTCTCCTGGCCCGACGCGACGCTCGTCTCCCTGGAGCGGGAAACCCGTGAGCGCGAGGAGCGCGTAGACGGGCTGATTCGCGAGGTTCGTCTTCGGCTGCGCGCGAAGCTCTCTGAGCGCATCCCCGTGTTCGACTGGGTGCCGCCGAACGCTGACCACGCGCCTGCAACGGCACCGGCACCGGTAGGCAAGCCCCCCGTCGCTCACGAGGCCGCGGCTCCTGAGCCTGAGCCTGACGTAGAGTTCTCGGCGCGCGACGAGGCCTTGCGCCCAAGCGACGCCGTGATCGCCAAGATCCGCGAAGCGGTCCGCGCGATCCGCGAGAAGGACGTGCCGCAGAGACTTCCGGCAGGAGCGCGCAAGGTGGTCGAGGCCGCTGCGCCGGGCGTGTTGATCTGGACCGCAGGCAAGGCCATCGCTTGCCCATCGCTGGCTGACGCGCTCGTTGCGGCACGTGCGCACGCGCTCAAGAAGAGCGCCGCCAGCCAGAACGCGCAGGACACCGTCGTGATCGACTGGGATGGAGAGCAGCCCGTGCTCGTGCGCCGGTTCCGGCCAGGGTCGGGCGCGACAGCGTATCGGTGCGAGGACTTTGCGAAGCCTGCCAAGGCCGAGGCGCAAGAGGAGCACGCCGAGCAGCCCGCCATCGTCGAGAAGGAAGCCTGATGCCGCCGCGGAAGACGCCTAGCCAGATCTTGATGGACTCGCTGCTCGAAATGGGCATCGAGTCGCTGCGCGACACCATCCAGACGGCGTTCTCGGCTGAGTCGCTGTTCCAGCAGCCGCAGCAGGCACATCAACCGCATCTCCCGCGGTTTGGCTGCAACGTGCCCGGGTGCGCGACGCAAACGCAGAGCGTCTGCATGAGCTGCAAGCGCCCGTACTGCGCGAGGCACTCAGAGTGGCGTCGCCCGGACGGGTTCATCATCTGCCACAAGTGCTTCCAGTTTCTCTGGAACTCGGGCAAGGAAGCGGCTGGGCGCGGCTCGTGGGACGCCTTTCAGCGCGCGAACGGACAGTACGCGCGCGGGCCCATGCCGCCGCCCGTGCAGCCTGGGCCTCCGCCTCCGCCACCGCCGCCGCCACCGCCTCCCGCGCAGCCTCCGCCCCGCGCGCGCGATCAGGCCCCGTGGGAGATCCTTGGGATCGAGCCCGACGCAACCGAGGAACAGATCAAGAAGGCGTACCGCGCCGTGGCCGCTCGCTGCCACCCGGATGCTGTCCCGGCAGAGGAGCGCGAGGCCTCCAAAGAGGCTTTCATCCGCGCATCGACAGCGTATGATGCCATGCTATCTGCATTGAAGGCGTCACAGAGGTAAGCCCATGCCGAAGACATCGAACCTGCGCTCGGAACTGATCGACATCGCCCAGGCAGGCGACAAGAGCTTCGTCATCACCGTGTCGGTGTGGGAGATTCCTGGCAGCAAGGATTCGGAGAACGCAATCCGGTTCCAGTTCCAGACCCACAAGAACCCGGCTCTCTGGTGGCGCCTGTCGATGACGTCGGCCCGTCAGGTCGGCGCCCCTTCTCGTGCGCAGGCTCGGTACACAAACGCGCAGTACAACAAGGCGCTTCGCGCTGCGACCGACGCGATGAATGCCTTCATCATGAGCGAGAGCGATCGACGAGCTGGCGAAGGCAAGAAACTGCGGGCGAACACCCATCGCGGCCTCAGGCACATCACGTACGGCACGATGCCTGACGAGGTCGAGTTCCTGATCTCCGTTGCCGATCGGTTTGATTCGCCGTTCGTGTACTACATGAGCCTGAACTCGGGAGACTCAGCCGCCGTCGAGCACGCGGCAGAGATCTCCGACATTTCGCTCGCCAGTCGCAACGGCATGACGACCATCACGAGCCCGCGCGACATGTACAAGCTGATTGAGGGCCTGCGCTTCATGGGAGACGAGCTTGGCAACGAGCGCGCGATGGATCTTGCCTCTGCGCTGATCGGGGCCGCCGGGTACGAGTGGGTCTGACGTGGCCCGCCCGAGGACAAGCCGGGGACGGCAGCCTCGTCAGCAGGGGCAGTCTGGCGAACTGAGATACATCAGCGCCAAAGAGTCTGCTTTGCGCCTTTTTGAGCGCGACTGCTGCGTGCTGCTCTCGGGCGTGGCGCTTGGGCAGGACGTGAGCGCGCTCGAATCTGCCTTGAAGCGCACCGCCGACAAGCTCAAGCGGCAGGGCATCACCGCTGCCGAGATCGCAAGCTCCATCAAACGCGCCGAGAGGGAGATGGCGCCCGGGCTGAAGAAGCTAACGGGCGTGGACGTTCGCAAGCAGGGCGAACTCTTCGAGAACCCCTCGAAGATCCAGCTGACCAAGGGCAAGTTCGCGCTCGTCGACCCGCAAGACCACACGAAGCTCAACAAGCACCCCTGGTACTACGGTTTTCGTGGGTACGCGATGCGCTCGAAGATCATGCCGAACGGCAACCGCAAGACCGTGTCGATGCACCGGGAGATCCTCGGTGCCAAGGACCACGAAGAGGTCGACCACATCAACGGCGACCGCCTGGACAACCGCCGCTCGAACTTGCGCGTGCTCGGCCGCAGCGCGAACCTGCACAACAGAGGCGCGTACGGGCCGTCGGGGCTCAAGGGCGTGTCGTGGGACAAGCGCAAGAAGAAGTGGCGCGCGGAGATCGGCAAGCACGGCAAGCGTGCGTGGCTCGGCTACCACGACACGAAGGCGGACGCCGAGCGCGAGTACCGCAAGGCGTCGAAGAAGCTCTACACGGGCAAGGAGAGCGCCGCGCGATGAAGCACGCACATCCTAACGCGCACACGGACGAGATCTGCGTCAAGCGTGACCGGATCGTGTGGCTGCTGCCCCGGGCCGCTGGCGTGATCCGCGAGCTTCAGACCATGCGCGGGCTGAAGGAGTCCATCCCGATCGTTCCGGGCGTCGGGTTGATGGTCATCACGCCACCGTACGACGCGCGGTTCTTCAAGGACTGACCCGCTGGCGCAGGGCGAAATGGGCATGCTACGCTGCCAAGGCTCGGGCTGTTCTCTGGTCGATTCACGAGGTGTTTGATGGAAGCGAACAAGGGCAAGGCGATCCGTGGATCGCGCGTGGGCTATCGGGTTTTCGTGCTGAGCAGCACCAAGTCGGGCGGCTATTCTGTGCGCCGCGTCGGTCGCCTGCTGAAGGGCATGACCACCGAAGAGGCGATGGACATCCTCCGCGGCCTCGCGCCCCGCAAGAGCACGACCGCCGTCGCTGTGACGAAGACCGGCTCGATTCACCTTGCCGCCCGCGCACGCAAGCGCGGAGGCAAGACCAAAACGAGCGCGAAGGTGGCTCGGCTCGCTGCCGCGTCGCCCAAGAAAGGCGCGAGCCTTGAGTTCGGCAAGGGGCCGAAGGGCGCGCACCGCGTCAAGGTCGGCCGCGCGGGCAAGCGCGTTCTGAAGCCCAAGGCATCGAAGAAGGCCGCGGCCAAGAAGACCTCACGCTGAAGTTGGTCTACACTGATCGAGGAGAGATCCGATGCCGTCGCCCAAAACCAGCGAGCGGAGAAGTTACTGCCGCGTGTTCCGGCTCGTGAATCAAGGACATGGCAAGTGGGTTGCGAACCGCAGCGGCATCATCGACTCCAAGACGTCTCCGCAGGACGCTATGGAGATTCTGCGCGGGCTTTCCACAAAAAATACGACGGCTGTCGTGGTTACGCAGGCAGGCGCGATTCGACTCGCTGCCCGCGCAGGAAAGAAGGGCGGCAAGGACAAGACCAGCGCAAAAGTGGCAAAAATTGCCGCTGGTGTTGCCCCGCGTAAGCGACTCAACGTAGTGGCTGCGCCGTCCTCTCCTGGTGGACGTCCACCCAAGAACACGAAGGTAATTTACAGCGTGCGCGTTGCCGGAACAGGCACGCGCATGCTGAAGCCCAAGGCATCGAAGAAGGCCGCGGCCAAGAAGACCTCACGCTGAAGCTCGCTCCACACTGATCGAGGAGAGATTCGATGTCGTACCAGCCCGTCATGCGTCCGTGGAAGCCGGAGATCTACTCGCTCGGCAGCCGTAGCCGGTACGCGCAGTACCCGACGTTCGTGAAGACGCCGATACCGGGCGCAGGCTTCAACCGCCGTCTCGCGATGGCGTCCCAGCCGCTCATGCTTAACGGCATGGGCGCACTGGGGGCTCCGCTCGACCCGATGGCGCTCGTGAATACGACAGCGGGCCTGCTCACGAACCCTGGCGCCACACTCGCGGCCAAGGGCCCTGAAATCGTCGCAGCGGTCGACGCGCACTTGATGGGGCCGCTCGTCAAGTCGGTCGTCAAGAACGCCAAGCCGTACATCCTCAAGTACGTGCTGCCGGTGTACGCAGTGATTACTGTCGCGGCGGTACTTGGAGCCGTGTACGGGTATCAGATCAAGAAGAAGGTCGGCGCATAATTCATCAAGCGGGGCAAACATGACTACTAGCAAACGCGATCTATTCACCATGAATGAACGCCAGCAAGCCGCTGGCAAAAAGCTGTGGAAGCAGACCGAGCAGACCGGCTCGCTCGCGATGGCATCCACCGACTACGAGATGATGTCGCTGAAAACGTGGGTGCGTTACATCGACAGCAAGGGCGCAGAGATCGGCGTGATCGAGTGCGAGCTGTACCACCAGCCGAACGCCGAGGGGCAGGCAGTGGGCATGCTCTGCGGCATGTGCCCGAAGTGTGCGGAGTGCTTCCTCGTCAACGAGGGCAACAAGACCATGCACCTCGGCGACATCACCTACGGGCGCGCTCCTGCGTGGCTCAAGACGCACTGGGCCTACCACAAGCGCCAGATGAATCAGATCGTCTCGGAAGAGGACAAGATCCCGATGGTGTCGAGTCCTGAGCGCTGGGCTTGCGACTACTGCAAGTCGTGGTGCGTGAAGGTCACCGAGAACGTCGCGAGCGACCACTACAAGGGCGTGACGTTCGTGGCTAGCTCTTTTGGGTCCGGGCCGATCAACTCCACCGCAATTCCGGCCACAGGCGCACAGAAGGCGTCTGGCGACTTCGACATCTGAGGGAATGACGTGACCTACGCACGCGACAGGGGCGCTACGCCGCCAACCCGGGACGAAGTGATATACTCGCCGTTCGTCCCGGCGTCCGCAGACACGAGTTCGGACATGATGGGCGCGTACGAGGTGTTCGGGCCTCCGACGAGCGCTCCTGCGTTCCCGCCTCCGGTCCAGAGCCTCTTTTCGCCTGTGGGATACTATGCGCCTGAGGTTTCCCCGGGGTACAGGCTTGTGCCTCTGGCCAGCGAGGGGTCGTCGAAGGGCATGACGCGCGGCCAGAAGATCTTGGCCGCACTCGTTGTCGTTGGGATTGTCGCCGCGATCATCTACATGGTCAGAAAGAGCAAGAGCAAAACCTCCAAGGAGCCCGTGACGCCGTCCCAGGCCATCAAGAAGCTCCCGACGTCGCGCCTTGCCCAGAACCTGTACCAGCGGCTCGCGCGCAACGGCAAAGGCACGAAGGGCGTCATGACTGCACTCAACCAGCTTTCCCAGGAGTAGGGCCATGAGCGTCAACCGTGCCGCTGTGCGAGCAAAGCTGGCATCGAGCATGGCGGCGATGCTCGCGCAGGGCGTTTTCGTCGAGGACATCCTGGAAGCGATGAGGATCTCCGTCCGTCAGATGTCCGCGCAGGCGCAGGCGCACCCGATGCCCGCGCGGCGCACGGAGCTTCTCTGCTTCTACAGCGATGCCGACCAGATCCTCGCAGACGCCTGCCGCCGCATCGACATCGCCGGTAGGTCCGCCAAGAAGATCGCTGGGGTGCGCTGAAGTCGTTGACATTGTCAGACAATGCGTGTAATTCTGCGCGCAATGTCTGACACCAACGCCCGCGCGACTGAAACCAGCGACCAGCCGGACACGGCAAGCCTCTCAGAGACCGACTTCCAGCGAAGCGGCGAGATGTTGAGCGCCTTGCGCCGAGAAGCGCAGCAGGGCGTCTTCCGCGCAACCAACTACGTCGCCGAGCCTGCCCCCGGGTTCAACACGCGCGGCGTTTGGATGTCGGCAGGCATCAACTACCGCAGCGGCTACGCGCATGTGGCGTTTGCCGACGCGCTTCTGCTCAAGCACGCGGGCGTCCCCTCCTACTTCATCCCGCATCGCGCGGAGATGATCGACTGGGATCGCATTCCCGAGGACCGCAAGGAGATCCTTGAGGAGTACCAGCGCGATGTCGTCGGCATCGGCGAGGTGCTGATCGCGGAGTGGCCGCCTCACGAGGCCATCCGCATGACCGAAGTCACCGACCGCTTCGTCATGCGCACCACCTGCGAAACCGACCGCGTCAGCAAGATGGCCGCTGACATGTCGAACATCGACGCGATCACCAAGATCTGGTTCCCATCGGAGTTCGCGCGCCAGTCGTACATCGCAAGCGGCGTCAACGAGTCGCGCACGCGCACGCTCCTGCCGCCTGTCATCGGCGACCATCTTGGACTCTGGCAGCCCAAGGTCACTCCGAACACGGCGCCCATCGATGAGAAGAACCCCTTCACGTTCGGCGCCATGGGCACGTTCCAGGCGCGCAAGGGCTTCAACCACCTGATCCGCGCCTACTACAGCGCCTTCAGCGCGACCGACCCCGTCGTCCTGACGATCCGCACGAGCCCGTTTGGCCGGTTCCGCACGGTGCAGGAGCTTCGCACCGAGATCGAACGACAGGTGAAGTCAATCCGCGCAGAGCTTGGCCCCGACGCTGCGAACAAAGGCTTCCCTCGCATCCGCGTGCTGATCGGCACGGAGCTGACCGACAAGGAGATGATCGAGTGGCTCGGATCACTCGATTGCTACGCGAACCCCTCGTTCGGCGAGGGAACCGGCCTGCCACTGGTCTACGCGCGCGCGTCTGGCGTGCCGATCGTGACTAACCTCTTCGGCGGAGTCGCGGAGTCACTCGGCGGCGAGTTCGGCGGACCAGCGATTCAGTATCTCGACGCCGACAAGCACCCGTACGACTCGATCGTGCCGCACACCATGAAGGACATCCCGTCCGAGATGCTGCGCATGAACTCGATCTTCGAAGCCGGTGTGAAGTGGGCCGACTACGTGCCCGAAGAGATGGGCGAGGCGATGCGCTGGCAGTTCGCGCGCGGCCGTCGCCGTAATGGGCTTGGCGCTGCGATGACAGCGAACAAGTTCAGCGCTGAGCGCCTGCGGCCTCACTTCCTTGAGGCTCTCGGCGAGTTGGTGGACGTCAGCCGGTGGGTCAAGAAGCCGTGACGCGCTACATCGTCGCGGGGCATTTTGGTTCGACGCTGAGTTACGCCACGATCACGAAAGAGATCTCCAAGGCGCTTGCTCGGCACGGCATACTCGCGGGCACGATCAACTTCGACGACAAGTACCTCGGCTTTGATCCTGTGCCAATTTCCGACGAGGACATGTCGAGCGCTCGGGTCTTGTGCGTGACCCTCCCGTCGCACCACGTCGAGCAACTCGCGGAGCATTTCGGTGCGGACCGGTCGGTGCTCTACATGTCCCCGAACGCCGACACCCTGAGTCCCGAGGCAAAGCGCGTTTCGTGGGCCTTTGGTGGCATTCTCACGCCATCGCAATTCTGCGAAGACACGATCTTGAGGGCCACAGGGCGGCTGAGCGGTCGCGTTCCACTCGGCGTCGCTGACGAGGTTTGCGCGGCGTATGAAGAGACCACCGCGCGCCTGAATACGCGGCTAGACGAGCCGCCGCTGTTTCTTCACATGTCTACCGACGGCTTTCTCCCCGGCCGAAAGGGCACGGAGACGCTGATCGATGGGATCGATTTGGCGCGTCACCGTCTACCCCCGGGCACGCGGTTCACGTTCCATGTCTTGCCGCGCATCCAGTTCGACGTGAGGTCGCTCTGTTCCGAGCGGGGCATTGACGACCTGGTTTCCGTTGTGGCGGGCAGCGCTCGCGGAGTCTCGGACGCGGAGCTTGTGTCGCTCATTGGCAGCCACGACGTGGTCATCCAGCCTTCGCGCTGCGAGGGATACGGCATCACTCAGCTTCTGCCCCTTGCGATGGGCGTTCCGCTGATGACGACGTTCGCAACGGGCATGGCGGATTTCCTGTACCACTTCCGGGGCTGCTGGATGCCCGTGCGCCACAACGCGATGGCCGTGCTCGCAGGGGAGGACGGTCTCGCGCCGCAAGTGGACCCCGGGGAGATCGCAGAACTGCTTGTGATCAGCGCCAGCAGGACCATGCGCGCGAGCGCGCTCTCCTACCAGAGTCTCATTTCAAGCGAGAAGCGCGAGTCTTGGCTGTGGTCGTCGTGCACGGACCGCTGGATCGAAGCGATCGAAGAATCACTCACTCACAGGTGACATCATGAGCGAAAACAAGGACTTTTCTATGGACGGTGCACTCAAGACGCTTGGCACGGGGCCCGCGCTCATCAAGCTGCGCCAGCGGACGTCGACGCCGCTGTCGGTGTCGAACGACGCAAAGCCGACGATCGTGGAAGAGCACATCACGCTCCAGGCGACGTCGTGGCGCGAGTTCGGCGGAGCGCCGGGCCTCTGGAAGCTCACGCTGGTCGACGGGATGGACGTCGTGATCTCGTCCAGCGACATCTTCGCAATCTTCACGAAGTCGTCGGGAGTTCACTGAGATGCTCGGCTCGCGGGTCACGTTCCGGCTGGCCAAGGACCTTCTCGAAGCGATCGAGAAGGAGGCCATGCGCCGTGGGTTCGTGACTCCGCGTGGCAAGCCCAACGTGAGCAGCGTGATCACGCACATCCTGCGGGACTGGTTCAAGGCCAGGCCCAAGCAGGAATAGCGTAGATCTGCTCACTCGAAGATTTCGGGCACTTCGACGTCTACCTTGTCGAGGCGCCACTCCCCCCAGCCGACGTCGACGATCTTGAAGACGCCCGCGGACGACTGGAGGATGTTCTCGTCGTGGAAGTCGGTCCAGTCGAAGCCGTAGGAGCGCAGTTCTGCTGCGCCAGCCGCGACGTCTCGGAGGATCGACATGGCCTTGCTGACGCTCTGGGGGTCTAGCTCGCCCTGAAGCATGTTGCGCCACCTGGCGACCATGGCGCGCTCGTTGTTGACCCAGAGGTCGAGCGATTCGTCCTCGTAGAGGTCGAACATCGTCTTCATGATGTCGATGTCGTGCTTCTTCGGCATGACGAGCTTCTCGCGCGTCACTGCGAACCACGACTTGTACTCGACCTCGTCGTCTTCGCGTGCGCTGTCGCCGAGCGACCAGACATCGAGGATCTTGACGACGTGTCGCAGAGACTTGCCTCGGATCAGTGCACTGACGATGGCTTCGTCTCGGTCGTTCGTGAGCTTCAGGACCTTGTCGCCGAGGTCGTAGGCTGCCCCATGGGAGCCGGTGCCGAGCTGCTGACCTCCGCGCGCCGTGGGCCACGGGTTCTTGAGTCCAAGCTGCGCGAGTCCCTTTCGGTGTCGGATGATTACTTCTGAAATTGGTATGTAAACTTGATGGCTTTTGCTGTCCCGCATGGCGCAGATTGTACGCCGGAACTTCGTCTGTTACCATGAGGAACATGACCTACATGGCCGTTCGACCGTACCGTGCTGATGTAATGGGACCCGCCCTCTACGGGCTTTCCGGCGACTGCGGATGCGGCGGCTCCTCGCGAGCCGCAAGCGCGCGCTCGTCACAGCTTTCTGGCGGCTGCGGCTGCGGCGGAAGCGCTCACGGCGCGCTCGGCGAGGGCCCGCTTGCGAGCATGCTGTGCTCCGACACGGCGACGGCCAAGGCGGTTACCGCCGACGCGAACGAGTCTGCGCTCGTCATTGGCCTCGGCACAGGAGCCGCGGCGGGCCTACTCGCGAGCGTGATCAAGTCGCCGATGCTTGGATTGCTGGCAGGATCGCTCGTCGGCTACCTCGTGTACACGACGCAGCGGCTGCCGGAGCCCTGAATTTCCGTCACCGATCGGAGCAGTACGTGATGACTAGCGAAGAAGCGCTGGCAGAGATCGCAGCAGCAGGCGCAGAATGGCGCGGCGCGAGCCTGGCGGGCGCGTACCTGGCGGGCGCGGACCTGGCGGGCGCGAACCTGGCGGGCGCGAACCTGACGCGCGCGAACCTGGCGGGCGCGAACCTGACGCGCGCGAACCTGGCGGGCGCGAACCTGGCGGGCGCGAACCTGGCGGACGCGAACCTGACGCGCGCGAACCTGGCGGACGCGAACCTGACGCGCGCGAACCTGGCGCGCGCGTACCTGGCGGGCGCGAACCTGACGGACGCGAACCTGACGCGCGCGGACCTGGCGCGCGCGGACCTGGCGGGCGCGAACCTGGCGGACGCGGACCTGGCGCGCGCGTACCTGGCGGGCGCGGACCTGGCGGGCGCGGACCTGGCGCGCGCGTACCTGGCGGGCGCGAACCTGACGCGCGCGAACCTGGCGGGCGCGAACCTGGCGCGCGCGTACCTGGCGGACGCGAGCCTGGCGCGCGCGAGCCTGGCGGGCGCGGACCTGGCGCGCGCGTACCTGGCGCGCGCGGACCTGACTGACGCAGACCTGACAGGCGCAACTGGCCTCGATGACCTGAGTGGTGAGCCCGACGCGTGGCCCGCGGGTTTCACGCCGCCAGCCATCGAAGCAACACCGGCCCGCGCCTACGGCAAACACACCGCCGCCGTGCTCAAGCTGCGCAAGCCCGAGACGCCGCGTGCCGCCCGTGACTTCAAACGCATGTACCCGACGGAGTTCGGGTCGCTGAAGTCTGTCACGCAAGGACGCGACTTCACGCCGGAGACAGTCGAACGCCTGCGGTACGCCTACGAGAGTCCCGTCGAATGGCTGCTCACGACTGGGAAATACGAATCGGACATGCAGCGGCTCTGCGCGAGCCCAAACGCCGTCCTCAAGTTCAACGTCCGCATCGACGCCGAGCAGTACACAGAGGAGCAGCGCGACATCCTCAGCAAGCTGCGCGAGACGTCGAAGCGTTCCGGGCACCCCGTCGAGAAGAAGCCGTTCTTCACCATCGGCTGGGTGCGCTACTGTGTCGACGACGCCGCAAAGACGTGGCTTGTCGAGGAAGTGCAGAGCGACGTTCAAGGTGTTCGCAAGGGTCTCAAGGACCCCGCGGCGCGCAGGCAACTTGAGTCAAGCGGCCTCAACGCCGAGGAAATCGAAGCAGCGACCACTCTGCTTTTGCCGTACACAGAGCGCTTCTACGAGGACGCGCTCGGCATCATCTTCGACATCGCCCAGAAGAGCGGCAGCAAGGTCGAGATGCTGCACTACGACACAAAGCGGCAGTCTGGGTCGCCGTCTGCCGTCTACACCGACCTTCCGCGCAGCATGGGCATGAAACTCAGCCCGGGGTCGGATGTCTTGCCGGGTCGCGACGACGTCAAGCAGACCTGGAAGATCACGCCCAATCGCAAGCGCAGCAGCCGCCGCCCTGCACGCAAGACCTCTCGCCGCGCGCGGCGCACGAGCAGGAGCTGACCTACGCACGTTGCTTCGATGGTCGTTGCTGTCCCGCATGGCCGCAATAGTACGACGGATCGAAGTCTGTTACCATCGAAACCATGACCTACATGCCCGTTCGACCGTACCGTGCTGATGTAATGGGACCCGCCCTTTACGGGCTCTCCGGCGACTGCGGCTGCGGCGGCTCTCGCTCCGCGCTGGGAACGACGCCGCTCACCAACTACCTGTGCTCCGAGACAGAGGTCGCCAAGTCGCTCACCAAGGAGGGCAACGAAGCCGCGCTGATCATCGGCATCGGCGCAGGGGCGGCAGGCGGACTGCTGGGCAGCGTGATCAAGGCGCCGGTGCTCGGCCTGATCGCAGGAACGCTGCTGGGGTACGTCGTCTACCAGACGCAGCGCATGCCGGACGTGTGATCGTCAAGCAGACCAGCAGGAGTTGAGCATGACACCAGAGGACGTCCTCGCAGGGATGGACAGCAGTGGTCGGTATGCGGGCGACCTCAACCTCGAAGGATACAAGCACCCACTTCCTGCGAAGCTTACAGGCGTGCGCGGCATCCTTGATCTGAACAACTATAGCCTCCCGCTTCCTCCGGCGCTTCAGACCGTAGAGGGCAGCCTGTTTGTAGGCAACAGGAAGCCGCCAGTATACAAGCATCCGCTACCGCCAAATCTGTCTAGCGTCCGAGGTGACCTGGACGTGCGTGGATACGAGCACCCACTGCCGGAAAGCCTTACTTACGTCGAGGGCGCGCTGCTCCTCAACCGTTACAAGCACCCCCTCCCTCAAAACCTGGTCGTCGTCGGCGAGATAGTTGGCGCACAACAATACAAGCGGAAGCTTCCGTATCAGCCAGAAGTCCTGTCTGAGCACTACACAACGACAGTGCCTACCGGCGCTGGTTTCAAAAAATGGTTCGCAAAAAGCCGAGCACGAACATCCGATGGTCGGCCGATTCTTCTCTATCACGGGACAGAAAACGGAGGATTCTCTCAATTCCACCCACCGGAGTCATGGTTTACAAGTGACTTGCGGCAGGCGGCGACTTACACACACTCACAGCCTCAAACCGGGTACATCTCGGACCCTACGCCAGCGATCGGCATGGCAGACGTGCACGGGAAAGACGGGGTGTACAGGGTTTGGCTAAGCCTTCAAAATCCGTTGATTGTAGACGCAAACGGCGCCTGGTGGCATGAGCTAAACGTGCCGGAATACCCATCCGCAAATGAGGCTGTAAAAGTTTCATTCAAAGCTAGGCGCGATGGATATGACGGAGTGATCTTTCGAAGCATTCGTGCGCCAAGAGCGGAAATGAACTACGGCGAGCCTGCCGACGTGTACGTTGTCTTTGATCCCACGCAGATCAAGAGCGCGCTGTTCAACCAGGGGACCTACGACCCGAAGGACCCTGACATCCGCAAGAACCCGCGTCGCCGCACCTCACGCCCCGGCAAGTCGCGCCGCAAGACCTCACGCAGCAAGCGCAAGACCAGCAGGTCCTAACCGGCCCGCCGCCTCTTCATCCAGAAGTAGCCAACGGTCGCCGCGACACCGAACACAGCGACCACCGGCAGCCACGGCGCCGCAGACTTCGCGACCTCTTGGACCTCACGCACCGCGCGCTCCCAGTCGATTGGCATCCCCTGCCAACCCTCTCGATCAAAGAGCGCTTTCACCTTCTCGAACGGGTTCACCTTGGCCCCGTTCGGGAGCGTCGCAGCGTAATGGAGGTGCGGACAGCTTCCGCGTGCGCTGTCGCCGAGCGACCAGACATCGAGGATCTTGACGACGTGTCGCAGAGACTTGCCTCGGATCAGTGCACTGACGATGGCTTCGTCTCGGTCGTTCGTGAGCTTCAGGACCTTGTCGCCGAGGTCGTAGGCTGCCCCATGGGAGCCGGTGCCGAGCTGCTGACCTCCGCGCGCCGTGGGCCACGGGTTCTTGAGTCCAAGCTGCGCGAGTCCCTTTCGGTGTCGGATGATTACTTCTGAAATTGGTATGTAAACTTGATGGCTTTTGCTGTCCCGCATGGCGCAGATTGTACGCCGGAACTTCGTCTGTTACCATGAGGAACATGACCTACATGGCCGTTCGACCGTACCGTGCTGATGTAATGGGACCCGCCCTCTACGGGCTTTCCGGCGACTGCGGATGCGGCGGCTCCTCGCGAGCCGCAAGCGCGCGCTCGTCACAGCTTTCTGGCGGCTGCGGCTGCGGCGGAAGCGCTCACGGCGCGCTCGGCGAGGGCCCGCTTGCGAGCATGCTGTGCTCCGACACGGCGACGGCCAAGGCGGTTACCGCCGACGCGAACGAGTCTGCGCTCGTCATTGGCCTCGGCACAGGAGCCGCGGCGGGCCTACTCGCGAGCGTGATCAAGTCGCCGATGCTTGGATTGCTGGCAGGATCGCTCGTCGGCTACCTCGTGTACACGACGCAGCGGCTGCCGGAGCCCTGAATTTCCGTCACCGATCGGAGCAGTACGTGATGACTAGCGAAGAAGCGCTGGCAGAGATCGCAGCAGCAGGCGCAGAATGGCGCGGCGCGAGCCTGGCGGGCGCGTACCTGGCGGGCGCGGACCTGGCGGGCGCGAACCTGGCGGGCGCGAACCTGACGCGCGCGAACCTGGCGGGCGCGAACCTGACGCGCGCGAACCTGGCGGGCGCGAACCTGGCGGGCGCGAACCTGGCGGACGCGAACCTGACGCGCGCGAACCTGGCGGACGCGAACCTGACGCGCGCGAACCTGGCGCGCGCGTACCTGGCGGGCGCGAACCTGACGGACGCGAACCTGACGCGCGCGGACCTGGCGCGCGCGGACCTGGCGGGCGCGAACCTGGCGGACGCGGACCTGGCGCGCGCGTACCTGGCGGGCGCGGACCTGGCGGGCGCGGACCTGGCGCGCGCGTACCTGGCGGGCGCGAACCTGACGCGCGCGAACCTGGCGGGCGCGAACCTGGCGCGCGCGTACCTGGCGGACGCGAGCCTGGCGCGCGCGAGCCTGGCGGGCGCGGACCTGGCGCGCGCGTACCTGGCGCGCGCGGACCTGACTGACGCAGACCTGACAGGCGCAACTGGCCTCGATGACCTGAGTGGTGAGCCCGACGCGTGGCCCGCGGGTTTCACGCCGCCAGCCATCGAAGCAACACCGGCCCGCGCCTACGGCAAACACACCGCCGCCGTGCTCAAGCTGCGCAAGCCCGAGACGCCGCGTGCCGCCCGTGACTTCAAACGCATGTACCCGACGGAGTTCGGGTCGCTGAAGTCTGTCACGCAAGGACGCGACTTCACGCCGGAGACAGTCGAACGCCTGCGGTACGCCTACGAGAGTCCCGTCGAATGGCTGCTCACGACTGGGAAATACGAATCGGACATGCAGCGGCTCTGCGCGAGCCCAAACGCCGTCCTCAAGTTCAACGTCCGCATCGACGCCGAGCAGTACACAGAGGAGCAGCGCGACATCCTCAGCAAGCTGCGCGAGACGTCGAAGCGTTCCGGGCACCCCGTCGAGAAGAAGCCGTTCTTCACCATCGGCTGGGTGCGCTACTGTGTCGACGACGCCGCAAAGACGTGGCTTGTCGAGGAAGTGCAGAGCGACGTTCAAGGTGTTCGCAAGGGTCTCAAGGACCCCGCGGCGCGCAGGCAACTTGAGTCAAGCGGCCTCAACGCCGAGGAAATCGAAGCAGCGACCACTCTGCTTTTGCCGTACACAGAGCGCTTCTACGAGGACGCGCTCGGCATCATCTTCGACATCGCCCAGAAGAGCGGCAGCAAGGTCGAGATGCTGCACTACGACACAAAGCGGCAGTCTGGGTCGCCGTCTGCCGTCTACACCGACCTTCCGCGCAGCATGGGCATGAAACTCAGCCCGGGGTCGGATGTCTTGCCGGGTCGCGACGACGTCAAGCAGACCTGGAAGATCACGCCCAATCGCAAGCGCAGCAGCCGCCGCCCTGCACGCAAGACCTCTCGCCGCGCGCGGCGCACGAGCAGGAGCTGACCTACGCACGTTGCTTCGTGCGCTGCATGAAGCAGTAGACGGCGGCTACCGTGACCGCGCCTCCTGCCAGCAGCAGCAGCGTGTTCGACCCGCCTGACGCTCCCGCGACCTCGCGCCCCGTGTCCCACCCACGAGGCGTGCCCTGCCATCCGAACTCGTCGAACAGTGCCTTGACCTTCTGGAACGGGTTGACCTTCGCGCCGCTCGGAAGCGCCGCTGCGTAGTGAAGATGCGGGCAGCTTCCCCGGGCGCTGCCCGTGTCGGAGCAGAGGCCGATGACTTCGCCTGCAACCACGCGCTGACCGGGCCGCACGCGCACGTCTCGCATATGCGCGAAGTAGTGCTCGTGGCCGTCCTCGCCATCGATCCAAGCGTAGTTGCCTCCGCGGTCGCTTGCTCCTGCGCCCGGCAAGGTCCTGCCATTGTAGCGCCAAGACATCTTCACGACGCCATCGACTGGGCTCACCACAGGAGTCCCGTCGGCGCATGTGATGTCGATGGCGCGATGCGGCTGGCCTCCGCGGTCTTCGTTGAAGGCATCGTAGAGGATCGGTCGCTCAGACGGCCGGCGCGTACCCGCGGCGTTATAGCCGCCTGGGTTGGTGGGGCACGCGGTGCCGCTCGACCGAAAGACGCGCCGAGTCGCCTCAAAACCAGGCGGAACCATCAGCGGGAACACCTTCGGCGCGTAGCTCATGAAGCGATACTAGCCGAAGGGCATCCCAGCACAAGCGCGCTCACCGCCGTCTCAGAACCTCGACCTGAGTGGTCAGACTGTCACTGATCTGACTCGCCGTCTCGGCCTTCACGCTCTCGCGCACGCGCTCGAACTCGTCGCCGATTTCTTTCAGAAGCTCTGACGCGTCCCGGTAGCTGAACGCGTTGACGTAAGGAATCGTATCGATCTGACGCTCGCCCGTCTCGGTGTACGTGATACGCGCAGAGCCAACCTTGTAGCTGTAGCGCGGAACGGGCAGCGGCAGCACGTGGACGTCCACATACGCTTGTCCACGAACCCGACGCTCCATAAACTGATACTTCAGGTTTTTGTCAGTCATGATTCTTCCTTTGCATGGTGTCCGTTAGCGAACGCGGCACGCGTAGTTGCCACGCTTTGCTGAACATGGTGCCATGCGACCGCCCTGGTAGCGAGCGCAGCAGCACTGACCCGGCGGGCACCTCGCGATGCCCGCCGGAGTCAACTCAGATCACCACGCTGTCGCCGTCGGAAAGCATGCCCTCCGCCAAGCCGTTGGCCTCGCTTCCGTCAGACTTCTTCTGGCTGCGGCGACCGAGGGGCCGACCGCGCTTTGTAAGCTTCTTTTCTGGTCCGCGCACCACGATCTTGAGGACCCCGAGCAGGATCGCGTATTCAGCGCGCTTCACGGGCGAGGCGTCTCCCCAGTCAACAAGCGCGCTGCTTTTCTTGCTGGCTGAGTCTGTCACGTCGCCCTTCGAGAAGCCCTTGTTGCGCAGGAACTCCGTGTACCTCTCGTGAAGCCACGCAGGCATCACGTCCGGGTTACGGGTAGCAAACGCCACAAGATCTTCCACGGCATCGAAGATGACGCCCGACGGCTCGCCGTGCGTCAAAAACGTGGGCTGGTTGGCAACCGACCCCACGGTGGAGATCATCTGCCAGACGGACTCTGCGATTGTCTTGTTGTTCCACTCGTTCATTTTGATGGTTCCTTTCCTGTGGATCGCTCAGTCCCTGGGGGCGAGCGAGTACTTGGTGCCGCGCGTCTTACCTTTGCGGGTCAGCTTCTTCTGCTCGAAGAGGCGCGCAACAACGCGACGGATCGCGTCCGGACGATCCTTGAGGCCCTCGGTGAGCGCCTCGACACCCGAGCCCGGGGAGGCTTTGAGGAACGCAAGGACCTTCGCCTCAAGTTCCGAGTCTTCGAAGCTGCTGACGGCGACCTTCTCCGCCTTGGACGGCTTGTTCTTCTTTGCCGCCTTCGACTTTGTGCCCTTGGTGCTTGCGGTCGAGGGCGGACCGGAGAGCGGACCGCCTCCGGTGGCCACGCGGGTCTGCCTCGCGGCAATGCCAGGCGCTCGACCGACCAGATCTGCCGTCGCTGCACGGATGTGCTCCTGCAACGCCTGCCTCACCAGTCGCCCGATCGATGCGACGAATGCGCCAGACACGTCGTTCACACGCTGGGCGAGGTCAAAGTCCGTGCTCTGCGCAGGCTTGGTTGCAGCCTTGCGCGCCTTTGCTTTCTTCTTCATGTGATTCCTCCTGCACGGGCGCAACGGGCGCTCGCGTTACTAGATGCTTCTTTGTTGACTGGCTCGGGACTGCCGAGCCGAGCGCTCATCCCGTGCGCGACATACATAACACAGCCATTTCCGCCGTCTACCCCACGGCATGGCGAATAATCAGCGATTTGCCGCGGAGTATGTCGTCGGCGGCGAATGATCGCTGCGTAGGTTCGACATGGTGATCATGAACGTGACCGCCATGACCGTCATCGCAATAATTGCAGTAATCACCATCGTCCCGACGACGCAACCGGCCACCTTCGCGACATCGGCGGCGTCATTGCGGATGGAGCGCGTCGGCTGGCTCTGCTCGCTCATCGCTGCCTTCTTTCGGTTTTGATGGTGCCTCTGTGTCGAGAAGCTCGCTCCACGCCTTTCGGGCGACTTCGGCGAGCGTCGTTCCTCTCGATCGCGCGGCAGCATGCCACCGCGCGCGCTCTTCCGGGGTCATCCGCACGAGCAGCGCCGCCGTAGACTGGCTGCCGGGGACGCGGGGCGACGCAGGCATCAGTACGGCCCCACGCCGCCATCGGGCTGCCACTCAACCGGGATGGGGCGCCCATCGCCCCAGATGCGTGCGGGCTGCGTCTTCAGCCCGAGCAGCGGAACCGCGTACGCGAGGACGACTTCCTGCCAGAGCGACTGGCCGGGGTCGCTGCGTCGGCTCGCGCTGCTCTGGCGGTGCGCCCAGATGAACTCGATGGGCATCCCCTCGCTACGGCCCTTCTCCACGGCGTAGCGCACGGCGTCGCGGGCTGCGTAAATCACGCGCGCGGAAGGCATCACGCATCCCGGACTGACGAGTCCCGGGTAGACGCCTTCGCACTCAAGGCCGAGGGACTCCTCGTTTGCGGTGTTGGCTTGGTACACGTACCAGTTCAGAGGGTTCGGCTGAACCGCGTGCCCGCACTGAATGTCCGCGCCCTGGCCGTCAAAAGCGATCAGGTGGCAGGCTACGTTCAGCGACCGGTTGTGCAACGCAGCATGGCGGTCGCCCATTGCGGCGGTGACCTGCTGGCTTGACACGCCGTACCAGACGCCAGTCTGGTGCATCATGATGCCCTTGACGACACTCGGCTGCCTGACGACGACCTTGCCGCCAGACATCTTGAACTTGGTCTGATCCGCTGGCGGGTTCGTCTGCTTGGACGTCAGGTCCACGATCTTCGTCGGGTCTTCCATGAGCGCCTCCACGACAGCCGGGGGCACCTCAGGCGCCCAAAGCAGCTGCGAGTCGCCAGCATACTGCTGAAGCGCGTTCCATGTCTCGGTTCCCAAGACTCCATCCGCGCCGTACTTCGGAAGCGGGTATCCGGCGGCGATCAGCCGCTGCTGCAAGTCCTTGACCTGTGAACCACGATCTCCGTATCGCATCACTTTCCTCCAGCCTCATTCTTTGTCGTTTGGGTGCTTGCCGTTGCGCGGGTTCGGCGTGACCCATCCCATCAGGCGACAGAACCAGTCGAGCACGTTGAACAGCAGCCAGAACACGAGCGAAAATGGGAATAGAAACACATCGGGCGCAAGACCGCGCTTCGTCACTCGCTTCGAAGGGCACCGGACCCAAATCTGGAGTCGGCGCACCGACAAGCTCTGCCCTTAGGCCAGTGGCTTTGTACGACCTCTTTCTTGTCATGCGTCCTCCCCATCGTCTCGCAGCCACGCCCTGCCGTCGTCCACGATCACTTCGAGCGGCGCACCGCACGCGCAGACGCCTGTGTCGCCCTCTTGCCACGTCGGATGCCCGCCGGGGTGTCTGGGAGGAGCGTGTCGTCCACGATGTCGCGGATCGCCATCATTTCCGTAAATCCGGGCGTGTTCGGGTAGGGGCACACGCCAACCCACGGGCGGCACTCGACGAGACGCGCGCAAAGCTGGCGGCGCTCTGCGCGCAATTTCGCGACCTCTTCGCGCAGCGCGTCACGCTCCTCCACGACCTTCATCGCAAAGACGCTCCACATCCCCTCGCCGGGACCGTCGAGGACGCTCATGGCTCACCTCGCTCTCTTGCGTCTCGGCATACCTCTTCCGGCGTCCACTTGGACACAGGCCACTTCGACGGATCGAGTGCAATCTCAAGCGCCCACTTCGCGCCCCGCTCCTCCGCGCACCGGAGGCACACGCCGCACGGGCCGCTCTCGGGCTCGTCGGCCTTGACCTCGCGGCACCCGACGCCTCGGAGCATTTCGATCTCGGCCAACTCGTCGTCGCGCTTGAACGCGGCCCCTTCATAGGCCGTAGAACGGTCCACTGATCGCACGCGTGCCCGCAGGCGCTTGACATCGGCCTGCGCCTCGTCGCGTTCTGTTTGAATGACAGAGACGGGACAGTCGGCGTAGTGAGCCGACCCCGTCTTGGCTTCGGAGTCGGCGCACACATCGCAAGCTACCCGCAGCCACTCGTTCTCGGCACGTG
>Ga0315291_10001092_pt1 | contig 36300 bp, 28 predicted proteins | sample YL17G12_20_MG_FD_203070 | JGI IMG/M metagenome (GOLD analysis project Ga0315291, IMG submission 203070) | Sediment microbial communities from Yellowstone Lake, YNP, Wyoming, USA - YL17G12_20 | ecosystem: Environmental > Aquatic > Freshwater > Lake > Sediment | place: USA: Wyoming | collected...
TGCGCTGCTGGCGGGCGCCTCGGCGGGCTGTGTTGCGCGGCTCCCCTCTGCCGCCCTCGACGTCGCCCTCGATCCCTGCCTCGAAGACGCGCACCCCTGTGCGCGTGATGCCGCGCGGCTTGGTGCCATCCAGTTCAATGAGTGCCCAGCCAATGGAACTGCTGCCGATGTCGAGTCCGAGCAAGTACGCCGAGTCCTTCCCTTCCGCCATCGCGAAATCCCCCTTGACAAGAGTCCCCGGAACCTGTAGGATGCACAAAGTGTACCTGAGCGGCGATTGTCCCGCAAGTCACAGTAAGGGACTTTTGTTCCGCGGGCAACGCTCTACGGAGCGCCCCTGAACGCCTCGCATCGGGGCGTTCTTTTTTTGTACCCACGCCGGCGTGTCACCCCTTGTACGGCGATTTTTCTGCGTCCGACCGCGGACTGGGCCGACTCTGGCCCAGGATTGGGCCTTATTTACCCCTTAATTGGCCCTTTTTTGGACAGGGATTGGACCGGCCTTGCGGGGCCGGAAGAGTCGCCGACAGGACGGTCCGTATCGGTCAGGAGCGCCCATATCGGACAGCGGCGCGGCTGCGGTTTTCGGGGGACCGGGCAACGTGTTCGACGGGGATAACGCTGCATGTGCGCGGCGGGATCATCCGCCGAAGAGCGAGCGGACGATGTCAATGTACTGCTGGAAGAAGCCGCAGGCGGCGCCGCGAAAGATGATGACCAGCACCGACGCCGACGAGAGGAACGGCCCGTATGGCATCACGTGCTCGTCCTTCAGGAGGAGCAGCGGGACGCCGTAGAGCAGGCCGAATAGGGGCGCCACGAAGAACCCGATCACGGCGACCTTCCAGCCCATGAACGCGCCGACCATGGCCATCAGCTTCGCGTCGCCGATGCCCATGGCCTCCCTTCTGAAGATGATAGAGCCGAACACCGCTGTGACGAGCGTGAGCCCGCCGCCCACCGCAGCGCCGATGCCGGAGCCCAGCAGGCCGTCCAGGTGCCATAGGCCCGTGAGCGAGGCGAACGTGTGATGCGACGCCTCGCCGACGTGTAGCTCCGGCAGCATAAAACCGGCCGCCAGGCCCCCCAGGAGGCCGAATAGCGATATCTCGTCGGGGATGATCAGGAACTCCATGTCAATGGCGCTGGCGACGATGAGCAGGGCGATGAGCAGCGCCATGATGATCACGGTGCCGATGGGCGCGGCCGGGTGAGCAAGGTAGGCGGCGGCGAACAGAACGCCCGTGAGGCCCTCCACGAGCGGGTATCGCCACGAGATGGCGCCGCGGCACCGGCGGCACTTGCCGCCCAGCAGCGCGAAGCTCAGCAGGGGGATATTGTCGTGCCACCGGATGGGCGCTTCGCAGTGGGGGCAGAAGGAATGGGACGGCTTGGAGATGCTCAGCCCGCGCGGGAGGCGCCAGATGCAGACGTTGAGGAAGCTCCCGATGATGCAGCCCAAGATGAGGAACACAAGGGCAGTGGTCCACTGCGGCGCGCTGACGGCTGCGAATATCACGGCTTCTCCCTCCAACTTGTGGCGGCTAATCCTACCACGAGCGCGCGTCCCGTGACAACGAAAATTCCCACTATCGGCAGCACTTTTCCACCCCGGTCCGCCGGGCTATATCTGTCACCGAACACGGCCCTTTCATACAATATTTTGACATTCGCTCGTGCATCGCTACAATATGAGACCATGGGTTTGCCCTGGTATTACTTGTCGCCGGGAGTTGTATAATCCAGTAAGCAATAGTCGCTGGGCGGGAGTCTGCGCAGCGTGGGCGAGGCCGACAAGGAGAAACGACCTGGATCAAGCGGGCTGTTCATTGAGGACGCCCTGGTCCTTCTCTCGATCGGGCTGCTGTTCGTGCTGACTATCTTCTTCCGGCGCAAGCAATGGGGCCAAATGGCCCTGATGGCGGTCTTGTTGATGATGGTGGTTGTGTTTGTGCGGCGACTAAGGAGGACTCATCGAGCCTTCAAGGGCAGGTAGCGCGCCCGCGCAAGCCCTCCACACGGAGGGCGGGCAAGCGTTTGACAATGCGGAGGAATGCCAATGGGTCCGCAGCTCGCAGTCGTGGTACTACCGATCTGGCAGTGGGTGCTGCTGATCGTTCTGTGCTTTGGGTCGCTGATTATCGGCCTCTACTGTCTGCTATTCATGGTGCCGCTGAAGAGCTTCGTGGAGAGGATCAATTCACTGGGCGGGGGGATGAAGGGAATCCGTTCGTACGTCGAGGGCGTCAGGAGCGAGACCGAGGAGCGAATCGCCGCCGTGCAGGAGCAAGTGGAGGCGGGGCTGAAGGAGTCTCAGACGGAGTTGCGCAGCGCAATAGACTCGGCAGCGCAGAAGGCGGGCCAGGCGCAGGCGGGCCTTCAGAGGCTGGAGCGGGCGGCTCAGAGCCTCCAGGCAGAGCTGAGGGACAACGCTTCGGCCGTCAGGGATCTATCGGCGGGGCTCGCCGCGATGCGCAAGGAGTCTGAAGAGCTTCGAAGCGACTTTGAGGCCCTCCAGTCGGAATTGCGCGGCTCGGTCGACCAGAAGGTATCCGACTCCTACCAGCAGCTTGAGGGGACCGTGTTGAGCGCGCTCGAGGCGCTGAAGGATGGGATGCTTCGGGCCGCCACCGCGCCGCACCCGCCCAGTGCGAGCCATGTCCCGCGGCCCACATTTGAGGGCTCGCCCGTCAAGGATCCCCGGCGGCGGCAGCCGGACAAGATCATCCGGGCTGAACCGCTCTTCGCTGTGCTCGAGAAGGCCAAGGGGAACGCCGCCAAGAGGCCCGGAAAAGACGCCGGCGAGGGGGTCCCAGACAGCCAGGAGCACCCTGCCCCAGCGAAGTAACTGGCATGGCAAACGGGCAGACGCTGCGGGGCCCGCATCCGGCCAGTGGTCACATCCCTCCAGGTCGCTTGGGTCCGAGACCCTGCAATGCCTCATCGTCTTAGTGCGCCCCATGCATCGTAGCTACCCAAGCCACTTCTATCTTGGCGGCGAGATGACGACCAGCTTCCCCTCGGCATGAACCGTCGCCTCCTCCGGCCGCAGCACGAACGGCACCCCCAGCGCGACCTTCAGCGCGATCCAGCCGGACCCTGTTTCACGGCCTTTTGAGCCGGATCTCACGCCTTTTCACCCACGTCCAACCCATGCACAAAACCCGCGCAGCACGGGCCCACATTAGGGCCAATCTTGGCCCAAAGATAGACCAATTATGGCCCATCTTTGCCGCATTTCGTATCGTGGAGCAATAATCTGCTCAACTCAACAGTCGGCCGGCACCACAGCCGTCAGCCCCGCCTTCGCCAGGGCTACGGCGGGCAGGCGTCAGCGGTCAGCTATCAGCGTTCAGCGACGAGAGGTGTTGACTCTAGCACGGACATCGTGTATATCTATTATGATGCTTGCCCGCCGGAGGCGGGGCTGGCAGGTGCTCGAGGAGAGGGAGTGGGACACCAACGGCGAGCCTACTTCGTCCGCCGCGCGCGGACTACGAAGGCTGAAAGGGGCGCGGAAAATGCCCTGCTCGGGACGTCCGATGATTGGGGGACCGAGCGGAATCGCCGGAAGAAAGTATAGTGTCACGAATTCTCTCCCGCGCAACCCCTTCCGATCTGGCGCATGGAGGATGGGACGTGACGAGCAAACGCAATTGCGGGGCTGGCGACAAGCGGATGCGCGTGCTTGTTACACGGCGCTTGCTGACTACTGTTGGGATCATCGTATTCGCAGCCATTATCTATCATGTGGCCAGTTCCCTTCTTGACCCAACAGTGGTTCGGTTCTACACGGCAGAAGCAGGTTGGCTTCTGGTCGCAGTGGGTGTTGGCATCGCTGGGGGCATTTGGGCGTGGTTGGCATTTGGGACTCAAAGCCATACCGGCAGGGTTGTATTGCTTTGCGGATGGGCAATCGCGAACTCGGCAGCTACGCTCTTCATGGCCGGCGCGCTGTATGGCGCTGTTTACCTCACCATACTTGAGGGGTCACCACTCGGTCAGACTGTTGCGCGCAACGCCCATTCTGGAAACCTTAAGCATATATTCGGGCTCTGTGGCGTGCTTATCGGCGCGGGCGTAGCTGTGAGTTGGTGGCGATTTGTGAGGGCGGCAGTTCGCAAGGAGATAGCGGCCGTCCCGCCGTCACAATCTCAGAAGGGGGACAAAGACATGCGTCGGGTAAAGAAGACCGTCATCGTGGTTATCGTTGCTTTGGCGGTAGTCATCGTAATGGTCTGCCTCGGATATTGCCGCTTGGTCGTCCGCATGACGGCGCGCATCGAAGGTTATGCGCAGGGCTTGGTCGATGAGACGTCGTTCGAACTCGCTCTGTACCGAGAAATGCAAGGGGAGCTGTCGCCGGAGGCAGTTGATTCCGTCAGAAACTATCTGAAGACAGAGATTGAGCTGAACTTGCGATCAATAGAGGCCAAAGCCGCGCTTCCTGGCGTGCACGTTGAAAACCTAGAAGGTCTAAGGCATTCCGTTAGCGAAATGATAGATGCTTCTTCCCGGCTGAAACAACCTGGAGAGAAGGACGCCGGCGCTTGATGCGCAGGCCACGACTCCTTCGTTCAACGTGTGGTTGGGGGATTGAGCGGAATAGCCGGAAAGAAGTATACTGTGGGGCTGTTGAAAAAGCCTTCTGGCGATTGCACGAGATGCTTCGCTGGCGCTCAGCATGACATTCTGCGCGTCCGTCATTCTGAACGAAGCTTGCGCGCCTCTGGCGTGGGAAGAATCTCGACTTCTTCAACAGCCTCACTGTCGCGAATCTTCCACCGAGGGCTCATTGAACTTCGGTTCGATTGAGAGTGCTGAGGAAGTGAGACCGGTACGCGGTTGTCAAACGGTAACCTTTGCGTGCGCATTGCGCGCCCTAAGTACCTCTACGCGCGACCTAGGCGAGTTCCAGAGACAAAGCGAGCTGGCGAGATGAGACTCGGAGGCTTCTTCGCAGCGCAATCGATAGCGCAGCTGGAGTCGCTGTGCGACAAGATGGACTGTTATGGGCTTTCCGCCATCAGTTTCCCGTCAGGCATACCCGAGATGTCCGACGACGAATGCGCCGCTTTCGGCAAGAGAGCACGAGAGCTGGGAATGGTGATCGGGGAGACGGGATTCTGGAAGAACCTGATGACGCCCGACAGGGACCTGCAAGCCCAGCGGATCGAACGCGTCCGCGAGCTTCTGAGGAAAGCCGACGCCATGGGCTGCTTCTCGGTGGTGACGTTGGTCGGCACGAAAGACCCCTCCGACCATTCTGTCGCGCCGCATCCTTACATGGTCACTGAGGAGTGCAAAGAGGAGTTCCGAGAGATTTGCCTTCGGATATTGGACGGGCTGGACCTTCGGGGGGCGCGTTACATAATCGAGCCTTCATACAACACGTTTTTCTACCAGCCGGAGGACATTCGCGAGTTCATAGACCGTGTCGATCACCCCGCCTTTGGACTGCACCTGGACCAGATGAACATGGTGAGCCAGAGGAATTTCTTCAACACCACGGACCTGATCAGCCGCACGTTCGACCTGCTGGCCGACAAGATCGTAAGCGTGCACCTGAAGGATATCCAATGCGACTTCAGGAACACGTTCCTCAAGTATGACGAGGTGTTCATCGGCGACGGAGTGATGGATTACGACACGTACCTGAAACGGCTGGCGGAGCTGTCCCCGAACATGCCCTGCTACTGCGAGCACATGGACGAGGAGCGCGACTACGCGCTGAGCTTCGCGCGGCTTCACCACCTTGCCGGGAAGGCGGGCGTCCGGTTCCTTCGGAGGGGGGAACGATAGGCTTTACGGCGCGCCGAAAAAACGCGCCGCGATGGGTGCTCCTGGAGCGGTGGTGCGAAGGGGGGGACTCGAACCCCCATCCGCGCGAGCGGACTGGATCCTAAATCCAGCGCGTCTGCCAATTCCGCCACCTTCGCACCGCAACGGCAGAGAGCGTCATCTCCTGCCGCCGAAATCGGCCGAGTCAAAAGCTCTGCCGGCGCCTTCCCCGACCCTACGGCCCTTCTCCGATATCCCTCGCACAGTGCCCCGCGGAGATCGCGTCTTGTTGCCCTTCTGTTCCTCAAAGAGCCCGTCCTTCAACGCGAAATAGGCCGCCGCAACGGCAGCTGCGATCATGATGTAGAAGATGACGTTTTTCAATTCCTGAACCCCAAGTCCCCAGGACGCCCTTCCTTATGAATCCTAACGTTCGGGGACGCCTTGCGTCAAGCCCGACGGGCGCTGAAACGCTGGACGCCCGCAGCCCGTAGCTCTATGGAAGGCCGGCGAACTTGCCGCCGCCCAGGTTGTAGAGCCTCCTCTTGCCCTCTTCCGAGATCCAGGCGGCCACTATCTTGCCCACGAAGATCGAGTGGCTGCCCGAGTCGTACTCGTGCACCACTTCGCACTCCAGATTCGCAACGCACTCTTCAATCAAAGGAGGCGCGACAACCTTGGCCTTCCCCGCCGTGAGGCCCGTTTCCTTGAACTTGTCCACGTCCCTGCCGCTCCGGGTTCCGCAGTACAGCATCTCCTGTTCCAGGTCTTCACCTGGAAATGCACAGACGAACTGCCTGGTCTCGGACAGCAGCTTGTGGGTGTGCCTGGCCTTGCCCACAGCGATGGCAACCATGGAAGGACTGCCTGAGCAGAACATCATCCAGCCGAGAGCGATGATGTTCGGCTTGCCGTCCTTGCCTACCGACGTTGCCAGGACTACCTGCTCGGGGTACTTTCTTGCGACTGCTTCGTCCAGCTTACATTCTTTGAGCCGACCTTTCGTTTCAGACATCTTGTCCCTCGCTCAAACGGTCGTTCGCGGTTTCCGTCGGGCCACTTTGGGATTATAGCCCTCTGCCGGCGGAGCGGCAAGCCAGCCGAACGTAGACAGCACGACTGACTGCGACCTGTGAGGGCGCCGCAGGCGGGTGCGGCTTGCTGTTGCGGCCGGTGCTTGCCCGCTATATATTGCATAGTCAAAAGAGCTATAGCTCAGGCGAGCGGGGGGCGCTTGTCATGCGGGGAGGCTATCCATGAGCCTGCGCACGAAACTGCTGCTTGCTTTCACATTGCTTCTTGTTGTCGCGCTCGGCGCGAACTACCTGCTGGTCGCCTCACAGGGCCGCCGCCTGATGAACGAGCAGGCGCTGGGGAGGATGGAGGCCCTCACCGCGGTGATGGTGACAGCAGGCCAGTATGGGCTCGGTGTTGAGCGGAACATCGAAGAACTGCTCGGCGATCAGATGATCGCGCAGGCGGCCCTGGCGGCCCACCTCGTGGATGTGGCGGAGAACCGCGCGCACATGTCGCCGGAGGAGATAAACGAGCGCCTCAGGGATATCGCCGACAGCACCGTGCTCGACGAGTTCTGGATAACCGACGAGAAGGGTCACGCGTACCTCCGAAACGTCGAGGAGATTGACTTCACGTTTCCCAGCGTCCCAACGGAACGGAATCAGGCCTGGGAGTTCTGGCGGTTGCTCGATCAGGAGGGCGGCCAGTTCGTCCAGAAGGCCATGGCGCGCGAATACGACCTCAAGGTCTTCAAGTATGCCGGCGTCTCGGGCATAGACAAGAAGCGGATCGTCCAGGTCGGCTTCAACACGGACTCGCTGAGCAAGTTCAAAGCCGGCATGACCATGGAGGACCTGGCGCGGGCTGCGGTGGGGCGGGGCGGGATCTTGAGGTTGCAGGTCGGCGGGGCAGGAGGGCAACTTCACATGGATACGGACCTGCCAGGGCCTGCCGTGGAGGGTGAGCGCATTCAGGATGAGGAGTCGCTCAGCATGGCGAAGGAGGCGCTGACGGAGAACGCTCCGGTCACGCGCAGACGCGGTGATTATCTGATCGTCGCCTCGCCGTTCCAGTATGAATCGGGCATTCGTGCCCTCCTGCTGACCTTCGACGCAGGCCCGGTTGCTGCCACGGTCCGGCAAGCACTGGGGTTCGGGGCACTCGTCACAGGCGGTCTGCTGGTTCTTGGCATATACTTCGCATTTCAGTTCTCAAGGCGGATTGCAGAGCCTGTGCAGACGCTCGCCGCTGAGGCCGCGGAGATCGGCCAGGGCAACCTCGATCGCCGTGTGGACGTGAAGGCTGGCGGCGAACTCGAGGTGCTCTCGAATGCGTTCAACCAGATGGTCACTTCCCTGAAAGCCCACACCGAGGAGCTCCGGCGCGCCACTGCCGCCAAGCAGAGACTTGAGACCGAGATGCGAGTCGCCGCCAATGTCCAGAGCACGATGCTGCCCCGAGACCTGCCCAAAGTGCAAGGGCTGCCCGTCTTCGCCAGCACTGAGCCCGCCCGGATTGTAGGGGGCGACTTCTACGACTTCGTCGAAATCCCTGACGGCCGTTTGGCGTTCGCTATCGGGGACGCCTGGGACACGGGCTCCCCGCGGCACTCTTCGCCCCGCAGTCCTTGAGCGTGGTAAGGACGCTCTCCTCGGAATGCCCCCAGCCTTTCAGCATTGCCTCGATGCTCAACCGGGCCAATGGCGTCCTGCTCAGGTCCGGTGACCCGCAGGATCTCTTCGTGACGCTGTTTTGCGGGATATACAAGCCGGATCGCAGGCATTTGGCCTTCGCCAACGCGGGGCATCCGCCTCCCGTGCTTCTGCGTTCGGGTCGGAAGGCCGTTTTCCTCTCGGAAGGGGCTTCCCTCCCCTTGGCCGTGGTGGCGGAGTTCGCCGCTGCTGAGAGCGAAGTGTCGCTGGAGAGCGGTGACATGCTGGTGCTGTACACGGACGGCATAACGGATGCGCGTGGCGGAGGAACGGAGCTGTTCGGCCTGGACCGCCTCCGTGAGTGCCTGGAGCGATGTCGCGATCTTGGGCCCGAGCGGCTCGTCCGGGGTATCCGGGACGCCGTTCGCAGCTTCACAGGTCCTGTGGAGGCATCGGATGACTCGACGATCGTGGTCCTGGGACCCGCCCAGTGAGGTCTGCTCCCAGGATTCGCCGCAAAGCGAATCGCCGACCTCGGCTGCCTCAACCCAGTCTACATCCAACCGTAAGGGAACACCACGTCCAGGTATTGAGCCGGCACGTCCGGAAACTTCTCGGTCAGGTAGCGTGCCATCGCCTTCATCCCGGGCTTCTCGGCGGTGCAGTGATTCACTATGAGGAGCGGCACGCCAAGGTCCACCGCCCAGAGCCCGCCGTCCCAGAAGTTCATCCCGTCATCCGTCGCCAGGATCACGTCGGGCCGGAGTTCGAGCATCTTCGGGAGACGGGTAATGGCCCCGGTGCCGACGGCCATGCGGCTCACCCGCTTCTGCCGGTCGCCCACGATCAGGACAAGGCCCTGCCCAAGCGGCTTCACCTTCTTCAGGACGGCCTTAGCGGCCTCTTCGACAGTGACGTCGCCGAGAAGGCATATCTTGTAGAACGACTCCACCGGCCGCTCTTCCGTCTCGAACCCGAGCAAGCTCGCCCACGCGTCCGGGATGCCCACCTCCGGCATGCGGTCCCACGTGTCGTGGCAGCGCATCAGGGTGATGCCGAGCTCGTCGAGCAGCTTCCTTTTTGTCGCAGCGACCTGGTCGCCGCTGGCTGTCCCCTCATAGCCGGGACAGAAGGCTGGTTCGTGGCTGATGAACAGATTAAGCCCGCAGGCGTGGGCTTCCTTCAGCGCGGCGTTGGTTGGAATCCAGGCCGTGGCTATTCCCTTGACCTCGACGTTGGGGTCGCCGTGCAGGAACTGGTCCCACGTCTTCTCCCAGTTAACCCATCTGCCTACCTTACGGAAATGCTCCATCACCTCCGTTGCCTTCATCTGACCTCTCCTACATGAGCACCGGCCGGCGAGCCGGTCCCCCGAGCGTCACCTGAACGCACGGCTGGGCAAGCCGGCAGCGGCATACGACGCAGGTGTGAACCGTTTCCTTCTCCATAGCGTTGCTCTACTCCCTCATTGCGTCCAGCTTCTCGCGGAGGAGCTGCTGAGTGAGCTTCGGGTCGGCCTTGCCGCGGGTGAGCCGCATCACCTGGCCCACGAGGGCGCCCATCGCCTCCTCCTTTCCCTTCACGTAATCCTGGGCGGCCTTGGACGCCAAAGCTATTGCCTGCTCGATGATGGGACCCAGGTCTTCAGCTTCGCCGATCGTCTCGACGCCCATCTCCCTGACGAGCGTGGGTGCATCTTTGCCGGTCTCTATCATCTTTACTAGTATCCCGCGCGCAGCTTGAGCCGTGAGCTTGCCCTCGTCGGCGAGCCGGATCAGTCCTGCCAGCCGTGCGGGCGCGACCTCGAACTCGGTGATGCTTATCTTGCGCTCGTTCAGAATCGCGGCCACGTCGTTCATGAGCCAGTTCGCAACGCTCTTGGGCGCGCTGTGCGCGGCGAGGCACGCCTCGAAGTAATCCGCCACGGTGCGCTCGTCCGTAAGCACCTGCGCGTCGTAATCGCTCAGCCCGTGCTGGCTCACGAAACGTCTGCGCCTCTCCAGCGGGAGTTCCGGCACCTCGGCACGCAGCCGCTCCAGCCAGGCATCGTCAATCACAAACGGCACGAGGTCGGGCTCCGGGAAGTAGCGGTAGTCCTGGGCTTCCTCCTTGGAGCGCATGCGCCGGCTGCGCTCGCTCACCTCGTCCCACAGGCGCGTCTCGCGCTCCACAACGCCACCCTCGTCGAGGACGCGGCTCTGGCGCTTGACTTCGTAGGCGAGGCATTTAGTGACGGCCTTCATCGAGTTCAGGTTTTTGATCTCGACCCGCGCCCCGTACTCCTCCCGGCCCGCCGGACGGAGGCTGATGGAAGCCTCGAAACGCAGCGAGCCCTCCTGCATCTTGCAGTTGGAGATGCTACAGTAGAGCAGAAGCTGGCGCAGTGTGTGCATGAATGCCTCGGCCTCTGCGACGCTCCGTATGTCGGGCGCGCTCACTATCTCCAGCAGCGGCACACCGGCGCGGTTCAGGTCCACCAGGCTGTAGTCCGCGCCAGGGTACTCAGCATGGATGTTCTTGCCCGCGTCCTCTTCCAGGTGCACGTTCCATACGCCCACGCGCTTCACGGCGCCGTCCAGAGGGATCTCGAGGAAGCCGCCTTCTCCGAGGTTGCAGTAATTCTGAGATATCTGGTAGTTCTTCGGCAGGTCGGGGTAGTAGTAACCCTTGCGGTCGAAGAAGGTGCGCCGGTTGACCTTGCAGTGCGTGGCGAGCGCCGCCTTGACGGCGAGTTCAAACGCCCGGCGGTTGAGAACGGGCAGCACGCCAGGCATCCCGAGGCAGACCGGGCAGGTCTGGCTGTTGGGCGGCTCGCCGAACCGCGTGCTGCATCTGCACCACAGCTTGCTCTCGGTCAGCAGCTCGGCGTGTGTCTCCAGGCCTATAACGATCTCGTACGACATTGTGTTCCTCGCGCTGTGCCACCGGCAAGTTCCCGTCGGCTGCAACGCCCCAATGTAGCCTTCCGCAGCCTGCACGTCAACCGGCCGGCGCGCGCGGGGACTTGAACGCAGCCACTTTCATGGAGCGATTGACATCGGTAATACAATGTATTACAATCATAGGGGGCTTTCCATGGAGTTCCCGAGGCGACATGGGCAAGAAACGAGATGAGATAGTCACGTTCAAGGCGGATGAGTCGCTGTTGACCGCAATGACGGGCATACGCAACCGGTCGGAGTTCATCCGCTCGGCCATCCTGGCGGCCCTCGACAGCACCTGTCCGCTGTGCGGCGGGACGGGCATCCTCACGCCCGACCAGAAGAAGCACTGGGATACCTTTGCATTGGACCATTCTGTCGAGGAATGCGCGGACTGCCACGAGGTGCACCTGGTATGTACGAAAGCGCGCGGGCGGGCGCCGCGTGCGTCATGAAAAGTTCCCGCGGAGGAAGGAACGAATGCAGATGAAGCCCATGGTATTATTGCGGTTCTGCTTGGTTCTTGCCGCGCTGGCAGCGATGGGTGGGTGCGGGAGGAAAGAAGCGCCCGCACCGGCGGCCGAGGGCAAGCCCTCCACACGGACGGCGGGCAAGCTGCAAGTCTTTGTGACGATCGCGCCGCAGGCATACGCCGCCAGAGAGATCGCCGGAGACCACGCGACCGTGAGTATCCTGGTCGAGCCGGGTTCCAACCCGCATGTCTACGAGCCGACGCCGCGACAGATGGCTAACCTTGGCCAGGCCGATTTGTACTTCCTGGCGGGTGTTCCCTTCGAGGACGTCCTGAAGGAGCGGATAGAGGCTGCGAACCCGAAGATGCGCCTCATAGACACCGGCCGGGGCATAAAGCTCCGTGCGACGCTGGCAGACGAGGCAGACGAAGACCAGCCGACTGGAAAAGCGAGCGGCATGGACCCCCACACCTGGCTCAACCCACTCAACATGAAGGTCATGGCGAGCAACATGGCCGACGCCCTCATCGAGGCGGATGCGAACCATGCGGCGGACTACCGGCGCAACCTGTCCGCATTGTCCGTGGTTCTGGACCAGCTCGATGCCGATATCCGCGACATCTGCAAAGACCTGAAGAAGCGCGAGTTCATGGTCTATCATCCCGCCTTCGGCTACTTCGCCGATGCCTACGGCCTCAAACAGATTCCCATCGAGATCGAGGGTAAGGAGCCGACCGCACAGACCCTGGCCGCAGCGATCGAGCGCGCCAAGAAGGACCAGATCAAGGTGATCTTCGTGCAGCCGCAGTTCAGCCGCAAGAGCGCTCAGGCGGTGGCGGAGGAGATCGGCGGCCGGGTTGTGGTCGCGGACAACCTGGCGGAAGACTACGTGGGCAACATGAGGAACATGGCCAGCGCCTTCGTGGAGGCGATGCGATGAGTAAAACAGTCCCCGCCGTCGAGCTGGAGGACGTCAGTTTCTTCTACGACGGCCCGCCGGTGCTCGATAAGGTGAACCTCACCGTCGAGGAGGGCGAGTTCATGGGCGTCATCGGGCCCAACGGGAGCGGCAAGACGACGCTGCTGCGCTTGCTCCTGGGACTGCTTCGCCCGACCGTCGGCCAGGTTCGGATCTTCGGGCAGACACCCGAGCACGCGCGACGCCAGATTGGGTACGTTCCTCAGAAGCCTCACCTTGACCCGGACTTCCCCATCATCGCCGAGGACATGGTGCTGATGGGACGGCTGGGCCAGTCGCGTCCCGTCGGCGGTTTCCGCAGGGCCGACTACGAGGCGGCCGAGAAGGCCCTGGCGGCCGTTGACATCACCAGTTTGCGCCGGCACCGTTTCGGTCGACTCTCCGGTGGCGAGCAGCGACGGGTCCTCATCGCCCGCGCGCTGGCGACCGAGCCGCGACTCCTGCTGCTCGACGAGCCGACCGTGGGCGTTGATCACCGGGTCGAGCACGAGATCTACTCCCTCCTCGACGTCCTGAACAAGCAGTTGACCATTGTGCTGGTCTCCCACGACCTCGGCTGTATCAAGGAGCACGTCCGGCGCGTCGCCTGCGTGCACGAGAGCGTGTTCTGCCACACGCCCGAAGAACTGACCGGCGAGGTTATCGAGGCCATCTTCGGCGGGCCGCGGCAGATGGCCGAACACCACATGCCGGGCCGGTAGACAGGAGCAATGCCGGTGGTTCAGTTCCTGCAAGCATTACACGCCTACCCGTTCCTTCAGCGGGCGCTGGCGGTCGGGCTGCTGGCAGCCGCGGCCTGCTCGATGATCGGCACCTACGTCGTCGTCAAGCGCATCACCTTCATCAGCGGCGGCATCTCCCACGCCGTTCTGGGCGGCATGGGCATCGCTTACTTCCTGGGCCAGAGCCCCTTGCTGGGGGCGCTGGTCGCGGCACTCGTGGCCGCGGTGCTGATCGGCGTGGTCAGCCTGCGCGCGGGCCAGCACGAGGACACGACCATCGGTGCGCTCTGGGCCATCGGCATGGCCATCGGCGTAGTCTTCATGCAGAAGACGCCCGGCTACCAGGTGGACCTGATGAGCTACTTGTTCGGCAACATCCTCCTGGTGACGCGCGCGGACGTCGTCCTGACCGCCGGGCTGGACGTCGGCATCCTCATCGTCGTGGTGCTGCTCTACAAGCACTTCCTCGCCGTGTGTTTCGACGAGGAGTTCGCCCGCATTCAGGGCGTGAACGTGGACGCGCTGTACCTGCTACTGCTCTGCCTGATCGCGCTGACGGTGGTGATCCTCATCCAGGTGGTTGGGATCATCCTGGTCATCGCCCTGCTGACGCTTCCTGCGGCAACAGCAGGCCACTACGCGCGGAGTCTCAAACACATGATGGTGCTGGCGCTGGTCATCGGCGCCGTCTGCACGGCAGGTGGATTGGCCATTTCGCATCCCTACGATCTGCCTGCGGGTGCGACGATCGTTCTGGTCGCCGGCGCAGTGTACCTGCTCTCAACCATCTTCAAGCGCTTGATCGTTCGAAGGAAGGCTGCTGCGCACAGGTGAGACGTGCGCCACCGGTGCGGATGAGCAGCGTTCGGCGGGGGAGACCGGCCGGCGGGTTGCAGCCGTGGGCCCCCTGACGGAAAATGAGGTCGCGAAGGGAATAGCCAAAGCCTTACGATGGGACTTCAGGCCCTTGCTGCACAGGAAAGGGTGAGCGATGGCACAAAGCCGCTGGAAGGAAATCAAGGACATCATCCTGTCACAGGGGGCGGCCGACGCGAGAAAGCTGGATCCCCACGAGGTCAGGACCGGCGAATGGGTGAGGCTCAAGTGCCAGTTCGGGTGCGGGGGCTACGGGAGCTGCCTCACCTGCCCGCCCCGCTCGCCCACGCCCGAGCAGACGCGCAGGGTGCTCGACTCGTACACAGTCGGTTACCTCATCTATTGGGGCCACGAGTCGGGCGGGAGGAAAGCCGTGGCGGAGATCGAGCGGCAGGTCTTCCTCAAGGGATTCTACAAGGCGTTCGCCATGGCGTCAGGGCCGTGCGAGCTGTGCGAGGAGTGCAACCTTGACGGAGACTGCCGGTATCCCATTGAGGCCCGACCCTCGATGGAGGCCTGCGGGATCGACGTGTTTCAGACCGCACGCGAGGCCGGCTTCCCCATCGAGGTCCTGACCAGCTACGAGGACACCCCCAACTTCTACTCCCTGCTCCTGGTCGAGTGAGCGCCGAGCAGAGCGGGTTCCCTAGGAGCACCCACGCCTTACGTGTCTTGAGGGACGATTAGCGTCGCGTGTCTTCGTGCCATCTGGGTCCTGGGAGGCCGTATCAGCACTTATCGAGGCATTTCTCCGTTCGAGCGTGAAGCGGCAAGATGCTTCGCCGGTCGTCGGACAGATTCGGCATGACACGAGCTGAGGGCACGGAGGATGTATGTCAAGTCGCTTAGGCCGCACCAACACGGGTCGCCTGGAGGGAAGTTCCTTGGAGGAGGCGGGCACACCCGGTGGTTCTGCGGGCGTGGCGCAAAGCGTGGTGGCCGTTTGACTCCGATTGGCCATTGAACTTACAATGTAGTAGTGCGCGGGAGGGGCGCCTTTTCATTTTTCTACGTACTGTAGGTGTTAAGATGAGGCGTGCTGCCGTCCGATACGGCGCAATGGAAAACGTTACCTATTTCGATGCCCAGCCGGTGGGACTGCGGCGGGGTGAGAGCGTCATCATCCGCACTGACCGCGGGCTGGAATGGGGCGAGCTGGTCTCGGATGTGCGGGAGTGGGAGGATTCGGATGCGGGCGCGCCTGAGGCAAAAGGCGACATATTGCGCAAGGCCACCAAACAGGACGCTCAGAGACAGGAAGAGATCTTAGCGTCCCTGGGCGAGGAGGAGTTCAAGTACTGCCGGGAGCTCATCCGGAACTATCAGCTGCCCATGAAGCTCGTGAGCGTGGAGCACCTGTTCGGCGGCAACAAGATGATCTTCTTCTTCATGGCTGATGGGCGCGTGGACTTCAGGGCGCTGGTGAAGGACTTAGCGAAGCAGTATCGTAGACGCATTGAGATGCGACAGATCGGTGTGAGGGACGAGGCGCGGCTGCTGGGGCGCGTTGGTCCCTGCGGGAGGGAGTTGTGCTGCCGAACCTTCCTGAAGGAGCTTCAACCCATACCGATGAAGATAGCCAAGAGTCAGAAGTCCACCCTGGATCCAGCCAAGATAAGCGGGCGCTGCGGGAGGTTGAAGTGCTGCTTGAACTTCGAGGACGCCCTCTACAGCGAGTTGAGGCAAAAACTGCCTCGGCGTGGGGCAACGGTGCAGACATCCCGTGGCGAGGGTGTGGTCGTGGGTCATGAGGTGTTTGAGCAGACCGTGGACGTAAGGTTCCTCGACGGTACGGAGGAAAGGCTCGCGCTCGAGGACATACGAACCGAGACGGAGCAGTGAGAGGCGTGCAAGGAGGACAAGCTTCCGGTCCTCACGCTGCCGGCGGTCCATGACGGGTCATATACTATGCTAAACAGGCCGCGATCAAAATCGAACGAGCACCGAATTGAGGGCTACGAGGTGGGGGACCTGATCTGCTCGGGCGGGTTCTCCGATGTGTTCAAGGCGATCCAGGTGAAAAATCAAATACTGGTCGCGATGAAGATCCTGAACGAGGCCGGCTGTAGGGTCGCTTCGCTCATGGAGAAGCACCACTCCACCGTTTGGGAAGGCCCCCTGATGAAACGGCTGGACCATCCAAACATCGCAAGGTGCATCGATTTCAGCAAGAAGGGACGTCCCTATTGGATTGCCCTGGAGTACCTGGAGCGGAAGGCTTCCGATTACGTGGGGCAGTGCAACAACAAAGAGGAAGAAAACAGGATGATCATCCTGTTGAGCGAGGTGATATCGGCAGTCAGTTACCTTCACGAGCGCGGGTACATCCACAGGGACCTTTGCATGGATAATATCCTCGTTGACAGGGCGGGGACGGCGAAGCTGATAGACTTCGGCCTGACCATACCCACGGACTCATCGGTCGTAAAGGGTCGCGCCGGCACGCCCAGCTACATGGCGCCCGAGATGATCAGGAGTTGGACGCATACGGAACTGACGGATATCTATTCGTTCGGGGTGGTCATGTACGAACTGATCACCGCCCGCAAGCCGTTCAGGGGCAAGTGGAAAGAGGAGAGGATGACCCGCAGTCTGAACCTGATCCCTTTGATGCCCTCGCAACTCGGCCGCTACTGCTCACCGGAGCTGGAAGAGCTGCTGCAAAGCTGCCTGGAGAAGGATCCCTCCAAACGCATTCAGTCGGCACGCGAGATTGACAACACGCTGTTCCTGCTGAGGCTCAAACGGGGGTTGACGTGACCAGCGCGGGCTGAGGGACTTGACATGGCGTGTGGGCCGCCCTAAACTCTCAGGCCAGATCGGGCTGCAAGGGCCCAGCCGGCCTGCCGCAGACGACCTCGATTGGAGGGCGAGTAGATGCGTCTACGCACCGTTTTGAAGATAATCATTGCCGTGCTCACCATTCTCTTCATGGCGCTGAGCCTCTTATATATCAGCAAGGCCCATCCCCAGGAGATCCACCAGGGCGCACGCGCCATTGCCTACGCGATTATTGCACTGGTGTGCGCGACCGCCTACCGGTACTGCGAGGACTAGGGGCGCGCCTGCCGAGCGTTGGGGGCCTCTGCGCGCCTCCCCGTCAAATCGCCGCCATGACAGGCCGCTTCTTGCCCGCATTGCTGCGTCACGAGTATTCCCTGCCCATGCAGGGGGGCACAATGGGCGCTGTACGGGGAGGTCGGGGGGCGACCTTGAGTTACGGAGGTGGAATCCAACTGGCGAGGGGGCCTTCGTGGGCCCGGAAGATACCCTGCTCAGAACATCGGCTGATTGGTAGGAAGCATCTCTGTGAGCAAGAGTTGTTCCAAAGACAGACGAAAGGTGTCCTCGATTTTGTCATCACTGATGACAAGGCCGTCCTCCAGGAGACTGTCTTTGACGAAACGGAAGTGTCGCTTGGATGCCGACCTTCCCGGGCGGTTCAAGTCAAGTCCCGAATGTTGTGTAAATTCGCACCTCCAGGCCTTTGGGGTTGAGCCTGCTCCGAGCTGAGGGGACCGGAGCAAGCAGCACGCTCAGGCGCTCACCGCCTCCGCCAATCTACACAACTTTACGGACTCAACCCATACGAACCTTCGGCGCGCCACTATACACAAATCGTCACGGGGCTTCAATATGCGGGCATGAGCGCCTTGAAATGCCGGTAGCGGAGGTTAGAATGCTGAAGATTGTGCCGGCAGAAGGCTTGTTTTCGGAGGCTGCAAAGATGCAGGGCTGTGACCTATCGGGGAGAACGGCGCTCGTCACGGGCGCGGGAGTGGGCATCGGCAGGGCCATTGCGGAGGCGCTCTCGGGCGCGGGTGCGTTCGTCGGAATCCATTACAACACGAGCCAAGGGCCGGCGCGAGACCTGTTGGCCCAGATCAGGCAGCGCGGCGGCGACGGCATGCTCCTGCAGGCCGACCTGACCGATGATGCGCAAGCGGAGGCAGTCGTCGACGATCTGGTCGCCAACGCCGGACGGCTGGACATACTAGTCAACAACGCCGGTTCGCCCATCCAGCGCACTTCGATTGAAGACTGCCCCATTGACTTGTGGCGTAAGGTGCTCGACACCAACCTGACCAGCGCCTTCGTCGTCACCCGGCGCGCTATCCCCCACCTGCGCAAGAGCGGCAACGGTGTCATAGTCAACAACCTGTCGCTGTCGGTCCAGACGGGCGGCGCGAACGGCACCGGGGCGTATGCCGCGGCAAAGGGAGGGCTTCAAGTCTTCACGAGGACCCTCGCAAAGGAACTCGCCCCGCAGGTCCGTACCAACTCCATCATGCCCGGCGTGATCGTGACTGCCCATCACGATCGTTTCTCCACCCCGCAAAGCATGGAAGACTATCGGAGGCAAACGCCGCTGGGCCGCAACGGCTGGCCGGAGGAAGTCGCGGAAGCCGTGCTGTTCCTCGTCAGTGACGCGGCAAGCTTCATGAACGGCGCCCTGATGGACATCAACGGGGGCCGGTTCCTGCGGTGAAGTGCGCCGCCGGAGACGCGTCTTCAAAAGCCGCTGCCTATTTCGGTTCGAGATAGCGAGTCAGCCTTGAGAGGAGGATGGACGTGATGGGCAAAACCAGTGCTGCGATCTGCCTGTCGCCTGCTGCGGACGATCTGCAAAAAACGGCTGCCGCCGACCTGCAGCGTTATTTGAAGCGACTCTTCAACATCGAGGCGACGATTGCGGCCCGTCCGGTCGCGAAGGCGACGCACCGCTTTGTGCTCGGTCTTTCGTCCGATCCTTTCATCCAGAAGGCGGCAGGCGGCCTGCCCCAGCTGTCGGCTCAAGGCCATGTCGTTCGGCGCGCATCCGGGAACACCGTGGTCCTCGCCGGTGGGAGCAGCGCAGCGGCGGCGTGGGCGGTTTATGAACTTGTCGAACGCTACGGCGTGCGCTACCTCCTGCACGAGGACGTCTTCCCGGCTGAGCCAGGCCCGTTCCACCTGCCGGAGGTGGACGCGACATTCGAACCCGTTCAGAAGCTTCGCTCATGGCGTCAGTTCAACGACCTGCCCACCGGGCCACCCATGTGGAGTCTTGAGCAGCAGCGGTCATTCATCAGGCAGATATTCAAGCTGAAGTTCAACGGCGTATTGCTGGGGCTCTGGCCGCATCAACCCTTTATCGACTATGAGGTGCAGGGGATCAGCCGCAAATCCGCCTGCATGCTGTTCGGACAGAAGATCCCCATAGATGACGATACAATCGGCCGCGAGCATCTGCCGGATGCACCGTTTCTGAACAACCCGGAGTTCCTTGGAATCGAAGGGTTCCCCGACCTCCTGGCCGCCGGGAAACGGTATGCACACAGCCTGATAGACTTCGCAAAGAGGCTGGGGATGCACACGACCATTGCCATTCAGCCGATGTCGTTCCCGGTGGAGTTCGAACCGCTTTTGGAGAGACCCAGCGACCGATTTCCCCTTGGCGGAGTCACGGTCTCAGAGAAAGGCAGGCTCACCAATCCGAATCACATGGCGTTGATTGAGGCGACTATCGGCGCTCATCTGGAGGAGTACGGCGAGGTGGATGAGTTCACTCTCGGCGTCCCGGAGCATCCTCAGGCGGACCTCACCTATCTGGAATGCTGGAAGGAATTGGCGGCGAAGTACAAGCTCGAGCCGGAGTTCAGCGTCGAGAAGATGATCGCAAGCTCGCAGAAGAACTACTTGACCCCCGGAGGCGTTGATCGATCGGAGCGCGAATGCAAGTCAACCATCACGATGCTTCATTTCTACGACAAGTTCTTCGGTGAGAACGACCTGTTGCAGCGCGCAGAGGCGCAGGGGGTGAAGATCGCCTTGTCAATCGGCACGGGCGGCGGTGAGGTCTATCCTATCATCGACCGGGTTCTGTGGCCGGGCGGCATGATCGTTACGAACCTCGATTACACCTCCTCCCGCGCCGTTCGCAGGATTCATTGCATGGAATACCTGGACGCAAAGAAGGTCCCGGCCGCACTCAGCGTCACCTTGCAGGATGACAACGTCGGCTGGGTGCCCCAGGTCGCCACAGAGAACATCCACATCCTCCTTCAGGCGATGCATCGGCTGGGGTGGGAAGGATACTTCACGCGCTTCTGGCCGATCGGCGATCTGGATCCTCCTGCAGCCTACATGGCCCGCGCCTCGTGGGACGCTTCCGTCACTCCGCGCGCGGTCTACGAGGACCACTTCGCGCACGTCTACGGCGAAGCGTCGGTTGAACCCTTCTGCCAGGTCATGCGGATGTTGGAAGACGCCACGGTTGTGCTCGACCTGGACTTCCTCGGCCTGCTTTTCCCTGTGCTCACAATCATGCGGGAGAACGTCGAGTCCGACAAAAAGATGGCGGAGGGGCTGTTCCACATTCGCGCAATCTACGAGGAAGCGCGGCTGACCCTCGAGCGGCTGAGGAAACTGCCCGGGCCGCCGGCCCGTGATGGCAACCTTGCATACTGGATCAGCCGTCTGGACTTCTCGATCCACGCGCTGCGGGAAATCGAACTGCTGCACGACGGCGGGGTGGAAGTCCATGCGGCAAAGGCCGCGCGAGAGGCGGGCGGCCAGAAGGCCGCCTCCAAGCACCTGAAGCTCGCCCGCGATAACTACGGGAACGCCATCGCTGAAGGGGAGGCAGCGCTGAGGGCATCGGCTTCCAACGTGCGCGACGACTCAGACCGCAGCAGCCTCGCGGCCTACTACCATTTCCTGGTTCGGGAAGTGAAACAGATGACGCGCGAGTTCCTCGGCTCAGCCGAGTCTTCCGGGGAACGTAGCCGATGATTCACGAGGCCACAGCGGCTATGGCCGCGAGGGCGGGCCGACCGCAACGTGGTGGGGCGTGGCCGTCATGATGGCGGAAGGCTGTCCTGCGCAGAGCGTCGCTCGACTGGGCGATTTGGCAGACTGGCCTCAGAAAACAATGCTGGCACGACTTGCCGACGACCATTAGCTTATCGGTTGATCGCAGAGGTAAGCTGGCGACAAACACACCCCTCTCTTCCGTCGCCACTGTCCATTCCACAACCTCAGCGCCGGGGAATCCGTCACGCCCTTCCGACCCACAAGTCAGCTCACTACTTCTTGGGCTTCTTGCAGGCGCTTTGCTGCTTCTTGGCGGGCTTGTCCCCGCACTTTCCACATGCCATCGCCCGTCTCCTTTCCCAGCTGGTACACTTTCTTCGCACGAACCAGGCCACCCCTGTGGCCCTCGCATCATCTAGTATTGAGCGCGCCCTCCCGCTATGTCAATGCGAAAGACCGGATAGTACGAACTCTTTTTGCGTGTCATCGTCGCGGGGACGCAAGAGAGACCGGAATCACGGCGCGAGCGTGCGTCAGTGACGCCCCTTACTCCGGCTTGACCTCCGGCGGCATGATGCGCGCCTGCACCGGGTGCGGAGCAAGGGCCGAGAGTTGCGCACGCGCCTGAACCTGCGTCGGAAGGCCGTGAAGCGCAATGAAGCCGAGCGCGGCCTTGTGGTCGAACTGGTCCCCTTTGTCGTAGGTGGCGAGGGCATGGCTGTAGAGCGAAAGAGGGCTGTCGACACCGACCTTGATGCCCTGTCCGCGGAAGAGCTTCATCCTGACTGTGCCTGTCACGATGCGTTGGCTGGAAAGGATGTAAGCCAGCAGATCCTGATGGAAGGCGCTGAACCATAGCCCGTCGTATATGAGGTCGGCGTAGTGCCTGGCCGCCAGCTCCTTGAAGCGCAGGGCCTGCCGGGTCATGGTGAGCCCCTCCAGCGCCCGGTGCGCAGTGTGGAGGACCACGGCGGCGGGTGCCTCGTAGAGCTCCCGGCTCTTGATCCCGACCAGGCGGTTCTCCACGTGGTCAATGCGGCCGACGCCGTGCAGTCCCGCCCTCCGGTTGAGCTGCGCAATCAGCTCCACACCGTCCAGCCTCTGTCCATCCAGAGCGACAGGTATGCCCCGCTCGAACTCAATCTCGACGTATTCGGGTTCAGCGGGAGCCTGCGCGGGATCGCACGTCCACTGGAATGCATCCTCCGGCGGCTCGACCCAGGGGTCTTCCAGCGCCCCGCACTCTATGCTGCGCCCCCACAGGTTCTCGTCGGTCGAGTACGGACTCTTTTTGGTCACGTCAATCTCGATGTGATGCTCCCGGGCGTAGAGGATCTCGTCCTCGCGGCTCATGCCCCACTCGCGCGCAGGGGCGATAATGCGCAGCTCAGGCGCGAGGGTCTTGACGCCCACGTCGAACCGGACCTGGTCGTTCCCCTTTCCAGTGCAGCCGTGCGCGACAGCTCCGGCGCCCTGCTCATGGGCAGTGTCCACCAAGAGCTTGGCGATGAGGGGCCGCCCCAAGGCAGTGGCCAGTGGATACACCCCCTCGTAGAGCGCGCCAGCCTGTAAGGCCGGCCACACGAAGTACTCCACGAAGGTCTTACGGGCATCTATCACCAGCGCCTTCACGGCGCCGACCGCCAGCGCCCTGCTGCGTATCTTCTCCAGGTCCTTCTGCGCGCCGAGCGCGACAGTGAGGGTGATGACGTCCAGCCCGCAGTTCTCCTGTATCCACCGCACTGCCACGGACGTGTCCAGCCCGCCGGAGTAGGCGAGCACTACCTTGTCTTTTTCTCCCACGTTACGACCTCCCAGGGTCGAGAGCACTCGCAGCACAGCTAGAATCCTAATTGCTCTTCCGCACCAATATGATACATTACAGGGGAGCAGGGCGGCCAGTGAAACGTGAGACGGCAACAAGGGAAAGCCCTTCGCGCTTCCACCCGGGATTGCCGCGGGGAGCGTGCGACAGATTCGCTGCAGCTCCGTGGACCTCAATGCTTGAACTAAGGCATGAGATACGGCTGCTTGCCGAGCGCGCTCCGAATGCGCGCGTGACGGTGGTGCGTTCCGGTGCGCTTGGCGACACGATACTCCTATTGCCGACCGTTGAGTTGCTGCGGGCGGCGGTCCCATCGGCACGGATCACCGTTGTCGGCTCCCAGTGGGCCGAGCGGGTAGCGCCGTTGCTGAAGCGTCCGTGGACGGTTCTGCGCTTCGATTCGCTCGATCTGCTGCCTCTGTTTGCACGCGAGGATTGCGCAGACCCCTCGGGCGCCTTTCGGGACGCACACCTTGTGGTGGTCTACACGCCTGACCTCGATGACGTCTTCGTGAGGAACGTAAGACGCCTTTGCGGGGCCACGGTGATCCCCCATCCGGTGGAACCGCCGCCGGGTGTGCATGCCGCCTGTCATTGCGCGGCGGCCCTCACAAAAGGGTTGCCCAAGACGAATGAACTACCACTTCCCGACCTGGCGGTTTCGCCGCACGCACGACGCGAGGCCAAGCGATGGGTGGCAGGCAGGCTCCGCGAGACGGGCGGCTTGCCGGTCGTGTTGCACGTGGGAAGCGGCGGCGAATGGAAATGCTGGCCGGCGGAGCACTTTGCGGGGTTGGCGCGGTGGCTGACTGCTCAGGGCGCGCAGGTCATCCTGATCCAGGGACCAGCCGACGAACGCGCCAGCCACGCCACTTGCGAACGGCTCCCGCCCAACATCCCCGCTGCAGTCGGACGGTTCGAGAACCTGGAAAACGCGGCGGCTCTGATCACGCGCGCCGCCCTTTACGTGGGCAACGACAGCGGCATCACGCATCTGGCCGCTGCTCTCGGCGCACCGACGGTGGCCGTGTTCGGCCCAACCGACCCGATGGTGTGGCGACCGCTGGGACGGTCGGTAAGGGTCGTGCGCGGCGCCCCCTCAAAGGAAAACCCTTCCGCTTGGCCGACCCTTCGAGAAGTGTGCGAGGCCGCGTCCACGCTCTTGAAGTGAACGTGCAAGGAGGACGAATCGAGAGCGCGCATTCCCGTTCGCGAAGAGCGGGGCCGGCCCCTTGTGGTCTATCGGCCGAGGCGCACGAGGCCCATGTAGCGGCTCAGGCGGTCCCGGATTTCTTCCCGCTGGCGCTCCGGCAGGTCGGGGCAATCGCCCATCCATCCAAGGGGCGCCCTCGCCTCGTCGATGCCTGAGCGCAACGCCTGGCAGAGGACATCCACGAAGTTGTCGCGGAGCCTCTTCACCCGGGGGTTCTGCGCGTCGAGTGCCGTGTCCGCCGCGAGCTTGCCGACACTCTCCAGCAGGGCTACCTTCCGCTCCTCGTCCTGCTGGTCGCAGTTTTCCCACGTCTCCAGCATCTTCTCGCCGGCTTCAATGCATAGCTGTTGCATCTCCCTGTGCGGCTCATGCTGTGAGCAGATCCGTCCCATACTGCGTACGACACTCACCTTGTTCAGGAATCGGAGCAGGGAACGCGCGATCCTGACGCGGATGTCAACCCGTACCTGCGCACAGCAGGCCGCGCCGCACATGGCGCTCACCAACGCGTCAACAGCGGCCGGGCTCCAGACGACACGCACGTTGGAGACCCCCTCCCACAGGGTCAACAGCCGCTTGATCACCTCGCGTCTCAGAGGGCCTGTTGCCTGCTCGCTTGCGCAGATGGACTCGAGTCCCCGTACGAGGGACGGAACCGCGCGCGTGTCGAAAAGCACCTCCGCACCGAACTCATACACCGGACCCTCGGCCGTCATGCGCCTTACCCCGATCCGTTCAGGCCCCTCCTTGTGCACGATCTCATCGAACATCTCGAAGAGCTCGCGCTGATGCTTCGGCCGCGCGTTTTCGGAGCCGGCCATGATGCCAAGCGCATCGAGGATCTCAAACGTGTAGCGCGCTTTCCAGACCCTTTCCTTCATGGCGTTCAGAACCCGCTCGAACACCCTTGCACCGGCCGAACCGTAGCCGCACATGTACGCCAGCGCGATCGCGAAGCCGCCCCGCTTGACGTCGTGATCGTCGAAGAGCCCCACGGCATAGTCGAAAACCTCCTGCCACAACTCCGGGGGGATTGCATCCCCGTGAGCCCGAGCGATCTTGCCCAAGCCAATGAACGCATCCTCGGCATCGTCACTGGGATATCGCCGGACCACGTAGTCGAACAGCGGCCGCGCTGCCGGCGGCCCGATCTTAGCCAACGTCCTGTATATCGCTTCCGCTGTGCCGGGCAGGCGGAACTCCGTGATATGAGCCAGCAGTTCCACAGCAAGCCTGGACTGAAGGGGTTCCTCCACTCGCTTGTCGCCGCAGATGGCGGCCTCAAGTATCAAGCGTCTGCTCACCTGTTCGCCGAGCTGTAGCTGGTCCAGCAGGACGCGTACAGCTTCGTTAACGGTGCTATCCGTCACGTCGCCCTCAGTGCACACGACGTCGAGCAGACGGATCAGTTCAGCGCAGTCCCGCCCCGTACGCCCGCGCAGGCGCTCGATGACGGTCCTGGCCGCCGGTTCGCCCAGCCTGACCAGCCCATAGCGCAGTTGGGTGCGTTCCCGCTCCAAGAGCGCGGGATCGACAATCTCCCTCACGGCGATCTCCGCCAACTCTCTGAGCCGTTCATCATCCTTGGCCACGGCGCTGCAGAAGTTGACCAGGAAGCTGCGCACGGTGCCGTCCTTGCTCCTCCCTATCTCGTTCCACAGCAGGTCACCCACAACGCCGGGCACCTCGCGGTGGCAGGCCAGCAACGCCTCCTCCACGCCGCGGCGCAACTCCTCAAACCGCCTGGCCAAGTGCCGAAGCGCACTCCGGACGAACTGCTCGGTTCTTTGAGGGCTCTTGCCCAGTGTGGGCGCGGAATGTGAGATCAGCCCCAAGAGCTCCGACAGCACCTGCTGGCTGTCCGTCTCATCGAACAGCCCCAGCACTGCGGCCAGTGTCACGCCCCTTTCCGCCTCGCCGGCGTGCTCCACCAGAGCGCCAAGGCGCCGGACGGCGTAGACGACGTCTTCCTCACTGGCATCGAACAACCCGCGCACCGTCTCCGCCAAGTCCGAGCGAAGACCGATCTGCTCCAGCGCGCGAACTGCCTCACGGCGCACCCGCACATCCGCCGTAGGATCAGTGAGGGTGTTCACAAATATACTGGCTTTCTGAGAGTCGCCCATCGGCGCAAAGACAAGCTTGCGCAGCGCCTCGATGCGCTCCTCCATCTTCTGGCTGGTCAGTGCCGTCAGCTTCAGCCGCGCCACCTGCTCGGGCGTGAAGAGCTCTTCCGTCTCGAGACGGCTGATTCCGCCTGGTGCCGCCCTCATCAGCTCCGTGCCGACCAGCGACGCGTCCGCTTCACCCGCAACCCGCTCGGCCAACACGTCATCCTCAAGGGCGATCGTGCGCCAGCACTCAGAACCGCCGACAAGACGCAGCAGATCGCTATCCTTGAATCCCTGCTGCCGTGCCTGAGCCTGGATGTGATCCTGCTCGATTTTCTGCGGCTCCGTCAGCAGCGCCGAGTCCAGGAGGACTGCCTCCAAGGCGCCATCCGCTGCGGCGACCTCGAGCAGCGTCGGGCTTACGTCGACCTTCTTTGACAGCAACGCGACGATACGCGCCGCGAGTCGCCGGCTCAGGCCGTAGCGGTTGATGAGTGCGTCGCGGTCACTTGTGCGTTCGCCCCTCATGGCGGAGCGGTGACCTCAGATAATGCGAACTTCACGATTGCCCTTGATCACGCGGCCAATGACGAGCGGCCTTTCCCCCTGCCTGCGCAGCCTTCGCAAGACGCTATCCACATAGTAGGGAGCGACAACCATCACAAAGCCGATTCCCATGTTGAACGTGGTGTACATCTCATCGTCGGGCAGGCCGGCGAGCTTCTGAAGTACGTCGAATATCCTTGGCCGCTGCCAGCGATCGGCCTGTATCTCAACAGCACAGCCCGGAGGCAGGATGCGGGGCACCTTCTCAATCAGGCCGCCGCCGGTGATGTGCGCCATCCCGCGGACAACCTGCTTCACCTTGTAGTCGCGCAAGACGCTGCGTACAGACCTCACATAGATGCGCGTCGGCTCCAGAAGTTCCTCCCCCACCGTGCGGTTGATGCCGAACCTGGAGAGGCTGTCGTCCGGCTTCATCTTCTCCTGTTCGAACAGCAGCTTGCGAACCAGTGAGTAGCCGTTGGAATGCAGGCCGCTCGAGGGGAGCCCGATGACCGTGTCTCCAGGTCGTATCTTCTTGCCGTTTACCAACTTGCGTCTTTCGACGACTCCGACGGCGAAGCCGGCCATATCATACTCACCAGGAGCGTAGAAGCCGGGCATTTCGGCGGTCTCGCCGCCCAGCAGCGCGCAGTCCGCCTGACGACAGCCTTCCGCAATCCCCTTTACGGCCTGCACGAGCACGTCGGGCTCCAACTTGCTCGTGGCCAAGTAGTCCAGGAATAACAGAGGCTCCGCGCCGACGACGAGGATGTCGTTGACGCCCATGGCCACCAGGTCAATGCCGACCGTGTCGTGGCGGCCGGTCATGAAGGCGAGCTTCAGCTTGGTGCCGACGCCGTCCGTGGAGGCCACCAGAACCGGATTGCGGTAATTGCGCCGCAGGAGCTTCCTGCTGTAGTCGAGCAAGAACAACCCGGCGTATCCGCCGCGGTCCTCGATCACTCGCTCGGTGAATGTACGCTGCATGAGCTCGTAAATCGAGTCGGCGAACTCGGCCCCCTTCGCAATATCAACGCCGGCATCCTTGTATCCCACGGGAGCCATTGCACGCCCCTTTGCCCAGGCCGACACGCCACGCGAACGCTTGCTCACACGCCGTTAACGGCGTTTGACCACGTGCTCATTATAGCGCGCCACACGAGGCTGTCAAAGAGGCCCCCGTGCCACCACGTGCGAAGTGCTGTCTGCCCATGGAGGTCAAGCTACTTGTCAAGCATTCCTCGGATTCTCTTCAGCAGTTGATCCGAGGTGAAGGGCTTCGAGATGAATTCCACGTCCTGGCGGAGCACGCCGCGGTGCACGATCGCATCCTCGCTGTAGCCGGACATGTAGAGGACTTTGAGGGATGCGCCGTGCGCCGCCAGTTGCTCGTAGAGCTCACGGCCACTGCGGCCCGGCATTACAACATCGGTCAGCAGAAGCGCAACCTCATCGGCGCGTTGCGCGAAGAGCACCTCCGCCTCGTCGGGCGAGGATGCGGAGAGCACCCCGTATCCTGCGCGCTTAAGGACAAGATGCACCAGGGAGCGCACAGCCGCCTCGTCCTCAACGACGAGGATCGTCTCGGACCCGCGTGCCGTCTGTTCGACCTGTGGCTCCGCAGGCGTTTTGGCCTCCGTCTCAACGTCCACGCGAGGTAGATACACCCTGAAAGTCGTTCCCCCGCCCACTTCGCTGTAAGCCCAGATGTAGCCGCCGTGCTGCTTGACGATACCGTAGACGGTGGACAGGCCGAGGCCTGACCCCGCGCCCACCTCCTTGGTGGTGAAGAAGGGCTCGAAGATGTGCTCGAGCGTTTCCTGGTCCATGCCACAGCCCGTGTCCGTAACCGCGAGCATGACGTAGCGGCCGGGGGCGACCCCTACGTGCATACTGGCATAGTCCTGGTCGAGCACCGCGTTGGAGGTTTCGAGGATAAGCTTGCCGCCCTGGGGCATGGCGTCGCGCACGTTTGCGGCCAGGTTCATGATCACCTGCTCAATCTGTACAGGGTCGGCCTCGACGGTTCCGAGGTCGTCGGCAAGCTTGGTCAGCATCTCGATGTCCTCGCCTATCATCCTGCCGAGCATCTCTTCCATCCCTAGCACGACATCGTTGAGGTTTAGCGGGCGGGGACTCAGTGTCTGCCGGAGGCCGAAGGCCAGAAGTTGCCTGGTGAGGTCCGCAGCGCGAGACGCGGTGTTGACGATCTCCGCGGCGTAGTCTCGCACGAGGCCGTCGCTGGCCGCATCAGACAAGGTCAACTCGGCATAGCCTTTAATAACCGTAAGCATGTTGTTGAAGTCGTGGGCCACGCCGCCGGCCAGCTTGCCCACCGATTCCATCTTCGCCGCCTGGCGCACCTCCTCTTCCATCAGCCGCTGCCTTGTCACGTCGTCCATCACCAGCAGCACGCGGGGTCCCCCTTCCTCTCCCTCCTCATGGGGTATGCCGCGAATGCGGATGTCGAGGTACTTGTCAGGATAGCCTATGGATGTGTATCGGATGCCCAGCAGCTCATCCCAGTCGTCGGCATGCCCTACAGGTCCCGCCTTGGCAGCGGCAGCTGCGCGAATCCGCTCCAGCAAGAATTGCTCCGACAGGAGCGAAGAGGGAAAGACCTCTGTGACGTTTCTGCCGAGGACGTCCGAAGCGCTTACGCCATACACCTCCAGGTAGCGGCGATTCACCATCAGGATGTTCAGATTGGCATCCAGGACGACCAGGCACGATGGAATAGTGTCCAGCGCACTCCGGTGAAGTGCCAAGAGGGCGCCAAGCTCGTGCTCGGCGCGCTTGCGCTCGGTGATATCCGTCCAGTTCGACACGTAATACATGAACTCCCCATTGCTCCGTACGGAGATAGACGTTGTCTCCACCCAGAAGCTCTCTCCGTTCTTCTTCTTGAAAAGCTTCTCGGCCTTTGTCATTCCTTTCTCCATCGCCTGCTCGAGTTGCTTACTGCGTTCCTCTATCGCGTCCTCCGGCCACCATGGAAATGGGGCCTTCCTGCCAATAAGCTCCGCAAGAGAGAAACCCGTCAGCTTCTCCAGCGCAGGATTCACGTATCTTATTGAGGTGTCCGCATTGAGGACGATGATGGGGTCCGGAGAATGCTCCAGTAGGCTGGAACTGAACTCCTCGCTCCCGCGCAGCGCTTTTTCGGTTCGCTTGCGCTCCGAGATGTCCCTCACAATACCCATCACCAGGGGCCGGCCTTCCATCTCCGCAGGGAACGTCCTCATCTCGACCGCCACCGCGGTGCCGTCCCTTCTGGTCACGGTCAACTCCACCGGCCCGGTCACCTCCCCGCGCACGCTGCTCTGCAAGCTGCTTGTCGCCTTGGGGATCTGCTCCTCGGGGAGCAGACCGGAGGCTGCCAGGGTCTTTCCGATCAGCTCCTCCTTGTCGCGACCTAGGAGTTCCTCGGCGGCCCTGTTGCTGTCAACAAACCTGCCCTCCTGGTCCCACAGGCAGCAGGGATCCAGCGCGAGTTCGAACAGCGTCCTGAGCCGATCGTCCCAGCTTGCCGGCGCCCCCCCGCCTCCACTGGGCGCCATATCTCCTGCACGAACTCGCTCGGCCGCTGCGCGCTCCAGCTCAGCCACTCTGGCTCTCAGAGCCTCCACCTCTTCGACAATCTGGGCCTTGGTCTTGCGTTTGTCCCTCATGCTCAGCCCTCCTTCAGCCGTGCCCGGCTCGGCCCGCCCCGGCGGACACCCCCGAAAAGCGACGGTCGGCAGGCGCACATTGTGAAAGATGAACTCGAGTACGTCAAGCGGGAAGATACCCGCTCGGCCGAACTGCGCCGCAATCCGGCACTCGCAGGCACTTGACGGGACCCGACGGCCCGTTATACTTCTGCCCTGGGACCAGGCAGAGCGGCCTGCGGCGGGAGCCGCTGCCTGCGCATGCGGCCCGGAGACTTCTCACACAGAAGGGAGCGAGAATGAGACTCGGTTTCCTAACCCAATTGACTGAACAGGAGTGCAAGCTGGCGGCGCGGATCGGATACGACTGCATCGAGGCCCTGGGGAATTGGAAGGTCGAGGAGCTGAAAAAGAAAGACTTCGTCAAGACCGAGGCGGAGAAGGTCAAGACGATGCTTCAGCAGAGCGGCATCAGCATCTCGGCCATCGCGATCTACTTCGGCGGACCGACCGACCGGAAGGGCCGCGTGGAGCGCTACGCGCTGTACATGAAGATGTGCCGGGCGTTGGGCGTGGATGTGATAACAACGATGAGCGGTGGCGCGCCGGACAAGAGCCTGGAGGAGAACCTGGACGAGTTCGAGGCCGTCTTCTCAAAGGTGGCTGCGCGGGGGGAGGAGAGCGGGGTGAAAGTCGCCTTCGAGAACTGGCCGGGCCTTGGGAGCACTTTTCCGCCCATCAGTAGCTGCAACTTCGGCTTCACGCCTCAGGTATGGGAGCAGATGTTCAACCGCGTGGACTCGGAGTGGATAGGGCTGGAGTTCGACCCATCGCACCTGGTCTGGCAGTGGGCCGACTGGGCTCTGGCGCTCAAGAAGTTCATCACGAAGGTCCATCACGTGCATGCGAAGGATACGGAGGTTTTTGCCGATCGCCTTGCAGCAGGCGGGACCTTCTCAAGCGGCTGGTGGCGATACCGGCTGCCCGGCTACGGCGTCGTTGACTGGCACAAACTCACCTCCTTGCTCAAGGAGGGGGGTTACAGTGGAGGGGTATGCGTGGAGCACGAGGATCCTGTGTTCAGCGGTGAGCGTCGAGAGGAAGGGCTGGAGAAGGCCCACGCTTACCTGCGGCCGCTTGTATAGGCGGACAACGCGGGGCACGGGCATGTTCGTGCGCATCCGCGCTTTGACTCAGACGCGGAAGGTGTTATGATGTGGGCATCCGCGAGCAACATGTAAAGGAATGCGAGGAGGTGATTCCCACTATATGGCGAAGCTCATAGTAAAGTCCTCTGAGCCTGTCAAAGAGGCACTGCGCCGCTTCAAGAAGATGTGCGATAAGGAGGGCATTATCAACCGGACAAAGCGAAGCGCACGGTATGAAAAGCCCTCTCAACGGCGGCGCCGGCAGAAACTCGAGAGGCTGAAGACCATCCGAAAAGCTCAGAGGACTGGCGGATACTAATGCAGGGGGACTAGATCTTGGATGGATGACCCCGGCTGGCGCGAAGAGCCTGCCGGGGTTTTCTGTTGGGGGAGGCAGTGCGCGGGGACGACCGCGGTCGGCGGGGAGGTCACTCGAAGTATTGCGGGCACGCCTCACGAAGTTGATCGCATGCCTTTACCGCCCGTTCGCGGATCTCCTCGTGCGTTTTGTCCTTCTCAATGCTCACTAACGTACCGATCACCCTTGTCTTGAAGAACTCACTCTGCTCGTCCGCCTGGACGCCCTCGATATCGAACGGCTGGCGGCAGTACTGGAGTCCAATCTGCCTGAGCAACTCCAGACTCGCCAGACGGAGCGTGAGAAGTTCCGCCTTGAGTTCCTCTTCGTGTTCGGCCTTGCTGAGACGCCTGGTCTCGACCACCATGACTGGGTTGATGGCGGCCTTGCGCGTGAACTCTGAGAGATAGATGAGGGTATACTTCCTTTGCTTGAGGTCCAGCACGGCCTGGGCGATGTAATCTCGCGCCTGCTTATCGCGCAGGTCCAACAGTCGCGTCAGATCCCATAAGTGCGGGTGATCAACAGGGATATCCTCCCGGGCGATGATCTCGACCATGTCGCGCACGCCTTTCGCCAGCCGCCTGCGGCCCTCCAGGTAAAGACCCTCCCAGTGATCTGCCTCCTCGCCGCACAGCGCCGCTTCCTCAGGCGAGAGCTCGGTGTGCTGGTTGTCGAGCATCAGGGCAAACTTCTGCGCCGCGCTCCTGCGCACCGGCTCATCGCTCTGCATCCACTGCTCCATCACGGAAGTCAGAACCTTCTGCTCCTTGCCGAAGAACGTTTTCTTGGCGTAATTGTTCTGTAGCGATCTTATCCGTCTCTTCTCTGGTCCTTTTGCCGCGGTGGGGCATCCGCCGGCGATCCACTGCAACACTTCGGTGATCTTGTCCTCCTCATAGCTGTCGGAAGGATACCTTCGCTCCTGCAAGAGCTCTTTTAGGGTCTTCATATGGTCCGGTGGAAGCTCGTAGCCGCTTTCGAGCTCCCCCTCCTCGGTCATACGTTCCAGCAAGGCATCGAAGAGCATCCTTCTTCTGGACTCTTCAGCCCAACTGACGGCCTTCCTCAGCGCAATCGCCCTGGCCATGCGCGCGTCGTTGATTTCACTCTGACGCAGCTCCTGGATAATGTACAGAAGGCTGTCGCGCGGTTCCCGCTTCAAGACCTCCATGCTCTCCGCAACCACTGGGAAGTCCGTTGAGGGGATCTGCCCTTCCCATGGGCCGCCGACCACTTTCAGTGCTCCCAGGATTCTGTGCTGCATCACCATGGCGTAGCCGATCCAGCAGGATGCAAATACGGTCCAGAAGCTGAGGCCGATGTACAGGGACGCGGCCAGCCCGCGAGGCAGCAAGGGGGGGGGCTTCTGCATTCGTCCCTCATCTATCGGCTCGTCTTGCGGCGCTGCGGCCGTCGGCTGCATCTTGTCCATCCTCAAAACGGAAGCATGGAGACAGCACTGGAGATAAGCTTTATACCCATGGCCAGCATACCCACCAGACCCAGACCGCACCCGAACCCGGCTGCCAGCACAGGGGTGTAGTTGGCCCACTGCTTCGGCCCTAGAACCTTGGCCATGTAGAAACGGCCCACCAGCGCCGCCACAAACTGAGGGGTCAGCTGCATAGGATCTCCCACGAGCCCCATGATCGTTCCGTAGAGAAACAGCGTCGGCGCTCCCAGCAGCCTCAGGATCGGGTAGAGCACGATTGCGTAGGCGAACCCGCATCCGACGAACGTTGGCCTGAACGCTTGCAGGAAGAACGCGTTGCCGCTCGTGGTGGCCGTCATCCAGAAACTGCTCATGACGGCGGATACGGGCCAGAAGCGCATCGCATACGGGTAGTCCTCCGGGACATCGCTCATCTTGTGGATGAAGGACCAGAAGAACAGGCTCGCGAAGATCGACACGGGTATCGTGAAGAACTGCGCCTTGTAGATGCTTGTGAACTTGGTGCCGGTCAGCTCGGTCTCGCGGAATTGGCGAGCGCCGCTCCCGGGGACGTGGCTCATGGGGATTGGCGCAGACCAGATGTCCACCCCTTTGTAGCCGCTGAGCACAAAGGTAGCTTCCTTGGCGTACGGAACGCCCACCGTGTGGCCCGAGAGCCCCTCCAGCCTGGCGCTGATGTACGACATCAGCGGCGTATAGCCGAACCCAAAGGCCACCATGATCCAGATGGGAAACTTGGGCACCAGCCAATGTGCAAGCACTATCAGCCAGCTCGTCAGCGCGGCGTATGCCAGCAACGCTATCGGGATTGGGATGTCGCCCCGCCCCCCGGGCGGCGCCAGCACCTTGAGGGAAACGCCTCTGCTCTTGGAGCGGGAGCGACGCACCGCCTTGCCCGCCTCGTAGAACCCCAGAAGGGCCACCGCCAGCGCCGTGCCGATGCCGAAGCTCAGCCAGAAATCGAATTGGTTGGCCACCCCGGTGCGGATGTAGTCCATGCCCGGCTGCCATCGCCCCAGCATACCTGCCTGATAGAGAATGGGGTTGAGCACCAATCGGCCCAGCACGCCTGCGACGAAGCTGCCCATCACCATCCAGAAGGGCAGGACGAACCCGCTGAAGACCAGGCCCAGATCAGTGCTAATGGCCAGGGGCACGGCCCGGAACCACTTGATCTCCTGAAGCTTGACCGTAAGGTCATAGAACGGCACCGGCAGCAAGTAGATGGGTTCCTGAAGAAATACCCCCGTCAGGGTCGGTATGGCCATGTAGATGAGGCCGAACGAGATTCCGACCGTGCTGCCGATGGAGAAACACCGCCAGCGCCATGTCTCCTTGTCGCTCTCGGCAAGCGCAGTGACGCCCTTCGCCGCAATCGGCGCCATAGGGAATGGAAGTTTCTCAACGTCGGAGGTGACGCGAAACAGGGCGTAGCCCAGGGTGAAGACACTCAGTCTGTCCCAAAGGATGCCGATGCCCATCAGCGCGAGCATGGGCCACCAGTCAGGGTGCAGCAGGTTCCTGGCCGCGTGCGCCGCGCTGTCCGGCGGTGGCGCCACCCAGAAGGGGAGCCTGTTGACTATCTCGAACTGGACGGCGGCGTCGCTGCGTATGAAGTACTGCATCCAGATGAAGTTGAAGAACTGCCCCACGCCCGCTGCAAGCATGCCCGTGGTGACGCTGTGGATGACGAACATCTCCTGACGGTTCAGCGTGGCACGGCACCGCTTGGTGATCTCCAGCATGACGATCAGCGTCACCCAGACAGCCGCGCCGGTCAGCTGCTGCCCCAGCATCAGAAACATGAACATGGAACCCGGCATGACCAGGAAGGCGACGAATAGCCCCCCCAGTATCGCCTTCAGCCCGAAACCCTCGCGATACTCCGTGGGTTCTTCCTGCTCCGCCCTGATGCGCAGATATTCTTCAGTGGCCATTGAAAGGCTCCGGGGACAGAATCAGGCCTCGGCATCTGCCTTGGGCCGACAGGATACGGGCGCCTCTGTGGATCAAGAAGCTACGCATCGCCTGCATCCTGTCCTCCCAGCAACGCCGCGCCCTCCCTGGCAAGGCGCTCCTTTTCGTCAGAGGTCACAAGCCGCCAGATGAGAAGCTGCTTGCGAAGGTCTCTCAGGAACCCCAGGTTCATCCGATGCCAGGTGGCGAACTCGCCGCTCTTGCGAGCGATCCTGAAGAACAGATACGTGATCTCCGGCTCCTCTGAATCCGGCACGGAAGCGATGCTCACGCTCTGGCTGATGCCCATGTCGAGCGGAGCGACCCAGACGTCGGAGTTCAGCACGATGATAGGGTGGAGGGTGCCAGGTTCTTGGCCGGCAGCAATCTCAGCAGGGGCCTCTGCGCTCTCGCCGCCATGCTCTTGGATCCCCGGCGCTTGCGCACTGTCCCCTCTGAACATTCTCGTGTTGTGCGCCGTGAAGGCGCCGGTCGAGTCCTCGTCGTTGCTCTGGAAGTACTCGCGCAGGTAAGCCATGACGCCAAGTGCTTCCTTGGAGCTGACGGTGAACGGGAACCGGATGTCCCACACGTCGCTGGCGGGCTTGGGCAGGACCATCTTTCGGGTTTCATCCGGCACACTCAGCTTGCCGGCCATGTGCGCAGGGTAGGCGGTGGAGGCCAGCACGACGACTATGACGAGCAGGGCAGACCACACTGCGCTGACGCTGGAGTAGTTCAGGGAGATGCCCTCCATCAGCCACGGCACGCGCATAAGCACGAAGCTCACGAACTGACCGAGCAGGTAGCCTACCATGGCC
>Ga0315291_10001093_pt1 | contig 36296 bp, 29 predicted proteins | sample YL17G12_20_MG_FD_203070 | JGI IMG/M metagenome (GOLD analysis project Ga0315291, IMG submission 203070) | Sediment microbial communities from Yellowstone Lake, YNP, Wyoming, USA - YL17G12_20 | ecosystem: Environmental > Aquatic > Freshwater > Lake > Sediment | place: USA: Wyoming | collected...
CGCCTCAAAATCAACCGGCTGTCCCTTGGGCAATCCCATGCTCAGCCATTGCCATGTCCCAGCCTGAGTCTATTACTTTGTTACGCGACAGTCATTAGAGTCGATTCAGCCCTACAATGGGTCGGAGTACGAGTGGCTTGGGCTGCTCAACAAGGTTAACAACGAGAACAAGCACAAGGCGCTGGTCGAGCAGATCAGGACAAGCACCCAGCGGGTCAACGTGCGGACCCAGAGCGGTGGGACAGTGAACTGGAGTCGCAACAACGTTAGATTCGGCAAGGGTGTGTTCATCGGAGGTGTGCCCATCGATGCCCGAACGCAACTCCCTGTGCCATCGCCTACTCAGCAGGTGACGATCCAGGAGTGGGTTGACTTCAGGTTCGAGGGGATCGATGTGTCTGCTTTGGGGCTCTGCAAGGCCTCCTTGGCAGGTGTGATCCGCATATCCGAGACGCTGGAGAAGTGGCTATGAGCTGTGCGTTGCTCCCCACCACCCCACCCCGGCGAGACGGCCCCTCGACTGCGCTCAGGGCAGGCCGCCGAGGTAGGCTACGGGACGGCGTATGTGGACTGCGGCACTTGGGTGCCGCTTTCATAGCCGCCGGAGGCGGGAGAAGCAATTGGCGGGGTTCGGTGACCCCGCCCTACAGAAACCTGCGCCCTCCGGGCGCTGCCAAAGCGGCGCCCGCCAGAGGCGGGTAAACTGAAGCGCCGCACTCCATATGGACTAGCGCGGGCGCGGGGGCGGGGTAGCGGGGAGGATGCGGTAGACCAGCAGTGAGGTTTGGCCGGCGGGGTAGCGGGCGAGGGGGCGGAAGCGGGGGTGGCCGATGACCTGTTGCATGGCGGGGATGGTATCGGGGGCGTCGGCGCGGGTGATGAGGTAGCGCGCGCCAATCGCGTCGGCGACCTTCAGCGCGGCGGCCGCGCCGTCGCTGGGGAACTGGGCGCAGGGAATGCGCGCGACGTAGTAGAGGCCCCAGGCGTGATCGGTGAGCGCGGGCGCGGGATCGGGGCCGAGGGCGCGCACTGCGGCGGCCGCGACCGCGGGGTAGAGGGGCTTGGGCTCGCGGCCGGCGTCCGGGGGCGGGACAACCCACCAGTAGAACAGGGAGCCGAATCCGACAGCGGCGGCCAGCCCCGCGGCTATCATCCGGGCGGGATGGCCGCGGGATGGTCCAAGAGCGGGCAGGCTAAAGCCTGCGCTACCCGGGGGAGTCTGGGCGGGATGGCGGCGGGAGGCTTCCGCCGCGCGGACGGCGGCGGCCGCGCCAAGGGCGATGATAACCGGGATAAGCGCGGGCATGAGGTGCCAGAAGCCGCCTTTGCCGGCCGGGTATGGCACGAGCAATGGCGGCACGAGCATCCCGAGCACGAGGTAGATGAGCCAGGGCGCGGACTCGCGCCGCAGGTCCTTCAGTGCGAGCGCGGCGACTGCAAGCACGCCGACCAGCAAGACCGCCTTCGCCAGTATGCGGAGGAAGACACCGAGCAGGTAGGCCTTGATCCCCCAGGCGACCACCTGGTTGGTCTGGAGGTAAGCGCCGAGATTGAGCTGCGACTGGTCGAGGCGGAAGAGGTCGTTGTAGTTGGTGAGGAAGGCGGTCCGGAGGGGGCCGGCGCCGAAGGGGTGGCCGAAGACCAGCGCTTGCCTGACCCACCAGGGAAAGGCGACGAGCACCATCGCCCCGAGGAAGTAGGCGACCAGCCGGAGGCCGTGATAGCGCCTGGCCCTTCGGTGGGTGAGGACGACCAGGAGGATGGCGGCGATCGGGAGCAGAGCGGCGTCACTGCGAGTGAGATAGGCGAGGCCGGCGAGGGCGCCGGCGGGCAATGCCGACCAGGCGGAGCCGCGCCAGGCCGCCCAGAGGGCGAGCAGGCTTAGGTTCACCAACACCGCGTTGAGCATGAAGTGGTCGGGCTGGATGCTCAGCTCGACGAGGTAGTAGTTGACGGCGGCGGCGAGGCCGGCGAGGGCGGCGGCGGTGTGGCGGTGGGAGATGGCTGCGGCCATCCAGGCGGTGATGGCGCAGAGCAGCGCGCCGAAGATGAGCGCGGGCCACTGGGCCACGCGAAGGGAGGTATCGCCGGCGATAGTGAACGCGAGCGCGGTCACGGCCGAGGCGCCGGGCATCCAGTACTCGTTGCTGGGAACGGGGAGGCCATCGGGCAGCCCGGTGAGGTAGTTCCAGGCGTAGTCGCTGACGAGACCGCGGCCCTGGTAGAGGTTGTCGGCGACCATGAGGTAGTAGGCGGAATCGGCGGAAACGGGGGCGGTGCGCATGCGTGCATAGCCGACGCGGATCGCCAGGGCGAGCGCGAAGACCAGCACGCAGACAAGACAGAATCTGCTGCGCCCGGGTGTGCTGTTGTCGCGGTCGTCTGGCATCGGCCTTCAGATCACGGTCTCGGCCTTGACGACAAAGGCGCGGAGGCCGTGTCCTTTCCGGGTGCGCAGGTCCCTGAGATCTTCGACGAGCTTGGCGACGGTGGGTGGCTCGGCGACGATGATGATGAGCCGGTTGCGGCGGTCGGCGACATAGCCGATGGCCTCGGCCTGGGCCATGCGCGCGCCGACGACATCATCTATGCGGGTATAGCGGGAGACGATCATGCCGCGCTCGATGATCCCGCTGATCTCGGGCTCGAAGGTTTCGTCATAGATAAGGAAGAGCGTTTGCATTGAGTTCATCTCCGGCCAGTCGCCGGGGCGGGGGAGGGGCGCGCCGGTGACCGGCGAACCTCCGCCGCGGGAGGGCGAGATATGCGCGATCTGCTGGCGGTGTGGCGCAACACCCGGCTGCTGGTGCAGGTGGCGGTGTCGGCGGCGCTGTACGCGGCGATACTGATCCCCTTCAAGCCTGCGTTCACCCTCATCCCCGGAATCACCGAAGTGCGCCCCGGCAATGCGCTCCCGATCGTGTTCGCGCTGCTTTTCGGCCCGGCGGCGGCCTGGGGGTCGGCCTTCGGGAATCTCATCGGGGACTTCTTCGGTACGCTGGGCCCCGGCAGCATCTTCGGGTTTGTCGGGAACTTCCTCTATGCTTATGTGCCATACCGGGTGTGGGGTGTACACCGATTGGCATCCAAGGAGCCTGGCGCTTTGCCGCTGGCGCGGCTGGGCATCGTCGAGTACGTGCTGACGGCGGGGCTGGCGAGCCTGGTGTGCGCGGTGGTGATCGCGTGGGGGGCGGAGTGGCTCGGGCTGGCGCCGTACAAGGTGCTTGCGCCGGTGATCACGATCAATAACTTCGCCATGTCGGTGCTGCTGGGCCCGGCGCTGCTGGCGGCGCTGTACCCGCGCGTGCGGAAGTGGGGGCTGCTCTGGTGGCAGGTGCTGGACCGGGAGCCGGGGCGGAAGGGCATTCTGGCGACGGTCGGGGCGCTGGCGTGCTGGGCCGGGGCGATCGCCGCCCTGGTCGCCGGCGTGACTGCCGCGCAGAGCGGGGCTTCACAGATGGAGATCATGCGGGCGGCGGCGCGGCCGCTGGGGGTGATGTTGGTGGGGGTTTTGCTGATCTGAGGCCGGCGGGCGACCCCGCCAGAGGCGGGCAAGCCCTGGGGTCGGCCCTACGTGACGTAGAGCTCGGCGGCTTCGGCGCGGTGGGGGGTCACGGGGAGGATGCGGCCGATCCATTCGTCGGGACCGTCGGCGTGCAGGCGGAGGTAGTGCTCCGTGTGGCCGGTCAACCCCTTCTGCCCTCTCTCCTCGAAAAGCACGGAGACCTGGCGGCCTACCCAGCGCTCTGCTGCTCTGCTCTCCAGTTCGTCGGCCAGCGCGAGCATCTGCTGAGTTCGGTCGCGCTTGGCGGCGGTGGGCACTTGGCCCGCTAGCTGCGCGGCCGGGGTGCCTGGGCGAGGGGAGTAGGGGAAGACGTGGACGCGTGAGAACGCCATCTCGCGGACGAAGGCGAGGCTGCGCTGAAACTGCTCGTTGGTCTCGCCAGGGAAGCCCACCATTATATCGGTGGTCATGGCGGCGTCGGGCCAGATGTCTCGAACGCGCTGGACGAGGGCGGCGAAACTGACGGTGGTGTAGCGGCGGCCCATCGCCTGGAGCACGTCATTGTCGCCTGCTTGCAGCGGAAGATGGAGATGTTGGCAGAGGGTCGGGTGATCGGCTGCCTCGGAGAGCAAATCCTCGCCCAGGTCCATGGGCTCGATCGAGCTGAGGCGCAGGCGGGGGAGGTGGATGGCGCGAAGCTGACGCAGGAGAGCGGCGAGGGTGTGGTCTTCGTGGTCGCCTCCGTAGGCTCCCAGGCGAATGCCGCAGAGCACCAGCTCCTGCACGCCGGAGTCGGCGAGGAGTTTGACTTCGGCGATCACGTCCGGCATGGGCTTGCTGACCGGCTGCCCCCGCGCATCGGGCACGACGCAGAAGGCGCAGCAATGATCGCAGCCGTCCTGGATCTTGAGAAAGGCCCTGGTTCGCGATGGCAGGTAGGTGGTCGGGAAGAGCGGCGCGACCAGGCCGGGCAGGAAGTCGGGGAGGCGGAGCTTGCGGGTGTTGGGCACGACCGCGGTGACGCCGGGGAGGTCGAGCAGCGCGTATGGGTCGCGCTGGGCCAGGCAGCCGGTGACGATGAGAGTCGCTTCGGGCTGCGCCCGCGCGATGCGGCGGATGAGCTTGCGCGCCTTGGCGTCGGCGACGGCGGTGACGGTGCAGGTGTTGATGATGTAGGTCTCGGCCAGCTCGCCCCGCCCGCCGATCTGATACCCCCGCGCGGCAAGCGCCCGGGCGATCTCATCCGAGTCGCACTGGTTCACCTTGCAGCCGAAAGTGAAGATGCGGACGCGGGCGGAGGTCATGACTGTGCCGATGATACCACGTGGGGCAGGAGCGTGTCTCCTGCCTAGCCGAGCTTGGTGGCGGGGATGGGATCCCCGCCCTGCCGCTCACACTCCCCTGCCCGCGAACCACGGCAGGTAGTGCCCGACCCAGTCGTTGAGGAGGAACTGCATGCGGCCGATGAAGAGGGAGATGCGGGCCATGACGGTGTTACCGAACATGGCGCCGAAGGCGATCATGAGGAACCAGCGCCCCAGCAAGGCCGAGCGACCCAACGCGCGGCCGAACCGCCCCTCGTGCGGGAGCGAGAAGAAGAAGTAGCTCAGCACTGTGAGCAGGATGAGCACGAAGAGCCAGTGGTGGATGATGACATCGCCCCAGCCGAGCTGCGCGTCGGCCCTCAGTGGCTTGAAGCAGGCGTAGATCTGGGGGGAGTAGATAGGGAAGAACTCGCGGAAGAAGTAGCCCGCCGATGCGCCGAAGAACAGCCCCATGACGAGCCTGGCCATCCAGAGGTAGCGCCGACTGTAGATGAAGTAGAACAGCAAGCCGATGATCGGCGCGAAGACCCAGTACCACTTGCGCTCGTGGATCATCGGGTTCCACCACTTGCCCTCGAGGTTCAGGGTCCAGGTGGAGACCAGGAGGTAGCCGGCGCTGAGGCCGACGAAGATGTGCTCGAAAAGGCGCGAGATCGGGTTCTCCCGATACAGGATAGTGTAGATCCCAAGGGTGGCGATGGCGGCGAACCAGAGGATGGTGATTTCCGGGTTCACGTCGCCTGCCTCCGGCGCTCACGCCCGAGGACATAGCCGGCGTTCCCGATCACGATCAGGGCGATGATGAGCACATGGGCCCAGGACTGCACGTTCATGATGGCGCTGGCCTTGCCGGGACGGTGGACCAGCACCTCCATCTCGGCCGCGCCCTTTGCGCCGACGAGCATTCCCTTCATCTGCTTGGAGTCGAGGTACGGATAGTAACCCGGGGCCATCACCGCGGTGTAAGCGCTGGCGAACGGCGTGCCATAGACGCCCTGGATGAGGCCGATCCAGTACTCCGTGAGGGTGGCCAGACCGGTGATCTCGATAACGAGGCCGATGCTGTTGATGTCCTTGACGCCGGCCATCATCGGCAGTTCGCCGACGGGCTTGCCGTAGAAGTCATCGCCGATGGTTTTGGGGATGTTCTTCGCGAGGGCGATGAGGACGTTGTCGTAACCGTACTTGTAGCCCCAGTTGCACCAGTCAACGCCATAGCTGGCGCCGTATTCCCTCGCCAGTTTCTGCGCCATATCGTTGGCCAGCTTGACGCCCATCGGGGGCTGCATATTCATGATGGCGAAGCGCTTCTTGTGGATGAAGCAGGCATGGATGATGGCTTCGGTCTGGGGGCCGGTCTCGGCCTGGGTGCTGGCGTCCCAATCGGTGGAGATGATGATGAGCTTGTCGTCGGGCGCCGCGGCGATGGCGTCATACACGCCGCGGGTGGCGCGGCTCGGGGCGATCGGCAGGGGCATCGGCCGGAGGATCTGCCACACTACCACCGCGGCGAGCAGCAGGTAGATGTAATAGCGCGGGATCTGCTGGAGGCGCTGCCAGAGGTTATCGCGCGAATGCTGTTCCATGCGGTCAATCATCCGCAGATTGCGCAGATTGCCCAGATTCTCTCTTCGAGAGGATAAGCCGTCGGTACTGAAGCGAGCTAGCTCCGAAGTTGAGCAGCAGACCCAGCTCCAATCCGGTCGCCTTGAGGTAGTTGATGACCTGCGCTTCGTCGGTGCCAGTGAGCGCGGCCAACGCCTTGATCTCGACAATCACCTGATCGAAACAGACGAAGTCGGCGCGGAAACTCGTGCCCAACCTTCTGCCACGATAAGCAATCGGTAGCTCCACCTGCGATGAGAACAGAACTCTCTGATGGTCAAACTCCAGCGCGAGCGCCTCCTGGTAGACCGTCTCGAGGAAGCCGCAACCAAGCTCGCCGTGCACCTGCATGGACGCGCCGATGATCGCGTGCGTTTTCGGGTCCCTCTGTCCCTTCTGTGGCATCTGCGTCATCTGCGGACTATTGCTCCGAGAAGAAGGTGCCGCGCTCGAGGCTGAGCCAGATGCGAAGCGACATGGCGAGCGCGCCGATGGCGATACCGAAGACGATGCCGCGCTGGGCGGGAGTGTTGAGCCAGGACATGATCCACTCGCCGAGCGCCTCCAGCCGGAAGAAGGCCGGCGCGCCGGTGGTGGGGAGGCTGCTGGTGAGATAGGCGCCGATGGGAACCTGGCCGAGCATGACGATGAAGGCGGCGGCCATCATCAGCGCCGCCTCAGCGGTCTGGATGCGGAAGGCGCGGTAGGCGGCCGAGGCGATGTAGAAGGCGAGCAGCGAGAAAGTAGCGGCCTGAAGGGGCATGAGAAGGCCGTTGAACAGCACTTCATAGGTGGCGCGCGGCCAGGGCAGGACCGCGGGGGCGACGCCTTTCGGCTGGGGGAGGTAGTGCTCCCAGAGGCCGAAGATCGTCATGGCGATCATGGCGATAAAGAAGGCGGCGCTGTTGTGCCAGCCCTTGCGGGCGCGCAGGAGATTGCGGCCATGCACCTGGCAGAGGCTGTAGATGCCCAGCCCGACAGTGAAGGCGCCGATCACCGCCAGCATATTGCCGACCGGCTCGATGCCGGGCGAAAGCAGGTTGCCCGCGCCCGCGGGATTGGGATTGGGAAGGCGAGTCGGCCAGAGCACATCCTTGCGGACCGGCAGAAAGTACTCGAGGCCGAGATAGAGCCCGCCGGCGAAGGTCACCAACGCGATCAGCCAGCGCCGGCCGCGCGGGCCGAGCAAGCGGTGCAGCATCGCGAGCACGAGGATGCTGGCGACGACCGCGATGAGGAGGTCGAGCTGCAGTTCACCGGGAGTCGCAGACGGGGAGACGAGCTTGCGGAGCCACCCCGCCACGGCTAGGCCCCCTTCAGGAGTTTGAGTAGGAGGTTGTGCGCCTCGTTGCCGGCCGCTCCGAACCAGGTGGCGAGCGCGAAGCCGGCGATGACGAGCGTGATCAGGATGCCCTTGACAATATCCTGCCCCACCAGGCTGCCGGTGAGGGTCGGCTCGCGGGTGAGATAGGCGCTGGCGGCGTAGTACTCATCGCCGATGACGACGTAGTCGCAGGTGGCGATGAAGAACGGTATCTGCACTGGGTCAGGGCATCCGGCGACCTGGAGCGCGCCGAGCGAGCGGCCGTTCTCGGCCAGGATGAGGGCCTCGGCGTAGAACATGCCGAAGAAGAAGTTGGTGGCGACCTGCTCCCGCGCCATGATGCCGACGCTGCCCATGGCGTAGGCGAACTGGTCGTCCGACACAAACCTGACATCCTCGGGGCGAAGGTCGTCAGGGCGGCCGGCCGCCTGGTAGGCCTCGCGAACCGATTCCTCGGCGATGGGGAAGACTGTTGGCGCCCGAAGCCCGACGATAACGCGGGTGGCGTGAGTGGCGGCGAGCTTGACGATGTAGGAGAGAATGGATAGCGCCTGCAAGGTGACGATGCCGATCGAGTCCAGCCCCGGGGAGAAGAAGACGGGCCGGCCCATCTCGGTGGCGCGGCCGACGGCTTCCTCGACGGCGGTCAGGCCCGGGATGCGGCGGATGAACATCTGGCGACCGCGCTGGGCGAGGAGCACGCTGACCACGATGATGAGGCACATCGCGCCGAAGAGCGCCCGGATGAACCAGTTGGCGTGCTCCAGGCTGCCCATCAGTGGGTCTCCTGGTGGGCGGGCTCGGCGAGGCGCTCCAGTAGTTGATCGAAGGCCTCAGGATCGGCGAGCAGCTCGGCGGCGGCGCTGACGTCCTCCGGCTGGAGGAAGAAGCCCAGGAAGGGCCGGGCGAAGAGCGCGGCCTGGCTGGCGAGGAAGCCGAGGGGGCGGTTCAGCTCGAGGAAGAGGACGGCGGGCGACTGGAGTCGGCGGGAGATGATGGCGCGGGAGAGCTTCTCGATGATCTCCTGCTTGCGCGCGTTCCCAGCGGCGCGCTCGGCCTCGTCCTCGGGGCGGGGCCTGAGGAAGTCAAGCAGATGGGAGATGGAGTGCACCCGGGTCCGCCTTCACGTGGTCTGCGATGAATGCCATGACGTTTTCTGCGTTGCCCTCGAACCAGAGGTATATACCACGGTAGGCTTCGAGACGCGAAGGGCGGGCGAGGGGGCTGAGCTTCACGCCGAGGTCGTCGCGGACCACGCGCCGGACCTGGGACCAGGCGATGCGGCGGCGGTGGACCAGGCCGCGCGCTTCGACACCGCTCTCGCTGAGGACAAAGCGCAGCGGGAAGAGGTAGTCGCTGACCGACGCGATGAGCAGAAGGCAGGCGAGCACGCCCAGCACCGCGCTCCCGAACCCGTATCCGGCGACGAGCGAGGCGAGGAGTATCAGCGCGGCCGCGCCCGCCGCCTGCCGCGGGCGGCGGCGGGCGAGGTGGAGGGAGTAGGTTAGGGACACGCTGGAGGACTCAGACCTGTTCACCACCCGTTGGCTTCTTCAAGGCTTCGCGGCGTTCCCTGATCTTGGCAAGGATGTCCTTGGCCACTTCGACAATCTCGGGAGCTACCGAGACGTCTTCACCAGCGTCGAGGCGGAGAGCACACGCGAGGGGCTCTAGCAGAGGTGCACTCGGCGACTCCTCGACAAACTGCCTGACGTCATCTCTGTACCCCCATGCCGCGAAGGCGGACACCAGTTCGACCAGCATGCCGCTCCAGTGTGAGACCTGCTCCACATTGGAGAGGGCGATGCCCAGATAGGGGAGAGCGCTTTCCAACATGGTCCGACGCATGAGCGAGACGGTAAGCCCCAGCGCGGCGATGGCATGGCGGGGCTCCTTCTCTAGGGCCTCACGCGCCCAGCTATCCCCTGCTTCGCGCAGTCCAGGCGTTTGCGCAAGAGAGGCGGCCAATGCGGCATGGGCAAGACTCGAGAGTGAACGTCCGGTCTCCTCAAGTAGCTGGGCCGCGGTACGACGTGCATCGTCCTCGCGATGCAGCTTAGTGAGAATGCGTACTGTCTCTGACACCAGTAAAGGGGGCCACTCGCCTTCCGCAAGGTCGCTTGCTTGCACAAAGCGGCTTGCTTGCACAAACGCGTCGACAGCATCTTCCCACTGCCCCAGATCGCGTGCCAGCAAACCTCTCATGATCCAGTACTCACACTCCATGAACGGCTCCATCTGCTTCGCCTTCTCGTAGAGCGACGCGGCCTCCTCCCTGTTTTCAGCATCGTCTGTCGCCACCAGAATGCCACCAAGCATCAGGACAGCTTCAGGGATGTTCGGCATGGCATCAACAGCGGCCCTGAGTTCGCCTTCGGCCTCGCGCGCTGCATCCTGAGAGCGGAGGTCGAAGAACTGCGCGGCCTTCTCGAAGGCGTTTGCGAGCCTGCTTCCGATCATGGAGCTCATGGAGTCCCTTACAGCCTTGGCAAGGCGGGCGCGGATACCTTCGTCCACCGAGGAAAGAAGCTCGGAAAGGTACATGAGATGGTTCGCGGACGCGACCCGCGGCAGGGCAAATGCCTCGTGAGCGATGTCCGCTGCGATCCGCTCAAGCTCAGTGGCCTCGTAGAATGACACCATGAAACGCACCAGTGCCTTCACCCGCGAAGACGGCGTAGCCCTTCGCCTCATCAGATAGTATATGTTGTACAGCCTCTCAGCCACCCAGTACGTCTTCGCCCTGCGGTCGCGTTCCGCGATCACCGCGCCTCGCTTGACAAGACGCTGCAATTGGGCGCTTGCCTTGTTCGTGTCCGTTCTCGCGGCGCGGCCCACCTGGGCTGCCGTGGCTGGGTCCCAAAGGTCGCAGAGGCCCACAAACACCTTTCGCTCCATCGCAGGAAGGTCGTCCAGATGGCTCTTGAAGTAATCGGTGTGATCATCGACCAGGCGCGTCAGATCGCCCATCAGCTCGCGCAGGGATGACCGAGCGCCGAAGCTCGCGATGATGGCGAGTAGCCGCGGGTTGCCCCCGGTTAGGATCTGGATCGGCCGCACTCGGGTTTCTGATATCGGGACTCCACTGACGGCTTCCCATAGCCCTCGGCATGCTTCATTGCTCAGGGGTTTCAGATCGTGGACTCGGAACGTCTCATAGAACGCATGGTTTATCGAGTTCAACTCCCAGAAACGAGTTGTGGCGGTGCCTAAGAGCATCAGCCGCGGCTCGTTCTGCAGAGTATGACGCAAGACCCACGCATCGTCTGCGCTGATCTGGTCCCCGAGCAGCATCTGGAGGTTCTCCACGATCAGTAGGAGCCGCTTGCCCTGCCCTTGTCCAAAGTCGAGAAGTCGTGCCAATGCTCTCTCCCGCAACCGCGTCTCGTCACCTTCCTCGCGCAGTTCCTCGTGGGCCTTGGTCCATGCTTTGTCGCCGGTTTGGGCTGCCAGGTGGTAGATCGCCTCCAGCCAGAACTCGCCGGGCGTGCTCACCGGGTAGCTCTCTTCCGAGAAAACGAGCGGACACCAGTTCGCGCCGAGTTCCGCATCACGCTTTCGGATCTCCGCGGCCACGCGCAGAACCAGCGTTGTCTTGCCAATCCCCCGAGGCCCGATCACGAGTATGTGCTGGTTGGCAGGCGCCGCAGTGTTCTGGCGGATCACGCCGAGGATGAGGTCCAGATCGGCCTGCCGCACGAGGAACTCGGCGAGGATCTCGTCATCGGAGCGAAATCCAGGGTTGAACTTAACCAGGTGCCCGGGCATCACTCCGCCTCCTGCGTCTGCGGCTTCACGTAGGGGGATGCGAACCTCTCACGCCACCAGTCCCCTAGTAGCTTGGAGGCGAACTCATACCTCCCGGTGATGCGCTGCAGGTAGCCATCGTGCTCGAGGACTTCGAGCACTACTCGCAGGGATTCCTGCGGTGCCCCTCCGTCGGCGATGTACTCCGCGGCAACAGCCCCTGCGGCCTCTGCAGATAAGTGGCCGGCGACAGCAGTCGTCGTCAGAAGGCCGACCGCCAGCGTCCCGAGGCCGCGGCCCAGCACCATCAACAGCCTTTCCTCGTAGTGAGCGAGTTCGGTGTTGCCGCGTGGTCCCAGCATGTCACGCAGGTAGACCTCCTCGGCATCGGCCTTGGAGAACGTAGCCTTGTTGTTCCTCTTGCAGTACGCGAGCGCCAGCGAGAAGTAGGTCTGCACATGATGGGGGATGCAGCACCCGATGCGGTCAACCATGTGCTCGCAGGTCTCGCGTGACAGGTCCAAGCCATAGCTAGCGGCGAGAGCGAGCAGGAATCCGATTGCCGTCTCCCTGTCCCAGGGCGGAAGCTCGAAGGGCATCAGGTAGTTCGCCGTCGCGCTGAGTCCTGCGCGGTGAAGGACCGGCGCGAGCCCGATTGAGCCGGAGATCACAAGTCGGATCTTGCCGGAATGGCGCAGAGCGTTCTCGCGGAGCCACGACAGAAACACCTCGGCCTGGCGACGGCCCTCCGGCTGTATGCTGCGATCCTCGGCTCTCAACAGTCGGTTGACCAGAATCGGCACCTCGTCCAGCATAAGAACAACGCCGCCCTCGACCTGTGCCAAGCTCTCGAACAAAGCGTCGCCTTTGGCTCGCCAGTCATCTCCGGCCATCCCCGCTCGAAGGTTGAGTGTAACTTCACTGATCTGCAGGGAGTCAATCCTATCTCCCGCGGCTCGGACAATGCTCCCGAACGTGCTCTTCGTACGGTCCCATAGAGTTGCGTGCTGTCGAGTGGCGGCACCTATGGCAGCGACCACGTCCGCCGGGGATTCGTGCTTCTGGACGTCCACGAACAGGCACACATATCGCCCCGATAGGCGATGCGTGAGTTCGCGGAGGAGGCTCGTCTTCCCCATACGCCGTTGAGCAACGAGGAGAATGTGGTTGCCCTCAACAAGTCTCTGCGACAGAAGCTCCAGGTCAGCCTCCCGGTCCCAGAAACGATCTCTACCCTCCACAGGCGCTCCTACGACGTTGATCAGGTCCACCTCGCCCTCCAACGAGAAAGTTGGCAACAGAACTGTTGGTAATTATACCGCACGCGCGTCGTACTGTCAAGCGTAAGGCAACAGAAATGTTGGCAACAGGAGTGTTGGCGCACCGCCAAGGCGGGCGCTTGCCAGGTCGGTACCCCCTACAGGCCTAGCTCTTGGCTGATGCCCTGCATCGCCTTCACGGCGATGGCGATGAACTCGTCGAGGGGGAGGCCGAGTTCGGTTTCGCAGGCCTTGATCTGGTCGCGATTGGCGCCGCGGGCGAAGGACTTCTCCTTCATCCGGTTCATGACGAACTGGGCGTCAATGGCGGCGAGCTTCTTCTCGGAGCGGATCAGAGCCGCGGCGACGATGAGGCCGGTGAGGGGGTCCACGACCCAGAGGGCCTTGTCGAGGCGCGATTCGCGGGGCGCCTTGTCCGCATGCGCGAGGACAGCGTGGACGATGCCGGAGGCCACGCCTGCTTCCTCCAGCATCCGCGCGGCGATGGTGCTGTGGATGTCAGGCGCGTCGGCGGTCTGGTCGTAGTCGAGATCATGGAGCAGCCCGGCGAGGCGCCAGGCCTGCTCGTCCTCGCCGAAGTGCTGCGCAAGCGCAGCCAGCACCGCCTCGCAGGCGAGGCAGTGCTTGACGAGGTTCCGGTTCTTTACATTGGTGGTGAGCAGCTTGAGTGCGGTGTCGCGGTCCATTCGATGCGGTTACTCCTCCTCTCCGAACACTTCGGCGGCGAATGAGTAGAGCTTGCAGTCGCCGCTTCGCCAGGAGCCGCGCGGAAGGCCGGCCTTCAGGCAGGTGTGGTCGAGGAACTCATCCCGGTTCCAGCCCCATTCGACCGGCACCTGGGGGAGAAGCAGGCCCTTGTTCTCGCCTCGCTCGATTATGAGGCCGTGGACGCCGACCTCGATATCATCCACATCGGCGACGGGCGCGGGCGGCGACATTACGGAGATGTCAATGGTGAGGTCGGGCACCTCAGCCGGCTGCACCTGGGGGAAGCGCGGGTCCTCGAGGGCGGAGGCGCGGGCCATGTGGGCGACGTTGAGGAAGAGCGGCTCTCTCGGCTCGATAGTGCCGATGCAGCCGCGCAGTTCGCCGTGTTCCTTCAGTGTCACGAAGGCCGCGCCCGGCTTGCGGAGCTCGGGGTCGTCCACCTGCGGCTGATACGGCTGACTTCGCACCGCGGCTTCGAGCGATTCGCGGGCGATGCGCAGCAGTGACTTGCGCTGTTCCTGGGTTAGCATGAGCGGCGCCTCTCGGACCTCACCCCGCGCTTCTACGCTGTCTCCCCGCGTTGCCTCATCGCCCCCTCTCCGCGCGCGGAGAGGGGGAAGGCTGGTGAGGCTGCTCGATCATGCGCCGGAACTCGTCTTCGGTCAAGACCGTGACCCCCAGCTCGCGGGCCTTCTCGTACTTGGATCCCGGGTCCTCGCCGGCGACGACGAAGTCGGTGCTCTTACTCACACTCGAGGCGGCCTTGCCTCCCTGGGCCTTGAGCATCGCCTCGGCCTGTGCGCGGGGGATGCCGATCGTGCCGGTGAAGACGACTGTCTTGCCCGCGAAAGGCCCGCCGGCAGGAGCGGCGGCCCGCGCGGGCGCCTGCGCTGAGACGCGAGCTTTTCCTAGCTTCTCAAGCAGGCGCTTAGTCTGCTGCTGCCGGAAGAAGACGGCGATCGCCTCAGCGATCACGGGTCCGATCTCAGGCGTCTGCGCGAGCTCCTCCTCGCTTGCTTGGGCGAGGCTCGCAAGTGAGCCGAAGCGCTCGGCTAGCACCTCGGCGACGTGCTCGCCGACGTGACGGATGCCAAGCCCGTAGATCAGGCGGGCGAGGGGAGGGCGCTTGGTCGAAGCGATGGCGGAGAGGATGTTGTCGGCGAGCTTGTCGCCCATGCGCTCCAGTTTGAGCAGGTCGTCCTTGGTGAGGAAGTACATGTCGGCCGGATCGCGCACCATTTGCTGGGCGGTGAGCTGGGCGATGATCTTCGGCCCGACTCCTTCGGCATTGACGCCGCCGCGGGAGAAGAAGTGCTCGATGCGGCCGTTTACCTGCGCGGGGCAGGCGATGCCCGTGCAGCGGCGGACGGCCTCGCCCTCCTCCCTCACCGCGTCGGCGCCGCAGGCCGGGCACTTCGTGGGCATGACGAACTTGCGCTCCCGGCCGGTGCGCGTGCTTGTGACAACGCTCACGACCTCGGGGATGACATCACCGGCCTTGCGGATGACGACGGTATCGCCGATGCGAACGTCCTTGCGGGCGACTTCGTCCTCGTTGTGGAGAGTGGCCATCTGGACGGTCGAGCCGGAGACGACGACCGGCTCCATCGCCGCCACCGGGGTGAGCGCGCCGGTGCGGCCGACGGAGACGAAGATGTCCTTGACGACCGTGGTCTGCTCCTCCGGCGGGAACTTATAGGCCACTGCCCAGCGGGGGCTGCGGGAGACCTGGCCCAGTTGCCCCTGGAGTGCGAGCGAGTTGACCTTGATCACAACACCATCGGCGCCGTAGGTCAGGTCAACGTGCTTCGATTGCCACTCCTGGCAGTAGGCGATTGCCTGTTCCACACCCCGGCACAGCTTGCGCTGGGGGCTGGCGCGGAAGCCGCACTTCACCAGGTAGTCGAGTATGTCGCTGTGGCGCTCGAACGAGAGGCCCTCGGCCGCGCCGATGCCGTAAACGATGATGTCGAGGCGGCGGCGAGCGGTGATGCCGGAGTCGAGCTGACGCACCGAGCCGGCGGCGGCGTTGCGGGGGTTCGCGAACAGCGCCTCGCCCTGCTCCTCTCGCTCGCGGTTGATGCGGGCGAACTCGCGCCGGTCGAGGTAGACCTCGCCGCGGACCTCGATCAGGGAGGGCGGATCGTCGCAAAGCACGCGGAGCGGGATGGCGCGAATGGTGCGAAGGTTCTGGGTGACGTCCTCGCCGGTGAAGCCGTCGCCGCGGGTCGAACCGCTGGTGAGCACCCCGTTCTCGTAGGTCAGTGACACCGCGAGCCCGTCCACCTTGAGCTCGCAGACGTAGTCAATGGCCTCGTCCGAAGAAAGACCGAGGTAGCGCTTCACGCGTTCATCGAATGCGCGTACTTCCTGCTCATCGAAGGCATTGCCGAGGCTGAGCATGGGCACCCGGTGTCGGACGGTGGCGAAGGCCTCGAGCGGAGCGGCGCCGATGCGCTGAGTGGGCGAGTCGGGCGTGACGAGCTGAGGATGCTTCTCCTCCAGGTCCTGAAGCTCGCGAAACAGCCGGTCATACTCGGCGTCGCTGATCTCGGGTTGGTTGAGGACGTAGTAGAGGTAGCTGTGGTGGCTGAGCTGCTTGCGCAGCGCCTCCGCCTGCCGACGGACAGACTGTGGAACAGCCTTTGCCATCTGTGAGCTCTCGACCTCGGATGCGTTCGCTGCCTGTGTTACGGCGGTTGGCGGCTGAATCCTGTCGGCGGGAGCTGCCTTGCGTCAGGTCGCGACTGACTTGGCAAGGGGCCGTGCCAGTGAAGGAAGAGTCATCCGCGCCGCCAAGATGGGGAGCTGAACGCGACTCTCCGGTCTCGTCGCCGCAGGATAGGCGCCGGAGGGGGAGGTGCTGGTGCGCTCGCGATACGCCTGGCCCGCAGCGGTTGTCGCGGCTATCCTGGCAGCGGGGCTGCACGTCGCCTGCTACCAGTATGTCAACCCAACGGCGGCGCTGCGCTTGGGGGTTTCCCGCGGGACGGCCACTCAGGTCGCTTACCGCTTCCTTAACAACGAGCATGTAGCCGTTCCGGCCGGCTATCGGCAGGCAACCACCTTCGTCAGCTACGGACATCCGAAAGCCTACCTCGAGCAGACGCTTGGGCTGGCGAAAGCGAACCGGGTGCTGCAATCAGAGGGCATGGTGTACCGGTGGGCGGCGCGGTGGTTCAAGCCAGGGGAATACGAGGAGTACAACGTCGAGACAGATCCGGATGGGCGGATCCTCAGTTACCTCCACGACCTGCCCGATGACGCTCCCGCGCCGGCATCGAAGCAGCCTCGCCAGGTCGCCGAGCAGTTCCTCAAGCGCGTCGCGGGGCTGGAGGTGCGCGACTACTGGCTCCAGGATTCGTCCCGCGAACCGCGGCCAAAGCGGCGGGACTACGGGTTTACCTGGGAGCGGCGCGGATTCCGGCTCGGCGAGGCCAGGCAGCGCGTCTCGCTGGTTGTGACCGGGGATAAGGTCATCTCCTATTATCGGTATCTATGGGTCCCGGAAAGCTTCGATCACCGATTCGCCACCCAGCAAGACAAGGGCGACCTGCTTGCCGACGTGTCGGGAGTGCTGACCTTCGTCTTCGTGATCGCCGGGATTGTAGTCATCATCGGCGGGATTCGCCGACGGACCCTCCACTGGCGCGCGGCACTGCCGATCGGCGCGGCCGTAGCCTTCGTTGGTTTGCTGAACGATCTCAACCTGCTGCCCCTGGCCTATGCCGGGTTCGACGTGTCCCAGACTGAGTTCAGCTTCTTGACCGACGAGGTCATGAGCATCGTCATGGCAATGGTGGGGCGGTTCCTCGGCGCGGCTGCTACCGTGGTGGCGGCGGAGTCGCTGTTCCGCGGCCGCTTCCCCGATCGGCAGCCGATCCATCAATGGTTCAGCAGGGAGGGGATTGGCGCCGCGGCCGGACGGAAGAGGCTGGCCGCGGGATACCTGCTCGCACTCGGCCACCTGGGGTACGTCAGCGCCTTCTACTTCCTCGCGACGAAGCAGCTCAACGCGTGGGCTCCCGCGCAGGTTCCGTATGACGACCTGTTCAGCACCGCGGTGCCCTGGGCCTATGCGCTGCTCATCGGCATGCAGCCGGCAGTGTCGGAGGAGTTCCTCTTTCGCGTGCTCGCCATCTCGTGGCTGAGGCGGTTGGTGAAGCGGGACTGGCTGGCGATCCTGATCCCCGCCCTCATCTGGGGGTTCGCGCACTGCAACTACCCGAACAAGCCCTTCTACATCCGGGGCATTGAGCTTTCGATCTGGGGGTGTGTGCTCGGCTGGGTTTTCGTTCGCTTCGGGGTGCTGCCCGGCCTGGTCGCGCACGCGACGTTCAACTCGGTGATCGTCGGAGAGGCCTTTCTCAGCAGTGTGGTGTGGCTGCCGCGGCTCAACTTCGCGGTGGTGGTGCTGGTGGTATTGATCCCGCTGGCCGCTGCCACCTGGTGGTGGCGGCAGAGAGCAGCGGCCCCCGCGCCGGAGCCGCAGACGAACGCGGGGCTGGATCTGCTCCTGCTGGACCGGGCCGTCCGGGAACCCGCGCTCATCCCGCTGGAGGAGACGGAGCCTGCTTGGCGGCCGCTGCCGCGGCGGTCGTGGATCATCGGCGCCATCGCGCTCGTGGTCGGCCTGGTGTTCATCGTGGCCTTGGCCAAGCTGGACCCCGATAAGCCCTCGCGGGACTGGAAGCAGACCGAGATCGAGCCATGGCAGGCGAAGTCCATCAGCCGCGGGGAGGCGGTGAGGATCGCGGGGGCGACGATTGAGAAGGAGCAGGCGCGGGTCGAAGGTTGGCTCATGTCGGCGACGGTTCAGGAAGGCGGGCTCGATGGTGAGAGCCAGGTGTATCTTGAAAGGTACCTGCCGTCAGGCGATGTTGAGGAACTCGGCCAGCGAATGGTGACGCCGGGTTTCCTGTGGGCGGTGAAGTGGCAGAAGCCGCTGGCCCGCGAGTCGTGGCGCGTGCGGCTCACCGCGGAGGGGAAGATATGGGATGTGAGTCACTCGCAGCCCGAGGAAGCGCCAGGCGCGCACTTGGCGGAAGGCCAGGCGCAGCACCTGGCCGAAGACAGGCTGCGCCAGCTCGGCTTCGACCTGCCGCGCTTCAGGCTGACCGGATCGCGGCAGCACGAGTACCCGGCGAGAACCGCGCACGTGTTCACCTGGGAGCCAAGGGGGCTGAGGATAGGGCAGTCGCAGTTTCTGACCGAGGTCACCGTTGACGGCGACAGGGCGAACTGGGTGGGTAGGTGGGTGGAGCCGCCGGAGTCGTTCGTCTTCCAGCGCAGCAAGGAGACGGCGCGGGAATCGGTGGGGGCGGCGCTGAGCGCGGTGATCGGCCTGGCCTTGTTGCTGGTGGGCATCGGCTGCTACTTCGGCGCGGTTCGCGGCTACCAGGTTCCCTGGCGCTGGGCATTCCGCATCGCGGCGTGGCTAACCGTCCCGTTGATCGCGCTTGGCGTCCTGATGTCCGCTCGCGCCTGGGCCGGGCTGCCGGAGACGACGGCTCCGGCAGCGTACATCGCGGGGACGTTGCTGGGGATGGCGGCGGCGCTCGCAATGGTGCTTGCCGGCGGCGCGGCGCTGCTGGCAGTGGCGAGATCGCTATGGCGGACTGGCTTCCCGGATGTTCCCGGGCCGGCGTTCTGGTGGCTGGCGTTCTGCCGGCCTTGGCGCTATCGTCGGGAGTGGCGGGAAGCAGTCATGGCGGTTCTGGTGATCACCGCCATCGCCCTGCCGTTGGGCGCGGTCGGCGTGGTATCCGACGAGCTGATCTCGGCGACGCGGAGAGGGGGCGCGGGCGCGGGCGCTGTGGTCCAGTTGCCCGCGTGGATCGTGAAGTCTGCCCTTCCTCTTCTGCCGGAGGTGAGCGGCGCGACCAGCGACGCGCTGGCTGCCTTCTCACCCACCGCAGCAAACCTCCTCATGGCGTTCGTCATCTCTGCTTTTCTGCTGCTGGGATGGCTAGCGGCGATAGGGCTGGCCAAGCGCATGTTCCGAACGAAGCGCATGGCGATGATGGCTCTCACTGTGGTCTCGCTGCTGCCCGTGTTCTTCGAGGCCAAAGACTGGCAAGAGGCGGCCACCTATGTCATCTCTGCCGTCCTCGCGTTGACTGCGTTCTGGATGGTGTTCGTGCTGGTGCTGCGCTGGAACCCTTTGACGGTGGGCGCGCTGGGGATTCTGATGTGGTTGTGTGTCGGGGCGGTGGCGCTGGTATGGTTTCCGGGGCACCGCGCCGGCGCAGCGCTGCTCGGCGGGATCGCGGCGGTGATTGTGCTGTGGGCGGTGGTGTCCACTGTCGTCGCTTGGCGGAGCAAGATACCTGAGCCGGGGCCGGATGAAAGCCTGGCGCCTGCGCCCGCAGTGGCAGGGCCGGCCGAGGTCAGCGCACCCGGGGATCAGGTGGAGGCCAAGGGCTCCGACCTGCCATAGAGTTTCGGGCGCCGCGCCGATGCGCTGTGAGTCAAGCTTGTTCGACCGTGTTCGCTGTGCTATCATGCCCGCCAGTTTGCTGTTGGGAGAAGGGTAGAATGCGTGTCTTTCTCGGATGTATGTTCGTGGTAGCAGTCGCGGCATTGCTGCTGGCCGGATGCAAGTCGCAGCAGTCGCCGCAGTCGCAGACCGCAGTGACCCCGCCGGCCCCTGCGGCCCCCCAGGCACAGCCAGCGCCGGCGGCGAAGGAGGACCCGGTGGAGGCAGCGCGCACGCTCGGGACGGAGACGCAGAATCCCGTGGTCAAGACCGCCTCAGGGTTGGAGTACATTGACGTGAAGACGGGCACGGGGGCGGAGGCGAAGGCCGGGCAGATGGCGTCGGTCCACTACACCGGCTGGCTGGTGAATGGGACGAAGTTCGACAGCAGCAAGGACCGCGGGCAGCCGTTCCAGTTCGCGCTCGGGGGCGGGATGGTCATCAAGGGATGGGACGAGGGTGTCGCGGGCATGAAGGTCGGGGGCGTGCGGAAGCTGATCATCCCGTTCGAGCTGGGCTACGGCGCTCAAGGCCGCCCTCCGGTGATTCCACCCAGCGCGACGCTGATCTTCGAGGTGGATTTGCTCGGCGTGCAGTAGGGAAGAAGCCACAAAGGCACGAAGGCACGAAGGTAGGGGCGCATGGCCATGCGCCCCTTAGCCTTGGGGAGATTCCCCTTGACCAACATTGGCACTCAGGACGGCATTCATGCGCCTGTCCCGCGCGAGCGGATGACCGAGTCTGCGCGGAAGCTGCGCGACATCTACGCCATCACGCCCGGCGCGCCGATACTGCACCGGGAGTTTGGGTTCATGGAGGGCATGGTGGAGCGGTGGCGCGAGGAGGGGATGCCCCAGGACGCGCCCATGGAGGAGGTCTTCCACTACGACCCGCCCGGGGACCACGGCCTCGGCGGCCTCGGGTGGTGCGAGTCCGAATTCTGGCCATCCTTCGACCCGAAGGTGGTCGAGGACCGCGGCGACTACGAGGTGGTGCAGGACTACGTGGGACGCAAGCTCCTCTGCTTCAAGGGCCGCCGACAGGGGTTCATGCCCGAGTACCTCGACCACCCGGTGAAGGACCTGGCGACGTGGGAGCGGGATGTGAAGTGGCGGCTCGACCCGACCACGCCGGATCGCTACGCCGACCTCGGAAAGAGAATGGCGCTGGCCAAGGCGGCGGCCGCGGAAGGCCGGCTGATCGTGCAGAACGTGGTCGGCGGGTACATGTACCTGCGCAGCCTTATCGGCCCGACCGGCCTGCTCTTCGCCTTCTACGATCAGCCCGATCTCATCCACGAGTGCATGAGGGCCTGGCTCGAGCTGGCCGACGCGGTCACCGCAAGGCACCAGGAGCACGTGACCATCGAGATGGTCTACTTCGGCGAGGACATCTGCTATAACAAGGGGCCGCTCATCTCGCCGGAGATGGTGCGGGAGTTTCTCTTCCCCTACTACCAGCAGCTCCTGACGAGCGTGAAGGCGCGGAACATTGACCGCCGGCGGCGCGTCTTGTTCCAGCTAGATACCGACGGCTACGCGCCCTCGGTGATCGCCCTCTATCGCGAGATCGGCATGGATGCGATGCTGCCGTTCGAGGTGGCGAGCGGGTGCGATGTGGTCGAGATCGGCAAGCAGTGGCCCGACCTGGTCATGTGCGGTGGCATAGACAAGCGAGTGCTTGCCACCGATCCGAAGACGATAGATGCGCACGTGGAGCGGATCATCCCGGCGATGCGAGCGCGCGGCGGGTACATCCCGACCTGCGACCACGCGGTGCCGCTTGAGGTGAGCTACGAGAACTACCTGCATTACCGGGAGAGGTGTGTGGAGTTGGGTGGGTAGAGACGAACACCGGCAAGGTAGGGGCGCATGGCCATGCGCCCCTACGGGAAACCCACCAAACGGAAGGTTGATCCGTGCGGGATGTGTTCGGCCATCACCGGCAGCGTGTCGTGGATGTACTTCGTCAGCGTGATCATCCCCGGCTCCTCGCTGGTGCCGTGGTTGACGCGGATGACGCAATGGTCGTTGTCGGCGGCGAACTGCACCCACTGCCAGTACCAGTTCGAGTCATCGCAGATGATCGAGACATCGCAGCCCATCTGCTGGAACTTCTCCAGGTCGCAGTAGCAGCCGGTGCCGATGCCAACCTTCGAGACCACCTTGTCGGGCGGCCCCACGACTTGGACGGCCGGTTCGCCGAGTGCTGCGGTTTTCGATGCGACGCGGCAGGCGAACTCGTCGAGGGTTAGCGGCGCGATGTCGTAGCGCTGCTGGAAGGCGTGCTCGGTGGTCGCAACGGGCTTGCCGTGGAGGCCGAGATGCCTCGCCCACGCCCAGGGGATGCCGATGTCCGGCATCGCGTCCCAGGCGTCGTGGATTCGCAGGATCACCAGGCCGTTCTCCTCGATGAAGCGGCACTTGCGGTCAGCGGCCTGGCGCTTGATCGAGTCATGCGGCCAGCCTTCGAGCGTTGCCAGCTCATTGGCGTGGATCCAGAAAGTCGGCTCGTGAGTGATGAGCAGCTCGCATCCCCGCGCAACCGCCTCCCGCACCTTAGCGAACGTGCTCATCCAGGTGACGCCGACGCGGCTGACGTCCTTCTCCGGATCGCCGATGATGATGCGGTCAACCGAGTCGTCTGGTTTCACGGAGTGGGTGAGGGAGCGGAAGTGGGTGAGGATGGCGTAAGGTGTAGGCATCTCTCTGGTGCTGGCCAGCGCCGTCCGAGCCCCGGGCTACTGGCTGGATGCTGGCGGTGGAGCGCTCAGTGCCGGAATGGCTAGCGCCAGCGCCGCCAACTCGACGTGGGATCGCGCGGACGCCCAAGCAGACTGCATGCTGGCCTTTATCTGAGGTGTGGCCTCGGGGTTAACCGATTGGATGCTAAGAGCCCAGTCGCTTCGAGCCCGGCCGTAATCATCCATGGCGCCCAGTATCTCTCGTCGCGACGGCGGGACGGGGTCGTCTACGTGGGCACGAGCGAAACGGTCCACGGCGACACGCGCGTCATTGACCCGCCTGTCGTATTCGCTAAAGGCAATCCCAGCACTCACCAACGCCTCGATGTCCCTCACGGCATCCAGGGCACTGCTGGCACTGGCTATGTACGCGCTACGCGTCTTCTCTTTGGCGGCAATCTCGGCCTGGACTCTCCGTTGCTTCGCCTCGAGCGCGACCAGCGCGACCGCTGAGACAAGGACCGCTCCGACCAGCAGCCGTGTTGCCTTGCCCATTGCACCCTCCTCTTGACGCGGACAACATACGGCGCGGCTCGACGGACGTCCTTCCGCGCGCCGTGGGTTGCGCCCGTAGCTTGAATCGTCCACCCTGCGACACAACGGAACGGCAGGAGCAAGTCGCCGGAGGCGACTGAAGCTCTTGCCTGTCCTCCAGATTGCCGCGGGGCGAGTACTCGCCCCGCATCTGCGTCCATCTGCGGCTATCCGCGTTCATCTGCGTTTGGCCGTTTGCCCCTTACACCTTCTCCAGATTCGCGTACGCCGGATCGAGCTTCTTGATGCCTTTAGCGGGGAAGGCGACGGAGATGACCATCTCCGCGCCCGTTCCGTTGACCGAGACGACCATTCCTCGGCCGAATTGCGGATGGCGGACGCGGTCGCCGGCGCGGAAGGGCGCCTCGCCTGCGCCGGCATCAGCGAGAATCTGTTGAGCCGCCGGGGACCGGGTAGCATCCGCGGTCTCCCAGGTGATATGGCGCGGGGCGATCGGGCCCATCGGCTCGATAAGCTCCTCGGGGACATCGTTGAGAAAGCGGGACACGATCGTGCGGGCGGTGGACCCGTAGATCGTCCGATACTCGGCCGAGGTCAGGAAGAGGCGCTCCTTCGCCCGGGTCATGCCGACGTAGCATAGCCGGCGCTCCTCCTCAAGCTCCAGCGGGTTGTCGCTGAAGGCCGAGCGGGCGAGGGGGAACAGCGCCTCCTCCATGCCGACGACGAAGACCACGGGGAACTCCAGGCCCTTGGCGCTGTGGATGGTCATCAGCACCACTGCCTCGACGCCCTCTTCTATCATGTCGGCGGTGGTCAGGAGCGCGACGTTCTCCAGGAAGCCGGCGATGCTACTCTGCGAAGCAGCGGGGCCGCTTCGCTCCGAAGCACGAGTGCTGGGCTCCTCCGCGCTTTCCTCATACTCCTGGGTGGCGCTCAGCAGCTCCCGGGTATTCTCCAGCTTGCCGCGGGCCTTGATCGTGCCCTCTTTCTCCAGCGCCGCCCGGTAGCCCGACCGCTCGATGACCGCCTCGGTGATCTCGGTGATGGTGGAGGTTGCCAGGTCGCGGCGCAGCGCATCCATCATCTGGACGAACTCGAGCACGGCCTGCGCGGCGCGCGGGCCGAGCTGCGGGATCGCTTCGGCGTGTCGGGCGGTCTCGAGCAATGTCATGCCCCGCTCCAGCGCGGCCTGCTCGATCCGGCCGACGGTGGTGTCGCCGATGCCGCGGGTGGGCTTGTTGATGATGCGCTTGAGGCTGACCGAGTCAGCCGGATTGTGCAGCACGCGCAGGTAGGAGAGGATGTCCTTCACTTCCTCGCGGTCGTAGAAGCGGAGGCCGCCGACGATCCGGTACGGGATGCCGCGGCTGACGAACACCCTCTCGAACACGCGGGACTGCGCGTTGACGCGGTAGAGGACGGCGAAGTCGCGATGGGTGCGGCCCTCGTGTTGGATGAGATGATCCATCGTCTCGGCGACGAAGGCGGCCTCATCGTGCTCGTCGGCGGCGCGGTGGGTGACGATCTTCTCGCCGGCCGGCACTTCGGTCCAGAGGCGTTTCTCGCGCCGGGTGCGATTGTGGCGGATGACATCCCAGGCGGCGTTGAGGATATTGGCGGTGGAGCGGTAGTTTCGCTCGAGCTTGACGACCTTCGCGTCGGGATACTCCTCGTCGAAGCGCATGATGATGCGCATGTCGGCGCCGCGCCAGCCGTAGATCGCCTGGTCGTCGTCTCCAACCACGCAGAGGTTCCGGCGCTTCGCCGCGAGCTGGACGACGAACCGATACTGAGCGAAGTTGATGTCCTGGTACTCGTCCACCAGGACGTGGTGGAACCGCTCCTGATAGCGGTCCAACACATCGGGGTTGCGCTCGAACAGCCAGACGACGTGCGAGATGAGGTCATCGAAGTCGAGCGCGCTGTTGTCGCGCAGCCGGCTCTGGTAGAGCTGGTAGACTCTCGCGACGATCTCATCATAGGGCCGGCCGCCGCGCCAGTTGAAGTAGTCCCGCGGCTCGATCAGCTCGTTCTTCGCGTTGCTGATCTCGTTTAGGATTCTAGGGGGCGGGAACTGATCCGGGTTGAGGTCGCGGTCGCGCAGGCAATCCTTCATCAGCGCCAACTGATCGGACTCGTCGAAGACGACGAAGCTCGACGGCACGCCCACGCGCTCGCCATCCTGCCGGAGCATCCTGGCGCAGATGGAATGGAAGGTACCGACCCACAGGTCCCAATGCCGGCTGCCGAGCAGCCGGCGGAGGCGCTCCTTCATCTCATTGGCGGCCTTGTTGGTGAAGGTCACGGCGAGGATGTTGTGGGGCGAGACGCCTCTGGCGTAGATGAGGTGCGCGGCGCGGTGGGTGAGCACGCGCGTCTTGCCGCTGCCCGCGCCGGCGAAGATGAGCAGCGGGCCGCCCTCGTGGAGGACGGCCTCGCGCTGGCGGTCGTTCAGCTCAGCGAGGATGGGGGCTTCGGCGTGTTCGGGCATATTCACCACTGGCAGGGCTATCGGCCGACCGAAGAGGCCCTCCCGGCCATTCTATCACAGACCAGTGGACGCGTCACACCCGGCGCGTGCCTCGGGAAGACGGAACTGTGGAATCAGGGTCTGTGGGAATGTCACAAAGCATGCTGCGCGTCGCGCCGATAGTGCTTCGCTTCTCGGCCGCCGGGACGCTGCTCGGTGTTCTCATCGGGTGCTTCCGGTGGTCGAGCCCGTGGCCGGCGCTGAGCGGCCTCAACCTCCTCTGGACGGCTACGGCCGGTTGGCTGGTTGGCCTGGCCGTTGGATGCGGGGTAGCGATGGCCTTCAGGTCGAGGTCGCGCCATCTGCCGCGCTCGTCCCGCGGCCCTTGGCAAAGGGTCGGGGCGGCGGCACTGGTGGTCGTCGGGCTGGCCCCCGGCGCAGTCTGGCTCGCGCTGCCCATGACCAGCGGGCCGTCGCGAGGAGTTGGGCCGATGAGCCGCCTTCGCGGCGACTGTCGCCCAAACATCATCCTCATAGGAATCGACGCGCTTCGCGCTGACCATGTTGGTGCCTACGGCAGCGTCGCCGGACTTACGCCGAACCTCGACGCTTTCGCGCGGGAGGCAAGCGTCTACCGATCGGCCTATGCCAGCTCCCCTTGGACGCTGACCTCCATGGGGGCCCTCGCTTCCTCCCTGCCGCCCTCCCAGTGTGTCGTCGCGCGAAGGAACGGTGAGGACCCTCGCGCCTATACCTTTCGCGCCGCGCTGCTCCGCGATGCGCCGCTGGTGGCGGAGAGCCTCCAGGAGGCGGGGTATCGGACGGCGGCCGAACTGACGAACCCTTTCCTGACGCAGCGGTATGGCTGGGAGCGTGGCTTTGACTGCCTCCGGAACGAGGACGGAAGCGATACGAACCTGCTGCTCACCTCCCAGACCACCCGCGGCGAGATCGTCACTGAGAACGCCCGCGCCTGGCTGGCGCTCAACCGGAAAGAGCCGTTCTTGCTGTGGCTGCACTACCTGGACCCCCATGCTCCCTATGACTCTCCCGATACGCCAGAAAGCCTTCGGAAGCAGTACCCGCCGAACTGGGAGACGAGGCGGACCTACTGGTATGATGAGATGGCCGGCGCGTCGCCGGAGGAGCGGGTCCGCTATCGGGAGTTCTGCCGCCGGATGTACGCCGAGGAAGTGAGGTACGCGGACCGGTGCGTTGGTGGGCTGCTGGCTGAGCTGAAGCGGAAGCGCCTCTACGACGATTCCCTGATAGTGATCTTCTCCGATCACGGGGAGGAACTCTTCGATCACGGGGCCTTCGAGCACGGCCACAGCCTCCACGAGGAAGTCCTCCACGTGCCGCTTCTGGTCAAGTGGCCGAAAGGCACTGAAGCCGATCCGAGCGTGACGCAGATCGTCTCGCTGGCCAGCATTTCTCCGACATTGGTGGAGGTGGCTGGCCTTCCGAGGCAAGCTGGTGCAGCAGCAAGCTCCCTGCCGAGGCAAGACGGCGGTCCGGGTGAGATGGTCTACTCCGAGGCGCCGCTCTTCGGTTCGGACCAGACTGCCCTCACCACCGATCGCTACAAGGCAATCTACCATCTGTCGGCCGATGGCGGCGATGGATCCTTCGAAATCTACGACCGCCGCCGCGACCCTGGCGAGCAGCTCGACCTGGCGACCGGGCGCACTGCTGCAGAGCTGAGGGATCACCTGCGCGAGATGACCGAGAGAGCACTGACAGCGCGGCGGGAAGCGAGTCGCGACGAGCCCAGGAGTGGAGAACTGGACGAGGCGGCCAAGCGGCGCCTCAGAAGCCTTGGCTACCTCTCCGAGTGACTCTCGCGCGGGCTCAAGATAGCGAAGTCCTCGATCCGACCCACTTCCTGGTAGTCCGTCGCCAGCAATTGCTCGAGCGCGGGAAATCCGGCGAGCTGCGCGGCTGAGTCGTCGTAGCGGCCGGTCATCCAGGGGAGCGGGTCCCGGTGCGTCACAATGATGGCGCGGGGCCGGTTGCGCTCGAGGTCGCGCATCAGCTCTCGCCGCCACTCGGGCGGCGACCAGGCGGTGACGAGCGGCACGGTGTAGATGAAACGGCTGGCCGGGCGGCGGTCGGCGTAGCAGTAGATGAGCGGCTCGAAGCCCCAGATGAAGATAGTGTCATCGGGCGCGGTGCGCTCGCGGATGAAGGCGGCCACTTGCTTGTCGGCGAGGAGTGAGAAGTCGCCGTAGCGGTCGTAGCGCTGCGTGAACGCGGCGCACGACATGCCGCCGGCGAGATAGCGCAGAGGCCAGTTGAGCGCTTGCCAGTAGGCCTGCGCCGACAGCGCGAGCACCAGAAGCAGACCGGCCGCGGACAGCGCGCGCGCCGCCTTCGGCGAGAGCGCTTCGCGCAGCACGCTGCCGATGGCGCGCAGCCCCTGCGCGGCGAGCAGGCAGAGCGGCGCAAGCGCGGGCAGCCAATGGTAGGAGTAAAACTTCCCCTGCGCCCAGACCGAGGCGATGAGCACACCCGCCCATGCGGGAAGCAGCCATCGCAGGCGCGCCGACTCTGGTCGCGCGCCAAGGTCAATGGCGCCAACGATCGCCAGCAGCCCGATGAAGAAGAGCCACTTGTACGGGAGGCCCAGAACGAAGCGCACGGTCTGGTTGAGCAAGCTCGAGGCGAGCGGCTCGGGCGAACGGAGGTGCGAGTACCCAGCGTTCCAGCGCACGAGCACATCGAACGCGTCGCCCAGCGCGCCGGCGCGCCACAGCGCCCCAGCCGCGATAGCGAGCACTGCCGCGCACCCGAGCAGGTAGCAGAGCGCGCGGGCTGAGCGCACCAGGAACGGCTCCTGCTTGGCGAGCACTGCCGCCAGAACAGGGATTAGCAGCATCGCGCCGAGCGTGAGCTTGAACAGAACGGCCAGCGCGATGAAGGCTCCGCACAGTAGGGCAGGCCTGCGGCCTGCCCATGCCTGCGCTCCTTGACGGCTTTCGGCGCGAATCAGCATCAGCATCGCCAGGCAGAGAGGAAGCGAGGCGAAGCCATCCGCCTGGGTGGTGTTCCAGTAGGAGTAGCCGGCGACGTAGCGGAGCAGGAAGAGGAAGGCTGCGGCCGCGCCCACCCACTGGGAAGCGAGGCGCTTGCCGAGGGACCAGATGGCGGCGGCGGTCGCGAGGGTCCAGAGGATATCGAGCGCCCTGGGGGCCGGGGTGGAGCGGCCGAAGATGGCGAAGCTCGCCCAGTAGGTGTAGAAGACGCCCGGGGGCTTCACATCCCACACATCGCGGTAGGGCACGCCGCCCCGCGAGATGATATCGGCAGCGGCCGCGAATACGCCCTGGTCGCGGCCGAAGGGATAGGTGAGCAGAGGGGAGAGCAGGGCAGCGCCCGCGGCGAGCAGCACAAACGCGATGAGCGCGAGGCCCAGGCGGAGTCGGAGTGCGTCCTTGGCTGGCAGCGCTTGCACAACGGTGACTTCGGCGGCCTCTCGCGGGCCGCCTTCCGGCTCAGCCGCTCTGCCAGCCGTGCTCGCCCACGAGCGGCACAAAGACGCATCCGCCGAGGTCTTCCTGGGCGACCTTTTCGCCACGCTTGATGCATCTCATCAGCGTTTGGCCCCAGCGGTCGCCCACCGGCACGACGAGGGTGCCGCCCTCGGCGAGCTGGTCCACCCAGGGGGGAGCGATCTGAGGAGCGGCGGCAGTGACGATGATGCGGTCGTAGGGCGCGGCCTCGGGATGGCCCAAGCTCCCATCGCCGACGATGACGGTGACATTGTGGTAGCCGAGGTCGGCGAGGACGGCGCGGGCGCGCTCGGCGAGGCCGGGGAAGCGCTCAACCGAGTAGACCTCGCGGGCGAGCTCGGCCAGTATTGCGGCCTGGTAACCCGAGCCGGTGCCGATCTCCAGCACGCGCTCAGAGCCGGTGAGGCGGAGCGCCTCGGTCATCAGCGCTACCATGTAGGGCTGGGAGATCGTCTGTCCTTCGCCGATGGGCAGCGGATAATCGCCGTATGCGCCGCGATCATCGGGTGACAGGAGGAAGCGGTGCCGCGGCACCTTCTCCATTGCGGCGAGCACGCGCTCGTCCGCGACGCGCCGGCGGCGGAGCTGGTGCTCCACCATCGTCTTGCGCTCGGTTTCGTGCTCGTCGGCCTGGGCCAAGCTAGTACCTCACACCGGGGCAGGCCGGGCCGGCTTGACCTGCCGGCCCGCCGCCTCGAAGTAGGCGATGATGTTCTCCAGCGGCGTCTGCACGGTGATGCTGTGGCTGCTGCCAAGTATGAACCCACCGCCGGGCGCGCAGGCCTCGACGGACTCCCTCACCTGTTTGCGGATATCCTCGGGCGGCGCGAGCACGAGATCGTGATTGCTGACACCGCCCCAGAGACAGAGATCGCGGCCGAAGTCGCGCTTGAGGCTGGCGATGTCCTCGATGGGCTGGATCGCCTGGTAGACATCAATGCCGGCCTCGATCATGTCCGGCAGGATCAGGCGCAGGTTGCCGCAGGAGTGGCAGATGAGAAAGAGGCCGTTGTCGTGCGCGACATCGCAGATGTGCTTGAGAGCAGGGAAGTAGACGCGACGGAACGTCGCCGGTGACATGAAGGGGCCGGAGTTGAAGCCATAGTCATCGCCGACGAGCACCGCGTCAAAGCCGAGCTTGGCGAAGAACGGGATGCGGCGGGCATGCGCTTGGTATCCATCCAGGTAATCGCGCGCCATGCCGTCAGGGTCCTCGGTAAGCCGGATCATGCGCTCCTCGATCCCGAGAGCCGAGTAGTAGGGCAGGTGCGCGTCTCCCATTCCGGTGAAGACGAAGTGCGTGTTGCCCAGCTCCGCCATCACGTGCTCGATAACCTCAAGCTCTGAGGGGTCAGGGCGGAACTCGGTCCCCACGAACTTGTCGGGGTGGGGAGGCTCGACTGGCCCATCTCCTTGCTGGAGGACCATCAGGTCCTTGGTGAGCTCCGAGTAGCGGAGCAGGTTGCCGTGCCCGTCGCGCCATGTCTCGGGATCGAGCTGCTCCGGGCGCTCATAGACAACGCCTTTGAGGTAAGTCAGGTCTGCGCAGACCATGTCCACGTCGAGGCGGCGGGTCAACTCGACGATGTCGCGCTTGACGGAGTCCACGACTTCATCGCGGCGGCCGTCCCACAATGCGTGAGCAAGCGTCGCCTTGCCTCGAACGAAGGTCGGGCGGCCGAGCACGAGCGATGCGGGCTCGTAGTCAATGATCCACTCGCCGACGGGGACGATGTCGGGCTCGCGGTGCTGTATGGCTGCTCGAACGCGTTGCTTTGGGGTCAAGAGGGCCTCCGCGCTGGTATCCCGTGCATTATAGCGCGAGGCACGATGGTTGGGAACGGCGAGCACGCGGGGCAGGAGGCCCCTCGGCTTCGCTCGGGGCGCACAAGCTCCTGCCCTACGACTCTGGCTTGGCCTCGTGCAGGACCACAGTAACGGTCATCGGCTCGCGCTCGCCGTCCAGGTACTCGATGCTCAGGCCATGCCGGGTGTACGCGCCTCGTTCATCTATGCCTTGTGAGCGACGGACGGTGAACACGCCGCCGCGGATGCGGTCATCGGGAGTCTGGCCGTCGCCGAACGGACGGGCAACAGGCCAGGCGGCCCTGGCGAGGGCGGCCACTCTCTTCCTTGGCAAGTCCCCAAAACGAAGGCCCTGCTCGCTCTCAGCGGCCGCTCGCTCGCCCGGCGACAGCGCTCGCCAGAGCAGCAGCGGCCAGCGGGAGTAGGGGTAGGCGGCCTGACTCGCGCCAGCATCGTGTAGATTCGCGGGCAAGCTGAACCTGCCAAGCCTCCCAGCACCTCGCCGAGTCGCGAGCGCGAAGGCAAGTTCGGCAACGTCGTCCAGTGTCAGGTGTCCTTGACGCTCGATGCGCGCCAGGTAGTCAGCGATCAGAGACTCCCGAAGCTCTCCCCCTGAGAGTTGGTACCAGTTCGTGCGATGGAATACTAGGCAATCACCGACGTGGTTCCACGAGAACTGACCGAGCTTCCCCAACACATAGAGGTCACGCCAGAGCGGGCCACCGAGCGCAGGCTGGTTCGGTGACGGGCCGACCCATTCGGCAGTGAAGTAGTCCGAGATGACGGAGATGCCGGTATGATCGGAGATCACCTGCTGGGCGTGCGAGAGGATGACAGCGTTGTCGCTGGTGGCTGGCAGTGCAAGCATATCGTGCAGCCGAGGGTCAGTCGGCTCGACCCAGTCGCTTTCGTCCCACTCTCGCGCGTCGCGTAGCTTGAGCCAGTCTGCCCTGGACTTCTCCACGACGTTACGGGCCGCTTCGGCGGTCTCTCCCGTTTCCACTAGCAGCCACTGATACGGGTTGCCGGGGGCGGTCACCCGGGAGCGCCGCGCGGGTAGGAGCATCGTTCCGAAGCTCACGTCGTCGGACTCAACCGTGAGCTGCGGCCCGAATCCGTCATCCCGGCTCCTGCCATGGATGCGGATGAGCACACCGCCATCGGACTGGAGTCGCGATTCGAGTTGATCGAGCTCCGATTCCCAGGCATCCGCCTCATCGGAGTACGGCGACCCAACCACTTGCCTCGTCCACGCCAGGTAGCGATGTTGCAGTTGGCAAGCGATTCGAACTGCCTGGCGCAGCGCGGGAGACGCCTTATCGTAGCGAACTGAGAGGAGCCCGGTGTTCGTGAGCGTGTCCATCTGCTCTTCGGGAAGAGAGGCATACGCTTCCATGAGGGCGCGCGTTGGCGCATAGCGGGCGGCCCGAGCAAGGAACAGGTCGGTCTTCTCAAGATCTGCGAGCTGGTCCGGCGACATCGCCAGGGCAGCCTTGGCCGCTTCGACGCGTGTGGAGCGGTCAGCCGCGCGGTTGGCCAGATTGCGTTGCCGCTGGTTCTCTTGCTCCTGCTCGACTGCTGCCTCCACCCCGGCGTTTCGATGCAGCAGGTAGACCGGCTCGTCGCCGCTTCCGTCAACGTCCCGGTGCGCCTCCTGCAAGGCCTCTGGAAGCTGCACCATGATCGCCTTGAGGGTGAGGCCTTTGGAGATGATGGTGAGCTTGCGCTCGCCGACGGTGTCCAAATCCTCGGGCGCAACGCCGAGTGAGACGCCGGTGGCCTGGGAGAGGAGTTCGAGCGCCGGCACCGCGGCGCGGCCGATGATCTCGATCTGGACCGGTTGCTCCAGGCGGGCGTCGCCCTGCATCGTCTCCGGCTGCCACTGGAGGCGCGAGCCGAGGTGTTGGGCGGATAGGGGCGAGGTTGTGAGGAAGAGCACGGCGGCAGACAGCGCGACAAGCAGACGCATGTGACCCCCTCCGACTCGGATTTGCCCATTAGACGCGGTGAGGCGCTGAAAGGTTCTCGGAGACGGCCGCGAGCTAGGTGAAGACGAGCGACCGGACCTCGGTGAGAGGCACCACGCCCTGGTCGGTGGTCAGGTTCCTCCCCCCGATCGCCCGGGCGTAGCCGACAGCCCGGCTTGTATGCCCATCTTAGGGCTCCTGCTGTGCGCCTTCACTCGGACGCGTTCTGAGGCCGCACGGGCAGCGTTATGACGGTCCTTAGTTTCGCTGGAATCCTCGTGACACCCACAACCTCGTCTCCATCTCTCATCACGAGACGGAAGTGCCGCAGATCAAGGCCGGGAGAGTAGTCCGGGGAACCAGGCGAGGGCACGTAGTAGTCTAGGTATATCCGCACTTCCTCAGGCGCCTCTCCGGTTCCACTTAGGGTTGCGGCACGCGCGATGAAAGCTTCCATCGCCGACTGCTGATCGGGCGTTAGATCATGGGAGAGGCTCAACCCTTCGCCTTTCACGCGCCGCCATTGATCTTCACTGAACGTGCTGAATGCCTGAAGGATGGGGGCGCCGAACACGAGCCGCCCAAGTTCTTCCCGCAGAGCTTGCTTGACAACTCCTGCTGGGCCCGCTGGATCCTCGTAGATTTGCCCCCAGCCGAAGCGCATTTGCATGGTGTCCAAGCCGCCTACGACTCCAGCGAGTTGGCGCAGATCGACCGGCGCTGACACCGTCACTTGAGGCGCCTTTGCCGCGATTGCCTCTGAGACGTAGGGATCAAACCATCGGTCCATCCATGCCACCGCATCGGGCGGCAGCAGACCAGCCCGGAAGACGTCACGGTGAAGGCTTCTGAACCGGAGGAAGGAACCAGCGTCGCCCCAGTCCCACGCCAGCGAGTTACGGACCGATTCGGGGCTCCAGTCCCGCGACATCTCCGCCCGATCCTGCTGTGCCCGGCAAGCTACGGTCAGCGCACCCAGGGCGGAAGTGTGGGCGGAGCCTCCGGGGCCGAACACACCCCGCGGCACGTCCCAGAAGCAGTCTGAGATGACGTTGAACCCCGTAAGTCGCGCGACAAGCTCCTGGATCGACCAGAGCGCGTAATCCTCCCCTGCTGCGAGGGGAAGCTGTGTCCGCGCAAGGATAGCCTTTGTCTCAGGCGCTGTAGTCGGGTTCTCCGTGCGTGATCCCGGCTGCTCCTGTGACACACCCGCGGCGGAGGTCGCTCGTTGCTCATCCAACTGGCGGAGCAGGCTTCGCCCGAGTTCGGGCCCGATGTGCTCGCCAAGGTATCGGCGCAGAGCGATCTGGTCGGCGGGCATCATCTGATCGGCGGGACACCGCGTGCTGAGCACAACGCAGTAGCCGTCGCCAAGGCTTTCCCATTTGGCTCCGCTGTCCGACACACTGGCTTCCGCGCCCACAGCTATGATCGAGCTCCTGGCCCCTCCCACCCAGAACCGCACCGTCCTTTCTTGGCCGAGGATTGCTCCGAGGTCGAAGGCGCGGGATAGGTCTTCATGCTCTTCCGACGTCAGATCATCCCACTCCAGGCTGAGGTCCTCGCCCTGCAGGAGACCTTCTAACTGGTCTTGGGCGAGAGCACAAACGAACTCGGCGGCAGCCCTCCGTCTTGGGTCGAGCATCGTCAGCAGAAGGAAGTCGTCCTTGCCTCGGTAGCGCCGCACCAGCTCACTGCGAGGCAATGTGAGGGCTTCGGAGTAGCTGGACAGCTGGTGGCGCAGTCCATCCCGAGTCTCTGCCGCGGCCATCTCAAGCTGGGCTGCGCGCTGTTGCCTATCGCGTCGGGCCTCCTCTGCAATGAGCGCCTCGCCGCCTCGACCTGCGCTCGTATGGAGAAGGTAGTACTTGGGCACTTCCCCTGAGCCCGCAGCACGGAACGCGAAATTGCATTGCGTCACCCACTCCAACTGCGCCATGAGCTCACGCAGCGACGGGGGGTCCTCCGGATTCAGATATAGGTTGACGCGGGCCCGCGTGTTCTGGTCATCGGCCGGCCAGAAGCCCAGACCAACCCCGGTCCGGGCCTCGATGTCCGCGAACACCTGAGAGAGCGTCAGTCCGGCGCCCCAGAACCGCGCCGGCTGGTCGAGACGCGGGTCAGCCTGGCTGCCACCAGGATATGACTTGCCAGCCTGCCAGACCGAGAAAGACATCGCCTCTGGAGCGGGCAGGGCTGGCTCCTGTGCCCGGACGGCCGACGCCATCCCCATGAACAGCACGAGCAAGACGACAGGCCGCATGTGGCCCCCTCCGACTCGGAGGTTTCACCTATTAGACGCGGCGAGCGAGCACCCAGTTCGCGTCAGATGAACCGTATCGCCCTGACGTCGGCGAAGGGGATGACGCCGGTTTCCGTCGCCAGGTTGCGGCTGCCGATGGCGCGGGCGTAGCGACTCTCGCCGGGGGCGTACTTGAACTGGGTGAAGCGTCCGCTCTGGATGAGGTCGTTGGGGCTGCGAATCGAGTGACGGTAGAGGAGCGGCACGGCGACGTCGAGCGTCTCGCCGGAGGTCAGTTGGACTCGGGCCGGCCGCCAAGGGGTGACCGGGCCCAGGGTCACGGAATCGAGCTGCGCGAACGGGAGGAACCGCAGTCCGCCTTCGCAGACGCACTCGAGCCCGCCGGCGATGAGCGAGTGAACGTCGGAAAGCTCTTGGTAGATACCATCCTCGGCATCGGAGCGGGCAACGACAGCCGGCCGGGGCGCGTAGCCGGCGTCGCGCGCCTGCGCCATCGCCTGGACGAAGGCCTCATCATCTTCCGACACGGCGGCGATGTGCGCGGCCCGGAGCAGCACCTCGGCATCGTCATCGTGACCCGGCGCCGGCAGGACGCTCTCCACTATCGTAGACCAGTAAGTCTCCCGCGCAATCTCACACTCGAGCGAGTGGATGCGGTCGGCCACCCGCTCGGCCTCTTCGCCGGGCCCAACCTCGACGAGCTGCGCGCGAAGCTGCTCCAGCGCGGCGTGGTGGTGGCCCGCGCGAAGATAGGCGAAGGCGAGCACGGTGCGGATGGCGGCGGAGAAGGGAGGCGCGGACTCAAGCGCGTCCTCCATCCCCCGGAGCGCGCGCAGGTAGGCGGGGGCGCGGCCGTCCAGGAGAGGGAAGTCGAAGCCAGGCGGCGGGGGAGGCGGGTTCCGCGATTGGCGTGCGGATTCCGCGAGCAAGCATGCTCGCCCAAGGGTGAACTGGGCGATGGCGAGGGACGGGTCGAGCGCCAGCGCCGTTTCCGCGCTCTCGACCGCTTCGTCCGGCTTGCCCTGGGCGAGCCGGACCTGGGCGAGGTCGGTCAGGATGATGGCCGAG
>Ga0315291_10001094_pt1 | contig 36290 bp, 22 predicted proteins | sample YL17G12_20_MG_FD_203070 | JGI IMG/M metagenome (GOLD analysis project Ga0315291, IMG submission 203070) | Sediment microbial communities from Yellowstone Lake, YNP, Wyoming, USA - YL17G12_20 | ecosystem: Environmental > Aquatic > Freshwater > Lake > Sediment | place: USA: Wyoming | collected...
TTCGCGAACCGGGTGGCGGCATTATGCGTGACAAGAATGGGCGCCCAGCCGTCGATGCCCACACGAAAAGAAGTGGAAGATTTTTCCGCATCCTATGCGCTGTGATTCCCAGGAGAATAGAATGAAGGACGCAAAGACCCGAATGTCGCGAGTGTTGCCTCTGCTGCTCGTCCTGAGCCTGGTTTTGGCGGGGGGCTGCCAGAAGAAGAAGGATAAGCCGGTCGTCGCGCTCGTGATGAAATCGTTGGCCAACGAGTTCTTCAAGACCATGGAGGAAGGCGCCAAGGCCCACTACGCGCAGCACCGGGATGAGTATGAGCTCAAGGCTATCGGCATCAAGAACGAGACCGACGTGACCCAGCAGATCGAGTACGTCGAGTTGATGATTGCGCAGGGCGTGGATGCGATCGTGATTGCGCCCGCGGATTCCAAGGCGCTGGTCCCGGTCTGCAAGAAGGCAATGGACGCCGGCATCATCGTGGTCAACATCGATAACAAGTTCGACGAGGAGGTGCTGAAGGACAAGGGGGTGAAGATTCCGTTCGTGGGGCCGGACAATCGCAAGGGGGCCAAGCTCGCCGGCATGTATCTCGCCACGAGATTGAAGGCGGGCGATAAGGTCGCCGTCATCGAGGGCGCTCCCAACGCCTTCAATGGCATTCAGCGGAAGCTCGGCTTCGAAGACGCCATGGTGGGGAGCAATATGAATATCATCAGTTCGCAGACCGGCTATTGGGAGACGGACAGAGCCCAACCCATCGCGTCGGCTTTGATCAACGAGCACCCCGACCTGAAGGCGATTCTCTGCGCCAACGACAGCATGGCACTCGGCGCGGTGGCCGCCCTGAAGAACGCGGGCAAGCTGGGCAGCATCCACGTCGTGGGGTTCGACAACATCGCCGCGGTGCAGCGCCTGCTCAAGGAGGGCAGAATCCTCTGCACCGTGGACCAGCACGCGGACAAACTGGCCCTGTACGGCATCGAATACGCTTTGGAGATGCTCAAGACCAGGGCCCAGCCGGCCGACAAAGAGACCCCGGTCGATTTGATCACGGCGGAAACGCTCTAAGGATGGACGGCGGCGGTACACTCCTGGTGGCGGCAGGCATCGACAAGGCCTTTCCGGGCGTCCAGGCGCTGTCGCGGGTGGATTTCGATCTCCGGGTGGGCGAGGTCCATGCCCTCGTGGGGGAAAACGGGGCGGGCAAAAGCACTCTCACGCGAATCATCGCCGGCATTGAAAAGGCGGATGCCGGGCACATGCGCCTGGCGGGTCAGGCGTACGAACCCTGGTCCCGGACCGACGCCGAAGGCCACGGTGTCCGCATGGTCATGCAGGAGCTGAACCTCATCGGCAATCTGACAGTTGCGGAGAATATCTTCATCGAGCGTCTGCCGGCCCGGTTCGGCTTCATCCGCTATGCCCGGCTGCACCAGGCGGCACGGGAGGTCATGGAAAAGGTGGGCCTTGGCGAGGTAGACCCGTCGACGCCCGTGAAGTCGCTGGGCGTCGGCCGCCAGCAGATGGTCGAGATCGCGGCCGGGTTGTCCCGCCGGTGCCGGGTTCTCGCGCTCGACGAGCCTACCGCGTCCCTGACGGATAGCGAAGTGGAGCTTCTCTTCGCGCAGATTCGCCGGCTCAAGGCGGAAGGCGTCGGCATTATCTATATCTCGCATCGGATCGAGGAAGTGCTGCGGATCGCCGACCGCGTTACGGTTCTGCGCGACGGCAAAGTGGTGGGGACGCACGCGACGAGGGATCTTCATCCCGATGCTGTGGTCCGAATGATGGTCGGCCGGGATCTGGGGCATGAGTGCCTCGCGCCGAGCGGCCCAAGGGGTGCCTTAGCCTTGCGTGTAGTCGGACTGACGCGCGGCGACCGCGTTCGGGACGTCTCATTCGAGGCCTATCGCGGCGAGATTCTGGGTGTGGCGGGCCTCATGGGTTCCGGCCGGACCGAGACCATGCGCGCGATCTTTGGGGCCGACCTGCCGCAATCGGGCGCGGTTTATCTCCACGGCTCCGGCGAGCCCGCCCGCATTCGAAAGCCGAGTGACGCCGTCCGCAATGGCATCGCCTTGCTGACGGAGGACCGCAAGGAGCAGGGCCTGTTTCTTTCCCTGGCCGTGCGGACCAATGTCTCCATTACTCGTCTGCGCGGCGTGAGCCGGCTGGGCTGGATCGATTCCTTGCGGGAACAGCAGGTCGCCGGCCGGTACGTGGATTCCCTGGGCATCAAGTGCTGGTCCGCCGAGCAGGCGGCGGAGCAGCTCAGCGGCGGTAACCAGCAGAAGGTCGTCATCGCCAAATGGCTGTACCGGGACTGCGAGATCCTGATCTTCGACGAGCCGACGCGCGGGATCGACGTCGGGGCCAAGTTCGAAATCTACCGGATGCTCGGCGAGCTGGCACGGAAGGGCAAAGCGATCCTGTTTGTCTCCTCCGACCTCAAGGAGCTCATGGCGATCGCCAACCGGATTCTGGTCATGTCGGCCGGTCGGGTCGCGGGGCTCTTCGAGCGGGGGCGGTGGAGCGAGGACGCCATCATGACCGCCGCGTTCCGCGAATACGTCAAGGCGCGATAAGGACAGGATATGATCGACGCACGCAAGAGAACGGGGATCGGGAGACTGGCCGGCGAGTACCTCGGCATGAGTGCGGCACTGGTCGCGCTGCTCGTCATCTTCGGCCTCTGTGCCCGGAACTTCTTCACGCTGACGACATTCCGGACGATTGCCAACCAGATTCCGGATGCGACGATTGCTGCCGTGGGGATGACCTTCGTGCTCATCATCGCCGGCATCGACCTGTCCGTCAGCTCGGTGCTCGCGCTGGCCGGCGCGGTCCTCGGGATCGCCCTGGTGAGCTGGGGTTTGCCGCTGATCCTGGCTGTCATGGTCTGTCTGCTCGTCGGTCTTGCCTGCGGGCTGGCCAACGGTTTTGTGATCATCCGCTGGCGGCTGCCGTCGTTCATCGTCACGCTCGGCATGTTGGAAGTGGCGCGGGGAGCGGCCTATCTGGTGACGCAGTCCCGCACGATCTACGTCGGCGGCCCTATCGAGGTGGTCACCGGGACGGCGGTGCTCGGGCTGTCGCTTCCGTTCATCATCGCCCTTGCCATCGTCGCCGCCGGCCAACTGGTCCTGTCGCGCACGGTCTTCGGCCGGTACCTGATCGCCATCGGGACGAACGAGGAGGCGGTGCGCCTGTCGGGCATCGATCCGCGCCCGTACAAGCTCGCCGTGTTCGTTCTGTCCGGGGTGCTGGCCGCCGTCGCCGCCGTCATCCAGACCGCCCGCATGTCTTCGGCCAATCCGAACACCGCCATCGGCTTCGAGCTCCAGGTCATCGCGGCCGTGGTCATTGGCGGCACGAGCCTCATGGGCGGCCGGGGCTCGGTCGTCAGCTCGTTCTTCGGGGTCCTGATAATCGCCGTCCTCGGGGCCGGTCTCGCCCAGGTCGGCGCCCAGGAGTATACCAAGCGTCTGATCACCGGCTGCGTCATCGTCGCCGCCGTAATCCTCGACCAGTACCGCCACCGGGTGAGCCGGGCCGCACAACCCGGCTGAAAGCGGCCCATCCGGCGGTCCGGCCGGGCGATGGATTGGCGACATAGAGCCGTCTGTTCCCTCGCAAATCCGCCAACTGTCCACTTGACAAGCAACGGTCCTCGGGGGATAATAATACCACCGATCCGAGTCCGGATGTGGAGGTGCTCACTATGCGTCTGATACTGAGACAAAAAGACGGCGAGACCAGGGAGTTTCAGTTCACGCACGGTCCCATCCATATCGGCAGGGCGGCCGACAGCCACATCCTTTTGGCCGACCGAACCGTCTCCAAGAAACACGCCACCATCTTGTGCAACGACGATGGTAAATGGCACGTCCAGGACCTGGAATCGGCCAATAAGACGTACCTCAACGGCCAGGAGGTTCGTACGGCCCCGATCAAGACCGGGGACTCGATTCGCATCACCGATTTCACCATCGACGTCAATCTTGATGACTTAACCCAGCCACCCCAACCGGTGCAGTTCGAGGACACGCTGAACCTGGAGGCGGGTCTGGCGACGCCGCTCCATGAGACGGTCGTGAGGAAACCCGACGCTGGCCACGCGCCCGCGATGCGGCTGCCGGCCAAGAGGCTGACGGATTTCGTGCAGGCCTGCGACGCCATTTGCCGCTCGAAGAACCTGGAGGATCTGCTGGTCACGATGCTGGGCCTTTGCCTCAAGCAGTTCTCCGCCTTTCACACGTGGTGTGCACTGCGGGAGCAGCCCAGTGGTCCGATGACGTACCACGCGGGCAAACGACGGGACGGCCAGGCCGTGGAACTCGGCGAGCTGAAGCTGGGCGACAGGATCAATCAGGCCGTCGAGCGCAGCCAATCGCTGGTCCTGCCGAGCGTGGCGGCCGATGTGGAGGAGAAGGCTCGCATTCGTTCGGCCCTGATCGCCGCCATCACCGGTCCGGGCGGCTGCTACGGCGTCATCTACATCGATAACGGCATGATCCACAACCACTACACGCTGGGCGACCTGGACTACCTGATGCTGGTCGCGACGCACACCGCCGCCGTCCTCAGCAAATTCCTGGTTTGATCGCGAGCCGGCCCACTGGTCGGAGTCATCCCGCGCCCGCCGCTCCACACGGAATCCAAACCTGCAGTAACGCATCCCTGCCTCGTCGCCGCATCGGCACCGGTCCCAACTGGGTTGCGCGCTTCGTCGTCATTTCGGGGTCGAGCCATGATCTTGGCGATGCTGCCCCCTCGCGGCGCTACGACAGGCTTAACTGGCAGTGATATTATGGGTCTCTTGGGCAGGAATATCCTTATCACCGTTCTTACCTTGACAGACCAAGGACGAAAGGCTACAATAAAAAGTTCAGGAAGTTGGTCATGAGGAAGGTGCCTCTCAATGCGTACTCTCAAAGACTGCACGCGTCCGATGGACGCCCGTTTGATTTGCCTGTAGGGAGGGTATTCGACATGAGCCGTTCCGCAACCGTCATGGCATTTCTCGCCGCGTTCTCTCTTTCGCTGCCGGTATTCGCCCAAGAGGTCGTCATCAATCTCGGGCCGGAGGAATTCATCAAGGCCGACGGCAACGACATCACCGTGCCGGGCTACTCCGTGCCGTTCTTTGAGGACTGGAACAACGATCATCTGAGGGACCTGATCGTGGGCGAGGGCGGCGGGACGGCCGACGGCAAAGTCCGCGTCTACCTCAACCGGGGCAGCGAATCGGACCCGTGCTTCGTGGACTATTTCTATGTCCAGTCGGATGGCCAGGACCTGACCTGCGTTCCCCAGGGCTGCCTGGGCGTTTTTCCCCGCATCGTCTATTGGGACGAGGACGATCGCAAGGACCTGCTGGTCGGCCAGGGCGACGGCACGGTCAAGATCTTCCTGAACGTCGCCAGCGATAACGAGCCGGCGTTCGATGCCGGTTCGTACGTCACGGTCGGTGAGCCGGCCCGCAATCTCGATGTCGGCATGCGGGCGACGCCGGTGCTGGTCCATTGGAACGACGATGGGATGCTGGACCTCGTGGTGGGGGGCGTCGATGGCCTGATCCATGTGTACTACAACTGCGGCTGCGGCGGGTCGGTGCCGCCGCACTTTTACTTCTCCCCGACGGACGGCCAGTTCGTTCAGGAGAACGGCGGCGATCTGCAGGTGCAGGGCATGCGATCGAGCCCCGTCGTCATGGACCTGGACCGCGACGGAAAGAAGGACCTGCTCACCGGCAACACCGACGGCCTCATCCTGTTCTATAAGAACGTCGGAACGCGCTCGCTGCCCGCCTTCTCCGGATACTCCACCGTGCAGTCCGAGGGAGAACCGATCGACCTGCCGGGCACCTTGCGCTCCCGCCCCTCTGTGTGTTACTGGACCGGCGACGGCTACTTTGGCCCGAAAGACGGCTATTGGGACCTGCTCGTCGGCTACGGCGACGGCAAAATCCGCCTCTATCGCGGCGTGCCCAAACGCGGCGACCTCAACGTCGACGGCCTGATCGATTGTGACGACTTCACCCTATTCGCCGAGGCGATGGGCCAGCCGATCCCGGCAGAAGGCAGTCCCGCCGATCTCAACAGCGACGGCGTCGTCGACATTCTCGACCTGTCCGCCTTCATCGACATCTGGCTCGCCGAAAACCGCTAACCGCCGGGAAACCGCCATTCCCAGATAGGCAGATACAGGGCGGCCCGTGCCCGCTCCTTGACCTGCCTCCCACGGATTGCGCATCTGTTGCGAGAATTTCCGCCTTCGAGTATGTTACTTTCGTTCCCCTTCGTGCCTTGAATAGCGGGGGTGGACATCGTGAATGCGCATAGGAGGCGGCTGAAAATGAGAGCGAGTGGGCTGTTTTGCATAGCGGTGGCGATCCTCCTTGCCGGCGGCTGCGAAAAGAGGCGGCCGGAGGACCCGGGCAGCCGTCTGCGCGATGCGGCTTATCGAGGTAGTCTGAACGAGGTCCAGTGGCTGCTTGCTCGTGGGGTCAGTGTCAACGCGAGAAGTGCGAGGGGCGGTACTGCTCTGCATGGGGCGGCCTACGGCGGACGCATCGCCGTCGCAGAATTCCTGATCGCCTGTGGCGCCGATATCAATGCGGCAGGTGAGGGCGGCGAAACGCCGCTGCACGGAGCGGTCAGAAGAGATCACGCCGGAATGGTCCGGTTCCTGATCGACAGGGGTGCCGATGTGAACTGTGTGGATGCTAAGGGCCGGACGCCCGCGACGCTCGCCATGGAGCAAGGCTGCGGGGAAATGGTCCAACTCCTCGTCAAGGCGGGTGCGGACGTCACGATGCACCTGGCGGCATACATCGGGAACGCGGAGAGGGCCAAACGACTGATCGAGCGCGGCGTCAAAGTCGATACCTGGCAGGATGGCTGCACTCCTCTGCACATTGCCGCACAGCACGGCTACGCCGATGTGGCACAACTGTTGATTGCGCACGGTGCCGACGTGAGTGCGGAGAGTCCAGAGGGGACGCCGCTATTCAGGGCGGTCTCCGGGGGGCACAAAGACGTAGTGGAGGTGCTGATCAAAGCCGGTGCCGATGTCGGCCAGGGCAGCGAATACCACGGTGTGCCGCTGTACGAGGCGGCGTCGAAAGGATATGACGAGATTGCTCAACTGCTCATAGCCGCGGGCGCCGACGTGAACGTAAAAAGCGAGCGCATGATGGCAACACCGCTTCACGCGGCGGCGTGGAAGGGCGACGAGGCAGTCGTTCGACTTCTGTTAGATCACGGTGCTGACATCAACGCTTCGGATGAGAGAGGTGGCAAGCCAATCCACGGAGCCGCAGGTTGCTGCCACCCCGACACAGTGGAGTTGCTCCTCGTCGAGGGCGCCGACGTCAATGCGAGGGATAATGATGGAGATGCCCCGTTGCACGCCGCGCTCGGTGGTGAACAAGACATACCGTACGTCGAACAATTGCTCAAGAAACTGAACGCTGGCGGGGACCAGCAAGGTGCATCAGAATTGTGGAACTATCGGGATGATGCGTTGCACAGACGAGAGAAAGACCAAAGAACAAAAGTGGTGGAGCTTCTTGTGGCCCGTGGCGCCGATCTCGACGCGGTTGGTCAGTACGGCGATACGCCCCTGCATCGGGCGGCCCGCAATGGATACACAGAGGTGGTGGAACTGCTCGCGGCCAAAGGCGCGGATCTCAACAGAAAGAGCCACGGCCGGAACATATATTACTGGATGGAGGGAGAACCAGCGGGCCAGACACCCTTGTTACTGGCGCTGTGGAACGGGCAAATTGACGTCGCGAAGCTGCTGATTGAGAAAGGTGCCGACGTGAACGCCCACGATGAGGGTGGCCACACACCGTTGTTACTAATTCTTGAGGGCGAGCGGACTGCCGGGGCGACAGTGCAATTGGTGAGATTGAGCCGCACATGGAACCAGGCTCGGGAAGCATCGTTCCAGGCGGCCTTGCACAAAGCCTTCGGGGACATAGCCAGGCAGCTCCTGGCGCTTGGGGCCAACGCCAACGTGCGGGACAAAGAGGGCACGACCCCACTGCACAATGCGGTGCGCGATGGCGATGAGGAGCTCGCGCAATTATTGGTTGCCAGCGGCGCCGAAGTCGATGCCAAGGACGGATCCGACGTTACGCCGTTACATTATGCCGTTCGTGGCCACAAAGGAATCACGGCGCTGCTCCTGGCGCACGGTGCGAGCGTCCACACGGTGGACGGGAGTGGTGATACGCCGTTGCACGAAGCGGCACTGCGGGGCCTGGACGAGATTGTTGCGCTCTTGCTGGCCCACGGCGCCGATGTCAACGCCAAGAACGTTCACGGTTGGACCCCGTTGGACGAGGCCACGCGCCGCGATTACCCCAAGGTCGTCCAACTACTTACGGCCAAAGCGAAGGAAGCCGGCGCGAAGAGCGGAACTGGTGACGACCAATAATCAGGTTTTTCATGACTTGACGGGATGGGGGCGGGGGATGACGCTGAGAGGGTCGGGCGAGTGATGGGCGCCGGGCGCGGGTAGTTGCGTTTCGTGGAAAGGGGGGATTATGGGTGGGAGACGACTGGCTGCGGTTCTTTTTGTGCTGGGGGTACTCGGCGTGCTGGTATGTGCTGGGGCACAGTGGCGGAATGAGGGTCCCATACGGTGGGAGTACAGCGCGTTCTGGGGTGACGGGACGTGGAGTTGGTACGCGCCGGGCGGGTCGATCGTCAGCGTCAGTCCGATGAGACTGGCCGAGGCTCTGGATGTGCCGTATGTGGAGGATTACGGCGCTCTTGAGCTGCGGGTGCTCAACCAGCTCGGCGAGCAGGGGTGGGAGCTGGTCGCCGTCACGGAGCGGCACAAGTATCTCTTCCGTCGGCCCCGATAGCAGCATGAGGCGGGAAGGTGCCCGGGCGAGACGTTGACAGCGAGCGTGCCTCGCTGTAGCATGTCCCCTTCCCAGCCCCGGGCGGCTGGGTCACACGAGGCATGATGAGTTGAAGAGGTGACCATGGCCAGAGAGAAGATCACGGTGGTCGGGGCCGGCAACGTCGGCGCGACGACCGCCTATATCGCCGCGACGAAGCGTCTGGGCGAGATCGTTTTGATTGATATTGTGCGGGGTCTGGCGGAAGGCAAGGCCCTCGACATGGCCGAGACCAGCCCGATCGAGCTGTCGCAGCAGAATATCACGGGCACGACCGACTGGGCCGCGACCGCCCACAGCGACGTTGTGATTATCACCAGCGGCGTGCCGCGCAAGCCCGGCATGAGCCGCGATGACCTGCTGGCCACGAACGCCGGAATTGTGCGGGATGTCAGTCGCAAGGTGGCCGAGTATTCGCCGAACGCCATGGTGATCGTCGTCTGCAATCCGCTCGACGCGATGGTTTACGTGGCCGCGAAAGTGACCGGCTTCGCGAAGCAACGTGTGATGGGCATGGCCGGCGCGCTGGATTCGGCCCGGTTCAGCTACTTCCTGGCCGCCGAGCTGGGCGTCAGCGTCGAAGACGTCAAGTGCGTCCTGATGGGCGGCCACGGCGACGACATGGTTCCCTTGCCCCGGTTCACCTCGGTCAGCGGAATCCCCATTGACCAGCTTCTGAGCCGGGACAAAATCGACCAACTGATCGACCGCACCCGCAAGGGCGGCATCGAGATCGTCAATCTGCTCGGCTACAGCGCCTACTACGCTCCGGCCGCCGGCGCGGTGAAGATGGCCGAGGCCATCCTCCGCGATACGAAGAACATTATCTGCTGCTGCGCCTATTGCGACAGGCAGTACGACGCGGGCGGCCATTTCGTCGGCGTGCCGGCGGTTCTCGGCGGGGAGGGGGTCGAGAGGATCGTCGAGCTCGAGCTGAACGAATCGGAGAGAGCGCAGTTCCGCGAATCGCTCGAACACGTCAGAGAGCTGACGACAAAAGTGAACCAGCTTCTATAGGCAGCGCGACCGACGTTCTGTCAGGCTACGTCAGAAGCAGAAAGATAAAGAATCCGGTCATCAGCACCAGGCCGAGCGGGACCCCAAGAACGGCCCATTCCTTGCTCTTGATATTGAGTTTGCCGGCGCAGATGATGTTGGGGATATTGCCCGGAATGAGCATGCCGCCGGCAATCAGCAGTCCGGCGAGAATCGCCTTGATGGCCTGTTCGGACATGGCCGGCGTGATTTCGGCGGCCGTCAGCGTCGCGTTGTCGAGAATCGCGGAAACCATATTGAGCCAATAGAGCCCGTAAGGCGAGACGCGGGTCAGGTACTTGTCTACCAGCGGCGTAAAACCGGTGCCGAGGAACACCAGGGCCAGCACGAACAGATAAACCTTGAGGGCCCGGATCACGATGTCTCGGGTCTGCTCGGGCCTGTCTTCCTCAAGGCCCGGGTCTCGCGTCTCGCGTTTGTTCGGCAGGAATGCCGCGAATAATCCGAGGGCCACAACCATCGGGATGACCCATTTGCCCAACAGCTTCAGAAGGAAGAAAAAATCGGCGTGATAGGGTTCGCCGGCGAGCTTACCGACCGCGATCGTCGAGAGCGGCTCCCCCAACGGGGTCAGGACCGCCCCAAGACCAATGGAAAAGCAGGCAATGACGACCAGCCGGACCTCCAGAGTTCGGGGCAGCCGCAACACGCTGGTGATCTCGGCCAGGACCAGGGCGGCAATGATGGCGGTGATGACGCTGGAGAGCAGCCCCAGGCCGACGACGATGAGGAAGAATAGCACTCCGAATCCGACCCGCTCGCCGAAGACGGTAGCCCACCTGCCAACTTTCGGACGGATAAGCCGAAAGAGCATCCCGGCGATGAGGACCGCGAGTGTGATCCTGATCGGCTCCTCAAGGGCCTTGCGCACCAGCTCCCAGCTCCATAAGCCCGTAATGGTAACCGCGAGAACACCCATGACGAACAGGAATGCCTCGAGTTGCTTCTCGATTCTCCTGAAGCAGAAAGGCAGCACGAAGACCGATCCGACGATCGTCGTCAATCCCCCGGTTACGAGAAATTCTGTCATAAAGGCTCCACCAACCCGAAACGGAGAACATTGAAAGCAGGAAAATTACCACATTCGACGGCGTTGTCAAGAACGCCGGGATGGAGCGGATGATTTGCCCTATCGCCGACACGCTCTCCGGGCCCGAACGCGACAACCACTCCCGTTCATGAAGAATTTACGAATACCCCTCGGCAATAGTTTTCCCACATCTCGCGAAAGTTCGCATGATAAGAAGGTGGGGGCTATGCCGTCTGTGCCGGTACGTCTGCTTCATCTTCTCTCGCGTCAGGACCATGCCGACCGGTGTCGCCCGTGCGGATTCTTCCGGGACTCGTTTCAAGGGCTGCCGCCGGCTTACCCTCCTGAACTGCCCGCCGGGGTGTTGCGGGGCTGTCGGCCGTAGGTGTATTGCCTGTCGATGTGTCCGTGCCGGTCATGCACGATGAGCAGACTGTACTCGTGGCTCTTAGCCAGTTCCCGCCCCCGCAGGATGGCTTCGATTCTTGTCCGATGGCTGCTGACCACCTGGCTCGGGTTTTCCTGCTCGATGTTCCAGCCGCCGTGCTCGCCATGCACTACACGGTAAGTCACACGTTCGGCCATGCCCGTACCTCCATTTTTCTGTATGCATCAGCGATTGTCATCGCTGCGGGTCCATCATCACTTCCAAAACTCGCCGGCCCGGCGGTGACGCAGAATCCCGCGTCTTGACCAATACGCCGCACCGGCACATTTCATCCCCCATTGTGCCCGCCGCCGCGCCGACGTCAACAGGTTTCTTGTGCGCGCAGGGCACACAGTGTGCAGAATGGCCTTCAAGCCCTGCGGACCTCTGACCGGCGGTCCGGCGGTCTCAGGGATTCAGCAGTGCCATCGCTTTTTCCAGGGCGGGATCTCGACCCGCACGGATGTCCGCAATCGTCGGCGTGACGAGATGATGGGGCTCGATGCCGTGAAGGGGGGAGGGAACCTTGCCATGCAACGGGAACGTCAGAGAGCAGTACAGGGTTACGCCGCCGGGTAAATCAATGTCCTTCGACCAGCCGCAGGCGCCTGTGGTGGGCGTGCCGACGAGAACAGCGCCGGCCTCAAACATGCCGGACACGAAATGCTCACACGCGCTCGCGCAGCCCTCGTTGATCAGGACCGCCACCTTGCCGGGGTAGCACCAGGGGCCTCTCGGTTCCACGAGCTCGACGGTTTTTTCGTATGTGTTGGTTCCTGCCCGCCGGTGAAAGCTGATGCTGCCGATGACCTTGTGCGTGATGAACCGCCCGATGACCATTTCTGCCAGGCCATCTGCGCCGCCGCCATTGTCACGAACATCCAGAATGAGACAGGGTTTCTCTCGCAGCGATTCCAGGACCTTGTCAAATTCCTCGGGGGAGAAACCGCCCCAGCCGCGGATTCTGACGTACCCCACGTTGTCATTTATGACACGGCTGGAAAGCACCGGCTCGCGTCGGAAGGCATATCCTCCACCGCGCGTCAAAACCTTCTCGTAGTCCTCGCCTTGTTGGTTGCGCAACTTCAGTTTGACCTCCGAGCCCGGCTTGCCTTCGAGGATCGTCCGGGATGCAGAGCCGGTCTTGGCGTATGGAGTGGCGCCGAACGCACGCGGAAGCTCGCGGTCGAAGCGCTCCCTCGCATGGGAGCCGTCAACCTCCAACAGGATGTCGCCGCAGGCAACGCCGAGTTCCTGGGGACATTGAGTGACCACGATTTGGCCCTCAATCAGATCGACACGAACGGGCGGCGTAATGAAGTCCGGTTTTCCGTCCCAGGACAGGTTTGTGTGGTAATCATTCAGCCGCCTGACCAGCATGGCATCCATGATGGGGAGCGCTTGATACAGGCTGGTCATATTCCGGATCTCCTTTTTGCACGATTCATACCAGCTTTCATCAAAAGCCCCGGCGTACTCCATCATAGGGTAGTTCTCTTTGAGAGAACGCCACAGGATGTCCAGAAAGCCCACCGGCGTCCCGGCCACGGGCATTTCGACGTCCGGATTGGCTCCCTTCTTCAGCAGCAGTTGCACCGTATCCTCCTGTCCTCGCATCCGGGCCAGGTGCAACGGCGTGAAACCATATTTGTCCTTCGCGTTCACATCCGCGCCGTGAGACAGACACAATTGCACCACGGCCAAATCGCCCTTGTGCAGGGCGGCAAGCAGCTTGTCTCCAAGGCTCTTCGCATCCAGAGGTCGGCACACGAACCCCCAAAGCTCCCGGCCATTTTGCACCTTGATCAGAAGTTGATTCTTGCCGGCTCGGAAATTGACGACCACGAGATCATCATCCTCGCGGGCGGGGCGGTCCGTCCAGTTTTCGTAAACCTGTTCTCCATTGAGCCAGACCTTCACCGCGTCATCGCTGCCGATGCCGAGCAGGCCCGATTTCGCCTCGGGCATATCGAGTTCCGCCCAAGCATAGGCGATCACGTACTCTTTGAGCCCGTAGAGCCCGGCGAGGTCGATGATATTCCTCCGGCTCGTGATCGCCCGCCATGAGAATTCTTTTCCACCCCTCTGATGAACCATTTGCGGGGTCGGCACTATTTTCGCTTCACCGCCGTGCTGGGTGAGGAAATCCCGATGGAATGCCTGTCTCTGGGCCGCCTCATCGTCGGGCTTTTCCTGTCCATCGAAGACGGGAAACGGACCACAGACCAGCCACTGCTTCATGAATACGCCCGGTTCCAGTTCCCGGTAGGACGCTCCCTCTTGCGGCGGCAATACATCCGCGGATGGAGCGTTCGTGGACGCCGTGCAAATACCAATGAGATTTGCCAGAATTTCCAGGCAGACGCGCATACTGTACTCCTTGAATGATGGTCCACAGATAAAGACGGTCAAGCGGCCGATGTGTTACGTGGGAACGGAAGAATCCCGGCGATTCCAGGGCGACGAGGGGCAGATAACAGGGAAGATCGCTCGGGGTCGGAGGCCGCAGGTGAGAAGAAGGTGGAGGAGAGTCCGCCCAGCGGGCGCACGACCTGGCCACAAGTAGCTCGTGGGTGGTCCAGTGCAAAGCCAAATCGTCCGCGCCCCATCGCGTCCGGTAAAATCCGGATTTCTGCGTCCTGTCACTGGGCAGGTGAGTTGCCTCTCGAGAGGAGCATTCGTTCGCAGGAATGACGATCTGGCGCATCTACGCATTTACCCATCTGTTTTTTTGCCCATTTCCTCATTTTTGGGGGCAGGTTTTTCACCTTGCGGCATCTATGGAGGTCGCTTAGTATGCCGATATAACTGTCGAGTGCAGGTGGTTGAGTCAGTAAGGAAGGGAACATGGCATCGGACAAGCTGCGAATCCTGGGCGGGGCGAGTTTTCGTAATCCTCGGCTGGTGCTGGGTTTATCGGGTTGGATGGATGGGGCGGAGGTCTCGACCGGCACGATCAAGGTGCTGATCGACAAGTTGTATGCGACGCGGATTGCCGAGATCGACCATCAGGGGTTCTACATCTATAACTTTCCGGGCGCGATGGAGGTGGCGAGCCTTTTCCGGCCGCATTGCCGGATCAAAAAGGGCATTATTCGCGAGTTCGAGTTCCCCGACAACGCGTTCTTCGGCGTCCAGAACGAGGATGTGATCCTCTTCTCCGGCAAGGAGCCGAACATGAACTGGGTCGATTTCGCCGACTGCATCTTCGCCTTCTGCCGCCAGTTCAACGTCAAGTCGGTTTACCTCATCGGCAGCGTGGCAGGCCTGGTGCCGCATACCCGCGACCCCATGCTGTTCTGCTCGGTCTCCGATGCCCAGATGAAGCCGCGCTTTGAGGGCTACGGCATCAAGTTCAGCGATTATGAAGGGCCAGCCAGTATCACCACGTACCTGACGACGAGGGCGAAGGAACACGAGGTCGAGGTGGTCAGCATCGTGGCGGCCGTGCCGGCCTACGTGCAGGGGGCCAATCCGAAGTGCATTGTGGCGGTGACCCGTCGGATCGCCGGCATGCTCGGCGTGCACATCGATCTCGAAGACCTGCAGGCCACCGCCGACGACTTCGAGAAACGCTTGACCGAAGTGGTCCAGGAAGAGCCGGAATTAGCCGAAAACGTCACGAAGCTCGAGCAGGACTACGACAACGAGATTTTCAGCGAGATGGGGGAACTGAAACACTGGCTTCATCAAAAAGGCATCCGGCTCGATTAGGGGCGGAACCGAGACCTCCGGATACGAGTGTGACGTGTCTCGCCGTCGCGGCCGGATCAGCCTACCGGCTCGGGGGCGAGCTCCGTGATAGCGGCCTCACGAGTGTCAAACATATCGAATTCGTTGGCAAGATGGACGCACTTCAACTGCCACTTGAGATGGGGCGAAAGGCCGCACAGGACGAGACGGCAATCGGACTCCTCGACCAGCCGTTGGAGGTCCAGCATAAGCCCGTAGTTGGCGATCTCGATATTCGCCAGTTCGGCCAGATCGAGGACAATGTGAGAGTCCATGTACTCCTCGCAGAGCCAATGCAGGTCGCCCGCCAGGCCATCCGCTGCCTCCTCACGAAGCCACACCTTGAAGGCCGAAGGTCCATCCGCAACCGCTACGACGATGACGTTTTCAGAATACTGTTCGATAGACATTGCCGGCAATCCTCCAGCTTACACAAACACAAGCAAGTGGTTTCGGTGTCCCCGCCAGAGCCAGGGGCTTGAGACCAACGCAGCCGCTTTTCCACGAAGCCGCTCGTACACTCCATTGCCCGTAACGTCGGTCACCAGATTACCGGCACGGGTATCCATTTTGTCCCTCTTTTCGCTGGTTTCGAGGGCGTATCAAGCGCAAAGATCATGATCCGAGAGATGGGTCTTGAGGCTGGTGATGCTGTCCAGGGTGAACGATCTTGCTTCAAGGCGTCATCAGGCAATCATCCCAAGTTCAAAGCAGCACTGACAAACGTCATATTATACAACTATCTGCCCCGACCGCAAGATTTTTGCCTGCCTCCTTCCAAGATATTCGCAGAGCCTCGCCATCGGAGCAAGACCAGGAAAGGCCGAGAATGAGTCGGCGGCTCCGCAGGTTTGCTGACGCGAAGTTGACCTGCGCCGCCTGCTTTTTACGCATTTTTCCTACAAAATGCCTTTGTTTTGACCGATAGTCCCTTGGTAAAATCAGGCTTTATTTGTCCCCTGCGGCTTTCCGGGCAGGTCATCAGATTCACAATATTTCTTGCTTTTCCGGAACAGGGATGGTATATTGATGGTATTAGGATCACAGGAGGTAGGCATTTTGTACTCCCGTGGGATGTAGTTTTCGGCAGGGACGGCACTTCGCGATCCCGCAAGTATCTTCGAAAGCGACCTCTCAACACGCTCTCCGGTTGGTCTTTGTATTGGAACGCGGTTCAATTAGGTTTTTTTAGGATTCTGTGATGCCATTCACGACACTGGGTCTTTCCGACCCACTGGTGCGAGGGGTTCTCGCCAGCGGTTACACGAGCCCCACGGAAATACAATCGCAGGCGATTCCTGCGGTCCTCAACGGGGAGGATATTATCGGCTGTGCCCAGACCGGTACAGGTAAGACGGCGGCGTTTGTCCTGCCGATCCTGAATCGGATCTGCGGCGAGCGGCCGGCGAAGAAGCGAATTATCCGGTGCCTGATCCTCACGCCGACGCGCGAGCTGGCCGTGCAGATCGAACGGTCGATACTCGGCTACGGCCGGTTCGCGGGGGTGCGGACGCTGGCCATCTACGGCGGCGTGGACATCCAGAGGCAACTCAGCGCCCTCCGTCGCGGCGTCGATATTGTTGTGGCCACGCCGGGGCGACTCATGGACCACATGCGGCGGGGCGCGATTGACTTCCGGTCGGTGGACGTCCTCGTTCTCGATGAGGCCGACCGCATGTTCGACATGGGCTTTATCGATGACGTGCGCAAGATCGTCGCGGCACTGCCCGAGCAGCGCCAGACACTCCTGTTCTCCGCCACGATTCCGCCGGAGGTCAGACAACTGGCTGCCAGCGTGCAGAAAGACCCGAAGATGATTCAGATCGGCGAGCAGCACAACCCGATCGACACGATCACGCAACACGTGCACGCGGTCTTGAGGCAGCAGAAGATGGACCTGCTGGTGCACATGCTCCAAAACAGACCGATGTGCAGCGTGCTGGTCTTCTCCCGCACCAAATACGGAGCGGACAAGATCAATCGGAAACTCGAGCGGGCCGGCATCGTCTCGATCGCGCTGCACTCCGGGCGCACCCAATCACAGCGTGAGCGTGCCCTCGACGGTTTCAAGCACGGCAAGTATCAGGTCCTGGTGGCCACCGACATCGCCGCGCGGGGCATCGACGTTCACGGGATATCGCATGTCGTCAATTTCGACGTGCCCGTGTTCGCGCGGGATTACATTCACCGTATCGGCCGCACCGGAAGGGCTGCCGCCACGGGCGACGCGATCACCTTTGTGGCACCCGACGAGCTCGAGCAGCTGCGCCGGATTGAGCGGTTCATCGGGTACAAGCTGGAGCTCGAAGAATACGAGGGCTTCACCTGTGCCCAGCTCGTGGCGTCCCTGTCTCGCTCCGAGGAGCAGTCCCGAGCGGAGCGGCTGGCCATGCGTGCTCGCAAGGCTGCCAGGAGACCGCGCCTGGCCGGCCGACGACGCAGCAGGGGCCATCTGGCCGCCGCACATTGAGGGCATCCGGTGCCTTTCAAGGTCTTTGGAGTAAATCCCGCGGGGGATTTCCCATCGCGCCGGTGTGCTGCGCTGCCCGGCAAGCGTGTCGAGAAGCGCTCACTTGCCGATGCCACGCAATACCTGCGAAATCCTCCGCAACAGTGCTATGCGCGGCGTTTCCGCAAGGGCGGGGCGAAGCGCAGGCGAGACATCTGCAGCGAGCTTAGTGTGTCCTTTCTTCGCGGCGGATTGCCCTTCGGAGCTGTCCGCTGCGAGGCGTGCTGGCACTCTTCGGTCTCGGGTCGAGATGATAGTGGGTGCAAGATGCGTGTGCGGGAGGACAAAGTCGCTCGGAATCGGCGTGAGAGGACAGTGACGACTGCTATGTGGCGGTCAGGTGAATAAAGGAAAGGGGCCTATGCTGCGTTAGCATAGGCCCCTGACTTACACGATACAGTAGACCACTTTGCCCTTGTGGCCATGCCCCGCCGGTTGCCCGGCGCCGGAACACAGCCCTTCAGAGCCAGCGTGTCGCTGCGACTACTTCATCTTCAGAGACACGTTCTGCACGGTAACGCTGTTCTCGCGCAGATTGGTGAACTCGACACCAAGCCTATGGCCGACTGCTTTGCGAACGTCCACGCTGGAGAACGACGCGGAGAACTTCTTCGCCGACCACGGCAGAGACGTGGACGCGCTCGCTACCGAGACGCGGGTGCCGTCGTCGTCATAATAGAGCGACACTTTCACGTTGTTCTTGTCATCTCGGACGGCTCCCCAACTGACATAGGCCTCGGCGCTCACGGTGAACGCCTCGCCTTCCACGATCACATAGTCCGTCAGCATCTGCTTGCTGGCGAACGCGGTCAGCTTGAACGAGGACTCGACCGACAGTGCGATGGGCTTCACGACACGGGCATTGAGGACCTGCACCGAGCCGGTGCCGCCCGCAACCCCGTCACCGACGCCGACGGTGAACTTCACGATGTTCTTCAGATCCACCCCGGAGAACCGGGAGAGCAGAACCTTCCACACGAGCGTATCGGTGGACAGTACGGTGTTCGGGTTATCCGGATGCTGCACGGTCGCCGTGGCACCGGCACTGTCCTCCACCGTCACATACAACGGAGCGGGATCGTTGCCGCCTTGTGCGACACCGACGTCGGCAATTTGCCAATCACCGGTGACACTATCCGATGTCGTAACGTTGTCGAACGTGAAGGTCCGCAACTCACCGGCCGCATGCGACGTCACAAACAGGCCGACGTACACCGTCTCCGGCATGTTGACCTCAACGGGGTTCGTCATAGTGAAGCCCGAATTGTCCGGCGATGTGTCCGTCATGGGCTGCCAGTCATTGGCGTCGGGCTGCCCGCCGTTGGGGTCGGCAGCATAGTAGCCCGTAATCATGTTGCCTTCGCGCGTCAGCTTCACCCAGAAAGGTGCTGCCGCGATGACATCCCCATGGAAGCTGCTGGAGTTGCCAGCGACCGTCTGACGGCCCTGGAACCCGATGCCGCCACCCTCACCACCTGTCAGGGCCATGATCATGTGCGGGGAGTTCGCATCGAGCGTCGAACGAATCATCACGCCGCCCTTGGCCCAGACATTGGAGCCGGTGCCGATGGAGGTCACGCGGGCCTCGATGGAGCCGTCACCCGTGAGGGCCTTGTAGGCATAACGGAACTCGTCGGCAGCGCCCCAGACATCCGCGCCGGCACCCTGCATTACGAAGGTGCCATCCGAACTGACGGAATACTTGGGCGAATTGCCGGTGATCTGCAGTTGCAGCGAGGACGCGCCGTTGGCTGTCCAGTTGGTCAGCAGACCCGTCTCGACCGATTCCTCGGAGACAAACGGCTCGACTGTGTTGTCGTAATCCACGCCGATCGCATCCGCAATCGGGATCCAATTGGCCACGCTGAAGCTCCAGATGGGGCCTTTCCACGGGCTGTCCGCCGAAGCTTCGTTGACCTCATCGACACGCCAGTAATAGGTCTTGCCCCAGCTCAGGGCAGGCGTCAGGACCGAGGTCTCGGTGGTCTGGCCCATGAAGATACCGGCGGTAGACGTATCGGCATTGGCCACGGCATCTTCGTCCGTGCCGGCATACACATTGTGTGCCGCTGCCTGGATACCCGCCTGCCAGCTCAGCTCGAGCAGATAAGGCACATTGGCATCGCCGTTGACCGGCTTGGGATCATCCACCCAGAAGGGCACGTACGGCTCGAGGAACCCGCCAATGATGAGTTCACGCTCCAGAATCGGGCCACCTTGCCAGGCAGCCGACAGGTTGTCACCGCCGCCGCCTTCCTTCATCACAGCCTGGAGGAAGTACTTGCCCGCATCCAGCGTAATGGGCGCGGACTTCTGTGCGGCCCCGCCGGAGTCCCAACCACGGGACGGTGCCCAGCCTGTCACCTCGGCAATCTGCTCGGCACTGGTCGGATCCTTGCCGATGTACAGCTTGCTGGCGTCATCGCTGGCCACCCAGAAGGTGTAGTCGCCGGCGGCCGGGACGTTCAACCAGGCCCGCAGTCTGCCGCCGTAGTTGTCCGCGACATCCGTCGGAGACTCGAAGTCCGGTACCTGACTCACTTCAGTAGGATTACGCGGATAATTTGCATCGTTCGTCAGGTCGCTGACGGCTGTCCCGGCAACGTTCGACCAGACTTCCCACTGAGCGCCATGCACGCCCTCGCTGGCCGTGCTGAAGCTCAGCACATCACCGGCAACCTTTGCGCCGGCGCTATCGATCTCATCGACACGCCAATAATACGTCGTGCCGGCGACGAGGCCGCTCGGAGCGAAAGTGGTCGCTTCCTGGCTGCCCTGGAGGGCGCTGGCGGCACCCGCCGCGACGTTGGCCTCATTCACGTCGAGGTACACATCGTGGCTCACCGCACCGTTGCCGGCTTTCCAGCTCAGCGTCGTGTCCAGGTTCCGGTTGAGGGCACCGGCGTACGGACTCAGATTGTACGCCTGCACGGGCATGACCGTGAAGGTCCAGACGTTGCCGGTGTAGATGGTCGTGCCATCGGCCTCGATCTCATCAATGCGCCAAAAGTACTTGGCAGCAGGAATCAGGGGCGTCACTTCGAAGTACAAAGCGAACGGCTGGCGTCCTTTGTACGTATCCGGTCCCAGGTTCGGGTCGGTGCCGAAGTACACATCATGCATCACGGCCGTGATGCCTGCCGTCCACTGGAACAGAGGATTGGTGATCTCGATCGATCCGCTCGCCGGATCGGGTCTCTGGGCCTGGAGCAACGGCTCCGGGCTGCGAACGAAAGCGGTGCAATACGTGCCTGCCAGGAGGACGGGACCGTCGCCGATGCCGGGGCCGCCCCAGGCGACCGACACGCTGTCACCACCGCCGCCTTCCTTGTGGAGGGCTTCGATGTAATACTGCTGGCCCGCCACGAGAGCCTGCGGTGCGGACTTCTGCAGGGCAGCGTCGCCCGCGCCGCCCCCGGTGTTGAGCCAGTCATCGACCGGCGTCCAGCCCGTGACCTGGGCGATCATCGTGGCATTGACCGCGTTCGCATCGGTGCTCAGCCACAACTGGCACGCGTCATCACCGGCGATCCAGAAGGTGTAGTCCCCCGTCTCCGGCGGGGTCAGATACGCGCGGGCCCGGGTGCCGGCGTTGTCAACCCAGTCCACCCGGCTTTTGAAGTTGTCCGCCCATTCCGACTGGCTCGGATTGTCCGGGAAGTTGGCATTGCTCGTCAAATCACTGACAACGGTGCCGCCTCCGATGTTGAGCCAGTACTCGAAGAGCACTTTGCCCTTTCCAAGTTCCTGAGCGCCTCCACTGCCGGCCATGGCGAACAGCGCGCACACGGCGGCAAGGTAAACGAGCTTACGTGACATAATGATCCTCCTAAACAAGAAACCCACGCTCTCCGCCCCTGGCCACACGCCAAAGGCATCACCGATCCTCGGCAATGACCATATTTTGTCTGATGACCACCACCTGCCCCTGCCGGGGACCACGTCGATCCGATCGCCACAAAGTGTCCACCCTCCTTGCTCTGAAATCGCCTGCGCCAAAGGCGCGTAAATCAACCTCACCTCCTTTCTCAAAGAACCTCAGCCTTTGAAAATGGACGGAATAGCTTGAAAGCACCAATGGTACGTGCTTGACTCCGTGCTCATGTCCTGTTCGTGAAAAGGATCGTCTTGCGTCAAGGCCTCCGATTTTGACTCCGTGCGCAACCTGATGCGCACCCGACAGCTCACAGGGTGGGGCCACCCAACTCCACAACGGTGCGAAAAAACGACAATCCTGCACCGCCAAATATCCCTATTTTTACCATATCGACAGCTTCAAAGCAACCCCTCTTGAAGTATTTTCAGGAAAATTATTTGTCCTGCCGGGTTTGTTTGCTACGGGCCTGCAATGTGGCTGAACCGGGACGCTGATGCACCCTTGTCCGCGTACGCGGGGGCGTCCTTAGGGAAGATAATCGTGGCCTCCTTGGTGCCGAAACGTGGCTTAGCTTGAGCCGGCTGGCTGCTCACCGGCACTCACAACGGCCGATATCAGCATAGCAGATGTTCGGGGGCTGGTGCAATTGTGGAAAATACGTATTTTTCACATTTCCACCGCGATTTTTGACCCAGTATTGGGTTTGTGCCCAGTTCATTGCAGATTCCCCACAGCGGGACACGCGTGGCTGGGCCGGCTCACCGGCGAGCCTTTCCCTGAGTGACTGGCGTAGAATCCTCGCGTGCCGCTTTCGGCCGGACGAGGGTTGTGACTCTGGAGGGGCGGGACACGCGTATTTGTTGTATTCAATGGATTCTCAAGCCGTGGTACAATAGGTATGGACGTGCTGCCCATGGCTTTATGAGCTTGCGGATTATCCCAGTCAGGGACACAGCGTGCCCGCCCCTTTGCCAAAAGGAGTACGCTTGCCCGGATGAGCCAGACTGAGACTCAGGTATGCCGGCCCGCACCTGGCTTCGTTTGGAAGGGTACTGTGATGTTGCTTGCCGGAATTGAGGAGAGACTCGGTCCTGTCTTGAGAATCTCTGCGGAGATTGCGCCGAAACATAGCGGCGGCCGGGGGGGAGTCGGCCGGGTGTTGATCCTGGTCTGCCTGGCTGTGCTGGTGCTGACGGCCGTGGCTTTCGGGCAGCGTGCCGACGACGAAGAGGGGTATGACCAGATCAATCGGCGGGGATTCGAGCAGATCGACCGCCTCAACGCGGCCTTGCAGCACGCAGGCAAAATCTTCGTTTGGGTGGGTGCGGCCTTACTCCTGATTGTAGCCTGGCGGATTATCAGCCCGTTTCGAACCTACGACATCCTTCGGGACAGGCTCCTCAAGAGAGCGGTGCGAGATGTGGATGACCTGTTGAAGAGGATCCAGGCGGAGATGGAGGCCGCCAGTGGGGACGCCAAGAAAGAGACAGCGGCCGAGGGCCTCCTGGCGGGACTGACCGAAGTGGCCGAATTTGCCAACGAGGAGCAGGTTCCGTCTTACGTTCTCACCGTCAACGACGTGATGCTGGACAACATACGGACCACTCTGCGGAAGCTGCGGCACTTTACCGAGGGCAACGCGGAGCGGTACCGGGACTACCTGTTTTCCGTGATCCAGGGGATCAAGACCATCACGGAGCAAAGCGCCGAGGCGGGGGTCTCTTCCGGCCTGGCCGTGAACATCAAGGAATACTTCGGGGATGATAGACGCTACAAAGCTTGGCGGAGACTGCTCGGCCGCTTTGCCAAAAGGGGGAAGTATTGCGAGACCGCGGACAGCTTTTCACTGTTTATGAGAAATGTGAAGGAAGGAAAGCCGCTGGCGGTTTCCAAGCCGATGCCGCCTCCCGCACAGGCAGCGGCGCTCTCTTCCGCGGAAGAGACGCCCGCGATTCCGGGTGTCTTGAGTGAGGAGACGTTGCCTGCCCTTCAGCAGGCCGCCGCCAGGGAAGTTAGGAACCTGTGTTCGTTTGTGCAGACCGGCCGGCCGCCCGATAGCACTCATGCCTGGCAGTTCGAATTCGTGCGGAGACAGCAGCAGGTCCATTTGCGGGACGAGGCGCAGCGCATGCTGGCGGTCTTCCTGAGCTGCGAGAGAAAGACGCTCCGGGAGACGACCAAGATCCGGATGCTGCCGTGTCGCACGTGGGGGCACGTTCTTCACGTGCTCGGCGTCGAAAGCGGGGGGCAACTGCAAAAGAGAATTGACGATCGACTGCTCACCGTCCAGGAGGTGATCATCCTGGAAAAGGCTTTCCTGCAGACCTTTGCCAAGCGGGAGTCTCTGGAACGCATCTATGGACGTGGGGAAGCCGCTGGACTCATGATGGATTTGCATGTCCCTCAGATCCGGCGCGAGGCTCTCACCTTGCTGCGCCGGTCACACCAGACGCAGCTTAAGCACCTGGACGAAGCGACGGAAGCCCTCAACGAGGAAGAGACACCGCAACACCACGAGGTCAAGCGGCTGATCGAACACTATGTTCATCACAGGCACGATCCGCCCGGCCTGGAGGGAAAGCGCGTCGCCCGCTGACGAAGGGTGCACGACAAAAAAGTGGCGGTTGAGGGCGCGTCTCCATTGGGCCTCACCTCGATTCGGAGGGAATCTCGCGCCGTCTGTCATGTCGAGCGGAGCGCGGCGGAGTCGAGACATCTGGCCTCGAATCTGGCGTGTCGCTCTTTCGCGGCCAGATTTCTCCGCGCGGCCTTCGGCCTTGGTCGAAATGACAAGAAGAGGCCAGGACTCCTTCCGAATTGTTAACACACCCGGCAGTGTAGTGGGCCTGCCACAGTTTTGTCGTGCAGACCTGAGGAATGCCTGGAGCCGAAGTGTTGCCTGGCCGGATTCCCCGGGGTATGATGGCCGCAGGCTCGATCTGGGGTCGGGCGGTGTGAGAATCGTGACTTGGGTCGGGGGCATTGGAGGTCTATTCCTATGAGACGGCGAGCGGCTATCCTGCTGATGTTGAGTTCGATTCCGATGACGGCCGGGGCGGGGACGATTCAGTTGAAAGCCCTGCCGCCCACGATGCGCGTGCAGGCGGAAGGGGCTGTGGGCGGCACGGATACCGTGGACATCGCCGGCGCTCGCAACGAGTTCGAGTCTTTTCAGATTGTGGTTACGGCGGTCGGAGGCAATCTTCGCGGTGTTTCCGCGGGAGTGTCGCCGCTGAAGAGCGAGGCAAATGAAAGCATCCCGGCCGAGAACGTTCGCCTCTATCGCGAAATATACATCCCGGTCCGCTATTCCTCGCCGGGAGCGACGGTGCCGCCCGGTTTGATCGCGGATGCCCTGGTGCCGTTCGTGAATCCGTACACGAACCAGGAGGTGCGGGACCCCCGCTGGCGGGACGAGCGATTGGAAGGAGCACGGTTCGGCGGCACGGGATTCGACCTGTGGCGGGACAGGCATCAGCCGTTGTGGGTGGACGTGGAGATCCCGAAAGGGGCCGCCCCGGGGGTCTATCGTGGCACACTCACCGTGCGAGCGCAAAACGCAGAGCCGGCCACGATCCCCGTGCGGGTGACCGTCTGGGATTTTGCCCTGCCGGATGGCCCGACACATGAAAATCATTTCGGCGGCTTCTCCTATATGGGCAGGTATCACAAGCTGGAGGAGAACTCTGAGAAGTATTCCCTGCTGGAAGAGCGGTACATTGCGATGATGGCGGCGCACCGAATCAACCCGCCGCTGCCGCGCCGGCTGCATCCGAAGATTGCGGAAGATGGCACGGCCGTGTTCGACGAAGAGACGGACCGGCGGATCACCGAGTTTGTCGAGCGCTATCATGTCACCAATATCGATGTTCCTCGTGCTCCGTTTCGTGATGTTCTGGCGGGCAATCGCGATAAGGCACTTCGCTACTACCGGTCATGGTATGCCTATCTGCAGAAGAAGGGCTGGGCGGCCCGGGCGTACCTCTACATGCTCGACGAGCCGAACACGAAAGAGGCCTACCAACAGGTGCGGCAGTTGGGAGCCTTGGTCCACGAGGCCGAGCCGGGCCTCCGCCGTCTGGTTGTGGAACAGCCGTACCCGCAGGACCCCGCCTGGGGGTCGATCGACGAGGCGGTGGACATCTGGTGTCCTCTGTTTGGATTCCTCGACGACGCGAGCATCAAGCGCGTGCAGGGAGAGGGCGACGCGGTGTGGAGCTACACGGCGCTTTGCCAAAAGGCGCCGTCCTATCATCCGGAATACGAGAAGGTCAAGAACGACGATCCACCCTATTGGCAAATGGACTTCCCTGTCCTGAGCTATCGGATCGCACCGTGGCTGAACCGGCGCTATGGCGTGACGGGGCTCCTCTACTGGACCACCGTCTGCTGGAGCGCTCCGCCGCGTAATCCCTGGGATAGCCCCGGCTTCCGGATCGACTTCAATGGGGAAGGGGCGTTGTTCTATCCGGGCGAGGATGCCGGGATCGACGGGCCGGTCGCGTCGATTCGGCTGAAGAACCTGCGGGACGGCATGGAGGACTATGAGTACTTCGTGCTGCTGGAAAAAGTGCGGGGACAGGCGATGGTCGACGCGCTGGTCCGGTCGATCGTGCCGACGTGGGGCACGTGGAATCAGGATCCTTACCAGTTGCTCAAGGTGCGTGAGCGCATGGTCCATGAGATCACCGGAAAGGGAGGGCGACCATGAAGAAGATGGCCGCAACACGGCGGGCGTTCCTGCAAGCGGCTGGGGCGGGCCTTGCCGGAGTGGTTCTACAGGGTGCAAACACGGCCTGGGGACAGCCGGGGCCGGCATTGAGAATTGATGAGCCGTTTCACGGCGCCGTGCTGAATCGAAGACAGGGCGAGGAAGTGGACGGCGGCCTGAAGATTCGTGTCTCCGGCCAGGCGCCGGCGCAGGACCGCGTGACGGTCAATGGCACGGCGGCGCAGCGCGCGGGCACGACCTTCAGCGCGGAGTTTGTGCTGGACCGCGAAGAGACCCAGATTGCCGCCGCCTCACAGGGCAGCGGGGGCCGGCAGGAGCACTGCATACGCGTGCTCTGGGACCGGCACTCCCAGCCGCGCTATCGCTTCTCCATTGATGACAACAGCTTCTTCCTCCGGGATATCGCCGGGAAGAGTTACGCCTCGCTCTTCGACTGCTTTTACCTCAAGGGTCTCCGCGAGCTCCATGCGAAATATGGGACTCGCTTTGTCCTGAACATCTACTACACGACCGAGGACGGGTTCGAGCTGCCCCAATTCCCCGACCGGTACAAAGGCGAGTGGCGGGACAACTGCGACTGGCTCAGGCTGGCGTTCCACGCCCATGCCAATCTGCCCGACCGCCCGTACCAGAACGCCGCGCCAAGCCGGCTGATCGCCGATCTGGATCAGGTCGCGGAGCAGATCGTTCGCTTCGCCGGCGCGCAGACGTACTCGCCGCCCACGGTCATTCACTGGGGCATGGTGCAGCCCACCGCCTTGAAGCCCCTGTACGAGCGGGGCGTGCGGGTGCTCAGCGGCTACTTCAGCCGCCGGGATGGCACGTGGGACGTCAATTACCTTCTCGACGACACCCGGTCGGAGTATCTCTCCCGTCACGATGCCCTGATAGACTTCGAGAGCGGGATCGTGTTCTCCCGCGTGGACATCGTCTGCAACAATACGCCCGTCGAGCAGATTGTCCCGACGCTCGAACCTCTCACGAAAGACCCCAACCACGCCGAGATTATGGACCTGTTCACGCACGAGCAGTACTTCTGGCCGTTTTACGCCCACCACGTTCCGGATCATTTCGCGAGGCTCGACGCGACGATCCGTTGGGTGACGGAACATGGGTACAAGCCCATCTTCTTTCACGAGGGCTTCCTGGGTGGGCCCGTATGACCGCCGGGAGTCCTGTTCTCTCTACAGCGTGAACGCCGGCAGCTTGACGATGGCACCGCCTTTCAGAGCCGATTGATGCGCGCAGAGCCCCACGCAGGTCCAATTGGCCGACTGCCTGGCGTTGGGGAAGGGGTCGCGCCCCTCGACCATCGCCATGATGAATTCGTGCGCCAGGTGGGGATGCGAGCCACCGTGGCCCGCGCCTTGCGTGAAGCTCAGATGCGTGTGCTTCGCCAGGTCGTAGACGCCTTTCGTCGTGAACGGCCGGATCGCCTTGGGCAGACGCTTGGCGTAGTCGAGCGCTTTGACCGGCTTGGGAATCTTGGGCTCCGGGAGTTTGGCACGGTGCATCACCAGCGATTCGTGCTCCACCAGGGGCCATTCGATGGACGCCTTGGAGCCGAAGACATCGAAGCTCTCCCGGTACTGCCGTGCTACGTCGAACAGCGAGCGATAGATTCTCGCGCTGAGGTCGGAGTCTTTGAACCGGATGTGCGTGGTCTCCACGGCGAACGGCGAGCTGTAGCGGCCGATCAGTTCCTCGCGGATGGTGCCCGAGCCGAAGCAGGAGACGTATTCGGCGGCCAGATTGAGCAGCCCGCAGACGGGTCCGACGCAATGCGTGGCGTACCACATCGGAGGCAGGCCGGGCCAGTAGTTGGGCCAGCCGTCCATATCCTGCTGGTGACTGGCCTGGAGGAATTGAATCTTGCCCAGCATGCCTTTGCGGTACAGTTCCTGGATGTAAAGGAACTCGCGGCTGTACACCACCGTTTCCATCATCATGTAGTTCAACCCGGTCTTCTGCTGGAGCGCGACAATCTTCCGGCAGTCGGCGACGGAAGTGGCCATCGGCACGGTGCAGGCGACGTGCTTGCCGGCCTGGAGACCCGCGATCGACATCCATGCGTGGTCGGGAATGGGCGTATTGATGTGGACCGCGTGCACATCGGGGTCCTTGAGCAGTTGCCGGTAGTCAGTGTACCGCTTGGGCACGCCAAAAGCGTCACCGACCGCGTCGAGCTTCTGCTTCGTGCGCTGGCAGATGGCGTACAGGTTGGCGTGCGGATGCCGTTGGTAAATCGGAATGAACTCGGCCCCAAATCCCAGGCCCACAATGGCGACGTTGACCTTCTCGTTCATAGTTCTCCTTTCATTTTGCGAAAGAGCTCCAGCCAGCTCAGTGTCAGAGCGTCCGAGAGCTCTTCCGAGCCGCGATATTCCTCGATCGTTTTGCCCCAGTAGAAGCCGATCCAACCCTCGGCGATTTTACGTGAGCCCTCGATGAAAGCCCCCAGCTCCTCCGCACTGCACTGAAGCGGAAACATCTCCTCGATGACGAGGGGCTTGCCAATGTCATAGGCGGCCAGTGCCGTAAGCGCCTGGTCGATCTTTCCGCTCGCCGGGTAGAAGTGGACGCTCGCGAAGTCGAGGCTTTCGGCCACCTCGCTGGAGTAGAAAAGCGGCTTGGCCTGCGGAAAGACCAGGACCCAGGGAATCACCCCGACGGTGATCAGATGACGGTCGTCGCGCGTTCGAATCGCCGCGGCCAGCCGGTCGACCCAGGCCTTGGCCACCTGTTGCTGCGTGCGGCCGGCAAGGTCGAGCGTGAGGCGTTGGACAAAGTACTTGCCACCCAGCTCGCCCGTCAGCCACTCGGTCTCCTTGGCCTCGCCGGGCAGGATCGGCTCATTCATCAGGTCGTAACAGAAGATGGCGGGACTGGCCGCACAGCGAGCGGACACGGCCTCCCAGAATCGCACTTGCACGTCCCAGCGGGCTTTCTCCGGCAGGGTGTCATACCACGCGGGGACATCTTTCTTGTGATAACACGCGAGGCCGGTCACGTCGAGATACAAGTGCAGCCGCTCCGCCAGTTCCACGAGGCGGGCCAGCCGCTCCAGCGACGCTTCGTTGGGCTCATTCGGCTCTCGCACGAATTTGCCAAGCTGCAGGTGGATGCGCACGACGTTGGCGCCGAGGTCCTTCATCTCCCCGAAGTCTTCTTCCACCTTGGGCCATTGGCTCTGCCAGTAGTCCTCCAGCAGCCGCCCGTTTTCGTCGTGGTCGTAATTGAACCCCCAGGCGACAAACGGCTTACGGCTCTCCGCGAGGACGAAGCTGTGCCGATCCTCGGAAAGCCGGACGAATTCCATCTGCGCCGAGCCCGTCGCGTTCTCCGCCACCAGCGTCGAACTGCCGAGCAAGCACAGAAGCCAACCGGCTATAATACTGGTCAAGCCTTATCTCCTTTCTGAAAACCGCGCCTCCTGCGACTTGCGATTCATTCGTGCGCGGTATGTCATCCCTTCGCTTTGCTCAGGGCAGGCTCTGAACGAAGCGGAGTGCAGTGAAGGGGACCCCAAACACGACGTATCGCGTTTGGGAACCCAAGGATCTGGGCCGCGCAGAACAGACACCTCTCGTCCCCAGCCCAGATCCTTCGCCTGCGGCTCAGGATGACAAGGTTCCATCGCGCGAGGATTTTTCCTAATCCGTATCGGTTGGGTGGCCGCCGAAAGGCCGAAGGCCCGTTTGTAGTGACGCCGTAAGGCGTTTCTCTTCCATGCCCTGACGGGTACACTACAAACAAGCTGCGCCTGAGGCTGCCACCCCAAATCTGCAAGATTCTCAGGAGTGCGAGGCACCATGCTTGAGAGCTGCCTTTGACCATGTGCGGTCATCCTTGTTTCCTTTCACCGAGTACCATCCTCCGCCTGTTGGGTGCCGGGCGGAGCGCAGAGCGCACATTCACCCACATCGTGGCGACGGCGGCCGAGCCCGTCCACTTCAGAAAATCACGTCGGTTCATTATGGTACACGTCCTTCCGGCGCGTGCCTGTCCGCCATGCGGATTTACGTCGGCACGGCTTCATTGATCATACTGATTTGCTTGAACCTGCAAAAGTGTTGCAGCTCCTTGGTGAGGTCGCCATAACAGGTCACGCGGTGGATGCCGTCGGCCCAGTTCTTCCAGAGCTGCTCGGCGTCGCCGTCGATCCGGACCAGAATCTTGCTGCGGCAGCCGCGGTCCGTTTGCGGGGTGTCCACAATCTCGCCGGTGAAGTAAAGCAGCTTTGAGGTCCCGTCCAATACGGCCTGCGTGACCTTCTGGCCGACGCGCATCGTGACTTGAGGGACAGCGCCCTGCTTGCGTTCCATGACGCTGCGAAGTCGATAGGGGGCCGCCGGTCCGGCCGGACCATCCATCTTCGGCGTGCCCAGGCAATGAATCAAAACGGCACTGTTGGTGGAAAAATCGAAGCCGGGGTTCTCGACGAAGCCGGGCCGGCCCGTCAGGCCCTGGAACAGGATGTGCGTCATGGCACAGGGCAGGTCGGATTGGCAAATGCCGCCCAGGCCCATATTGTTCAGCCGGGAAAATCCTATGCAGGGGTACGCGTAGGCCTGGCACAGCGGGGCGTACATGCTGCCGTAGCAGTCCACTGTCATGACGGTCGCCTCCTCCTCATCCATCAGCCGCTCGAAAGCCAGCGCCAGCCGGCACGACTTGACGATCTCCTCGCGGGACGGCTCCACGACCTCCACGGCGCCTTTGATCCAGGAATCCGCTTCGGCCCTGGCGTCGTCGTCACTGACGGCGTTGTACGCTTCCAGGACTCGCGCCAGGTCGATCTGCATGATCTCAGTGCCGAATCTCTGCTTCACCTCTTGGGCGTACTCGCGGGGCGACTGCGTGGTCAGGTTCAGGATTTTCGCTTCGCGCAAATGGTGGATGGCGCGGAACGGCCGGAGGGCCGCCGCCAATTGGCGATAGTCGCTGGTCAGAATGCACTCCAGGTTTGTCCACTCTTTTTGCTTGTACATGGCGCTGAGTGTATGCCATTCGTGACCGGAATAGGGTGCCGAGAAGACCATCGTGGGACGCCCCAGGCGCAGAAGCTCCTCCAGCATGGGCATCGTCCACAGCGTCAGATGGATGGCCAGAATGCCGTCCGCCTGCTTCAGTGCCTCGCGATGCTGACTGAGCTCCTCCACGGAGGTGACCAGCCCGTCCACGACGAAGTCCACGTCGGCCAGCTCGTCTCTCAGTTTCGCGAACTGGGCTTCATAGGCCTGCACCTCCTTCTTCACATCGAGATCTGGATTAGGATAGTGGCTGCCCGGGACCCCCAGATAGATTTTGGCGACCTTGACCTTCGTCTTTCTGCACCCGGGGCTTATGAGCCTGCGTCGCTGTGCCGGTGCGCCAAGCGCCAGGAGGCGTGAGCCGCCGAGGTACACAGCGCCGCCCGCTGCCGCGAGTTGGAGCAATTGTCTTCTGTCCACGTATGCCTGCATGCCTGTCTCCTTTCTCCGAGTCCCCTGAAAATGCGCTATCGCGAGTCGGGTGGCAGCGTCAAGGCCGAAGGTCCCGTTTGTAGTGACGCCGTAAGGCGTTTCTTTTCAATGCCCTTACGGGCACACTACAAACAAGCTGCGCTTGACGCTGCCACCCGGACATTTTCATCCTCTTGCGGTAGGGCGAAGGATCATGACGGACTCCGTTATTGTTCGTGGCCCCCATAGTACCAAACCTGCGAACGGATGCAACTGCGGGCCGCCAGCCTGCGACTTGAAACCTCTGGAGCCTGAGTTCTTCGAGCCGTTTATCCTCCATCACCAGACTGTCCCCCAAAATCGAACGCCACCGGCAGTTGGCCGGCGGGAGTGCGACCAAGTTTCGTGGCGCCCGTGCCCTCCTTCTGTCATCCTGAGCGGCAGCGAAGGATCTGGCCGTGGACCTAAACGTGGACTCGATGCCATAGGGAGCTTCTCCTGCGATGCCCGGATGCTTCGCTTCGCTTCGCTCAGCATGACAGATGCGCATTGATCCGCCACAAGAGGTGTCGCACACGTCGGCGGGGTAATTCTCAGACGGCATTGTGTTCGGGCTGTCAATATGCTAAAATAGGGCATCGACAGGTGAGAAATATGGCCGGTGGAGACGCAGAATCTCGCGTCTCTACGGGCCGGGTCTTTAGGGCAGGAGCGGCTCAGGCACGAATCGGAAATGAAACTGCGTAACCTCATATTCGTATCAGTTGTCGGCTCCATGTTGTTCGGTATGGGCAGCCTGGAGGCACAGACGCAAAATCCCGCGTCTCCACAGGCCCCGGATGGGCCCATCATCAGCGAGTTCGTGGCGTGCAACAAGTCCAGTCTCCACGACAAGGAGGGCGATTCCTCCGACTGGCTCGAGCTCTTCAATCCGACCGATAAAGCCATCGATCTGGGCGGCTGGTACCTCACGGACGACGTGAACGATCTGGAGAAATGGGAGCTGCCCGACGTGCCGCTTGCGCCCGGCGGATACCTCGTCATCTTTGCCTCGGGCAAGGACCGGCGGGACCCGGCCGGCGAGTTGCATACGAATTTCGCCCTGCGGGCCGAGGGCGAGTCCCTGGCCCTGGTGGAGCCGGACGGCCAGACCATCGCTTTTGCCTACTGGGACTATCCGCCGCAGCTCGTGGATATCTCCTACGGATTGAGCGGCGACAGCGTTGTTTCCGAAACCGAGACGGTGCTGCTGGCAGAGGGTGCCGACGCGCGGGCGCTGATTCCCACCGATGCTTCGCTCGGTCTGAGCTGGACGCAGACGACGTTCGACGACTCCGCGTGGCTGACGGGCCAAACGGGCGTCGGGTACGATTACGCCGGGCTGACGGGCCTGGACGTGGGCGCCATGCGCAACGTAAACCAGACGGCATACGTCCGCATTTCCTTCCCGGTGTCGGATGTGGCGTCGGCAGACAAGCTCATCCTGAAAATGAGGTACGAAGACGGCTTCGTGGCCTGGCTCAACGGGGTCGAAGTGGCACGGGCCGGTGCCCCGGCGCAGTTGGCGTGGAACTCCGGGGCGGCGGGCAATCGCCCGGATGATCAGGCGGTGGTCGTGCAGGAGTTTGATCTCACGGCGTACAAGGATGTCCTGGTCAAAGGCAACAACGTGCTGGCCGTACACGGGCTGAATGCCGGGGTCGGCAGCTCCGACCTGCTGATCCTGCCGGAACTGGTGGCCGTTGACGTGCAAAGGTTCGATCTGTCCGAAGTCACGGAAGGCTACCTGGTCAAGCCGACGCCGGGGGCGGCGAACCAGTCGGCACTGGCCCAGGTCGGTCCGGCGATCCGCAACGTTACCGAGAATCCGCCGGCCCCCGCGGCGGGCAAGGACCTGGTCATTACCGCGGAAATCGCGGAGACGCTGGCGGCGGTCCGCGACGTCAAGCTGATCTGTCGCATCAACTACGTATCCGACGCGCGCGGACTGCCCAGCACCGGCCTGCCCATGGTCGACGACGGGACGGGGGCGGATGCGAAGGCCGGCGACGGCATCTATACGGCCGTCATTCCCGGCCCGCGTTTCGGCCCCGGCGAAATGGTCCGCTGGTACGTGAAGGCCGAGGATGTCAAGGGCAACACGTCGCGCAATCCGCTCTTTCCCTACCGGGACAACTCGCCCGAGTATTACGGAACGATCGTGCAGAACCCCTCGGTAAGGAGCTCGCTGCCGGTTTTCTACTGGTTCGTCGAGAACGTCGCCGGCTCGGAGACGCGAGGAGGGTCGCGCGGCTCGGTGTACTTCCTCGGGGAGTTTTATGATAACGTTCTCATCCACATCCGGGGCGGCAGCACGTCCGGTGCGCCGAAGAAGCACTTCAAGATCAAATTCAATCGCGGCTGCAAGTTCCGCTATCAGGACGGCGTGCCGCGTGTCAACGAGATCAATCTCAACAGCACGTACAGCGACAAGGCCTACCTGCGGCAGAACATGGCGTTTGCCGCGTACGACTGGTGCGGCTGTCCCGGCAGCGAGTCGTTCCCCGTCCGGGTCGAACGGAACAATGCGTTCTACGGCGTCCAGATCTTTATCGAGGAGCCGGAAGAGGAGTTGCTGGAACGCGAGGGCCTGGACCCGCGCGGGGCCCTCTACAAGATGTACAACACATTCAACGTCGGCGGCTCCGCTGAGAAGAAGAGCCGCCAATGGGAGGGCCGGCAGGACCTGGACGACTTTTGCGCCGCCATCAATAACACCTCCGGGACGACCCGGCACAACAACATTTTCGACCGGGTGAATCTGCCGCTGACGCTGGATTATCTGGCCGCGACGGTCCTGATCCATCAGAACGACCATCCTCACAAGAATCACTATTTGTATCGGGATTCGGACGGCTCGGGCGAGTGGTGCTTTATGCCCTGGGACCACGACCTGACGTGGGGCTCCAACTGGATCGGCGACCAGGGCGGCTCCTACGGCGACGTGATCTATGCGAACGATGACCAGGTGCCCGGCCGGGGCACGAGCGTCAAGCCCTCGCATCCGTTCATCGGCAAAGAGGACTGCCGCGAGTGGAACAACTTCTGGAACCATCTGACCGATGCACTCCTCAAAGACGACGTGGTGCGCGAGATGTACCTGCGCCGGCTGCGGACGGTGATGGATGAGTTCCTCCAGCCGCCCGGCACGCCGTATGCCGATCTCTTCATCGAGAGCCGCATCGATGAATTGGTCGCCCGGATGGCGTCGGACGTGGCCCTCGATTATCGCAAATGGGCGAATCCCTGGTCGTGGGGCGGACAGGAGGGGTATCCGAGGGACCAGTCCTTCACGTATGCGATCAACGTTCTGAAGAACGACTACGTGGCCGTGCGCCGAACGCATTTATTCATTACCCACAATGTCGATAAAGTCGCGAGTTACAGGATCGCCGGCTCCTATTCGGCGGCGATTCCGAACGCGCAGCCGGCCAATCCGGCGATCCAGTTCGGTGCGTACGAGTACAACCCGCCCTCCGGCAATCAGGACGAGGAATATATCGAGCTGGTCAATCCCAATTCGTATGCGGTGGACATTTCCTACTGGCAGCTTGTCGGCGGCCTCGAGCACGGGTTCCGGCCCGGCACGGTGCTCGTAGCCGGCGGCCGCTTGTATGTCTCGCCGAACGTGCGGGCCTTCCGCAGCCGGACAACCAGTCCCAAGGGCGGCGAGGGCCGGTTCGTGCAGGGCAACTACCAGGGCCACCTGTCCAGTTGGGGCGAGACGATCAGTCTGCTGGACCGCTACGGCCGGCCCGTGGATACGCTTACCTACGTCGGCAGCCCGAGCGACCAGCAGCGCTTCCTGCGCATCACGGAGATCCTGTACAACCCGGCCGCCGGCGGCGCCTTTGACAACGACGAATACGAGTTCCTCGAGTTGAAGAATATCGGGTCCGCGCCGCTGAAGCTCGACGGTGTAAAGCTGACAAACGGTGTTTCCTATACCTTTCCGGCGACCGGCAGTCCCACCCTGGCCGCGGGTGCATGCATCGTGATCGTCAAGAACCGGGCGGCCTTCACGTCGCGCTACCCCGGCGCTATCAACCTGGCACCGGGCACGTACACGGGCAGTCTCGACAATGGCGGCGAGACCATCAAGCTCGAAGATCGGACCAACAGCACGATTCTCGAATTCGAGTACAAGGACGGCTGGTTCGACGAGACGGACGGCCTCGGCTTCTCTTTGACGATCAAAGACCCGACCAACCCGGACCTCGATAGCTGGAACAGCTCGACCGCCTGGCGCGCCAGCACCCAATCCGGCGGTTCCCCCGGAACATGAGGAAGCCAAAACGACCGGGGACGCGTTGATCTGGGTGGCACGGCCAAACTGGTTTGACCGTGCCTGCCTCGGCATTTTTCCATGCGTAGGAAGACACGCTCAAACGAGTTAGCAGTGTCCCAGATTCTTGAGTTCCCGTTGGCACAAGCCCCGGAGATGGGTGGCAGCGGCAAGGCCGAAGGCTTTGCCGCTGGCGGATGGGCAAACCATCGGCAAGCGGCCAGGCTGTGTCACAATT
>Ga0315291_10001095_pt1 | contig 36267 bp, 34 predicted proteins | sample YL17G12_20_MG_FD_203070 | JGI IMG/M metagenome (GOLD analysis project Ga0315291, IMG submission 203070) | Sediment microbial communities from Yellowstone Lake, YNP, Wyoming, USA - YL17G12_20 | ecosystem: Environmental > Aquatic > Freshwater > Lake > Sediment | place: USA: Wyoming | collected...
GAGGGATTTGGATTATTAAGAAGACGGACGCTCCAATAAACTCTTGATTGTTTGCAAGCAACAAGAGAAGGGAGTGTCCGTCATGAGAAGAGTCTATGTTGGAATGGACATCGGGTCAAAGCAGTATGCTGCGGTAGCCGTCGACGTGCGAGGGAAGATGGTCGATTCCGAGGTCTTCCGGACCAGCGAGCGCAACATGATCTCTTTCTGCGAGAAGCAGAAGGGGTCGGTCACCGTGATGATCGAGGAGGGGGAGCTCGCGGGATGGACGGCGCGTACCCTCAGGCCTCACGTCGAGAGAGTCATGGTGTCGGACCCACGGAGAAACGCTTGGGTCTCAAAAGCCGGCAACAAGAACGATCCCTTGGACGCGGCCAAACTCGCCGAACTGCTCAGGCTGGGCAGCTACTCAGAAGTCTGGCACCCGGAGAATGAGGACATCGCCGAGTTCAAGCTCGTGGTGCAGCGCTACGACGAGTGCTCGAAGAAGCTGGCCAGAACCAAGATCCAGATAAAAGCGCTCTTGAGGCGGCAGGGAGTGATTACGAGCGGCAAAGGGGTCTACGGGCTCAAGGGAAGGCAGGCGGTCCTTGACAAGATAGAGAGCGAGCCCGTGCTGAAGCTGGTGGAGCTCGAGTACGAGATGCACGACTTCCTGGTGTGCGCGAAGGCGAAGGCGCTAAGGATCCTGAAGCAGCAGTCACGGAAGTTCCCGGTTATCAGGAGACTGAAGAACATACCAGGCGTCGGCCCGGTGCTCGCGGCCCGCTTCGTGGCCTACGTGGGAGACCCCAACCGCTTCAACAAGAGGACGCTGGCGAGCTACTCCTGCCTGGGGGTCGTCAAGCGCTCTAGCGACGGCTCTCCCATTGGAAGGGAACGCTTGTCAAAGGCTGGCAACTACGCTCTAAAGGACCTCTCCAGGACGGCGTTCGAGCGGGCTAAGGTGACTAAGCGGAGCAACGGGATAACGGAGTTCTATCAGGCATCCCTCGCGCGTACGAACAGCCGCACCAACGCGAGGCTTAACACACAGCGCAAGATACTGGCCATCATGCTGGCCATGTGGCGGGACGGCACCGAGTACTGTGAAGAGATGGTGACGGGAGTGGCCTTCGCCGGTAGCTAGAGGGACGCGCTCTTTCCAAGAGCAAGGTACGGCATGAGACCCTTCTAGCGAACCGGGTAGCCGGGAAGCCTCTGGGGTGGTTTACGCGGCGTTCCCACGGGAGCGAGGCACAGGATTTGGATAGGCCCCGGCTCACTGAAGGCCCGAATAAACCATAGGCGAGCCTCCAAGCTCAGCCTCTGACAGGTGACTTGCAGGTAAGCAGCCTACGTACCAGGCGGTTTGAAAAGGTTCGTGAGCACAATCGAGGGGTTGAAGGCCGTAGGACCTGAACTTCGTGCGTTCGGCAGTCGGGGCGTCCTCCCAAGCCATACATAGATTACACAACCCCCTGGCGGGGGTCCTAGGTAAAGTTGTCTCTTGACTTGGGCTTCTTACAGGTGAACCACCCCACGCTCCTGCCGGAGCGCGGTGACCCCAACGCTGCTTCTGCACCCGGCCTCCCCCAACAACCTGATGGTGTTGTGGACCGTTGGTGGGGGAGGCTGGATTTGAACCAGCGTAGGCTACGCCAACGGATTTACAGTCCGCCCCCTTTAACCACTCGGGCACTCCCCCAACAGCGGGAAAATGATAGCAGTAACAAAACGCGTAAACAAGGAGCGGGTGTGGCGCCTATTCGAAAAGCCTTTCGCCTCCGCTTCCGTCATCCCTCGAGATATGAAGGCTGTCACCGAGGACCCCCCTGAGCATCTCCTCGAACATCCTCGCGTTGGTGGGGGCCTGCCCCTTGTAGTGGTTGTTGAATATGATGTAGACCCTGTCGGGCTTTTCGACCAGCTCCTCCACTTTCGGCACCCACTCCCGCAGCTCCTCCTTGCTGTACAGGTAATTGTACCGCTCCCAGGACTCCCGATTACGGTCCCACCATGTGGCATAGTTGCGTCCGTGCAGGCGCACGTACCCTACCGACCCTGTGACTTCAACATGTGGGGAGACAAGCCCCTTCATGCGTGGCTCGTCAACACAGCAATATCCCAGCCCCGTCTGCCGCAGAAGCTCGAACGTCTCGTCTGTTTCCCATTCACTGTTGCGGAATTCCACCACGGTGTCTACGCCCTCCAACCTGGCAGCGAGGACCTCCAGGTAATCGCGGTTCTCGGGCCGGTTCTTGAATCCCCAGGGGAACTGCGCCAACACGCACCCCAGCTTCCCGTGGTCCTCGAGCGGTCGTAACGCACTGCGGAACCTGTCGAACACGTCGCTCGTATCTCCAAGCTCGTGGGTCATCTCGCGATTGGCCTTCACGGTGAACTGAAAATCCGCCGGGGTTCGCCTTGCCATGCTCAGTAACCGGTCCGGTGACGGTATCGCGTAGTAGGTCGAGTTTATCTCGACGACCGGGAAGTGCCGCGCGTACTCCTCCAGCATCTGCCGGGGCTGGGTGTCATCGGGATAGAAGTTCCCTTTCCAGTCTTTATAGCTGAAACCTGCGGTCCCGATGTAGACGGTCATTCCGGCGCCGCCTCGATCCATTGACGAGCCTGTTGCGCGATCGTGGCTCAAACGTGTTCCTTGAGCCTCTTTTCCATGTGGACGACTGTTCCGTTCTGGCCACTCTTTATAGAGACCTCGTCCATAAGCCCGTTGATCAGTTTCAGGCCTCTGCCGTGTAGGGCCAGCGGGGATGACGGCTCCTCTTCCACCGCGGCCAGGTCGAAGCCCATGCCGTAGTCGACCACCTCGACGACCATGGTGCCGTCTGAGATAGTGCAGAAAAAACGCATTGTGTTGTCCGCGGGGCACGCGTGCTGGATGATGTTTTTTAAGGCCTCCTGGGCTGCGAGCGCGATGTCCTCGGCGTCACCGGCGAAGCCGTGAGAAACCGCGAACTTCTTCACAATACCGCGCGCCTTGCCGAGTGACTTCTTGCGACAGGGGAGGCTTACCGAGATCCGTGTCCTATCTTCGTGGCGCCAGTAAGATTTCATGAGTTGCGGTCTGAAAAGAACTCCTCGTCGACGTATCCGCCGCTCACGCCCACGGCCTGGAGAGCCCTGCCCACATTCGGGTATATTCGAAAAACCTGATCGAGGTTGACCAGTTTCAGTATCTTCAGGATGCGGGGGTTATCAATCACGAACGCTACGTCGCCCTTGGCTGCGTGCACCTTCTGGTATGTCTCTATCAGGCTGCCGAGCCCGCTGGAGTCTATATATGTCAACTTCGTCAGGTCCAGTATGAGGTCGTGCCTGCGGTCGCCTTCAAGCTTGAGCGTAACCTTGCGGAACAGGGGGACCGTATACACGTCGAGCTCCCCGTTCGGGGTGACTATGTTGTATCCCTCTTTTTCCTCTACTTCTATCTCCAAATCCCGCTTACCCCCTCTTGAGGCCTATTTACGGGCGGCCCTGGCTGCCAGCGCCAGCACCAGCACCCCGACGGCGACCAGGAGAAACCGCTTGCGCTTCCTCTTCCTGGCCTTGCGCGCCAGCTTCTTCTTCGCCCGGCGCCCGAGACTCTTGCCGGCTTCCAGGCTGAGCTCCTCGGGCACTTCCTTGCCCTTCTTCTCGAGCTTTGCCACCCGGGAGGCCGCTTTCTTTCTGTCCTTCTTGAGCTCCATCTTCTTCTTTATCTTCTGTGCCAGGAAATTCATAAGCAGGCCTACGGCGGCCCTCGCTATAACCTCGTAAACGTCCGGTTTCTTCCCCGTTCCTTGATCGTCTGCGCATCCGCAACGCTTGCCAGGCAAACCCGCCATCAAGACCCCCTTAGTCCAGCGTCGGAACGACAGAGACGACTATACTACAAAGGGTAGAGCCTTGCCACAGCTCGCGCAACTGCCGCTCTCCAGCCCTTCGGCCCGGGTGATGAACCCGTCGCGTTCGACAACCGTTTCTCCGCATTCGGGACAGCAGCTCCTTCCGGCGTCCTCGGTCCTGATGTTCCCCAGATAAACGTAGTCCAGGCGTTCACGCGCGATCTCGTAAGCCCGGCGCAGGCTCCCGGGGGGCGTCGGCGGCAGGTTCATCCTGTAACACGGGTAGTATGCCGAGAAGTGCAGCGGGGTGTCGCGGCCGAGTTCCGCGACGAAGTCAACCAGCCTGTTGATCAACTCGTCAGAATCGTTCAGGGTCGGAATCAAGAGATTGGTTATCTCTATGTGACAGTCCTTCTTCGCCCTGCGGCAGGTCGCCAGCACCGGCTCAAGACTGGACTTGCAGATGCTCCTGTAGAACTCGGGGTCCATCGACTTCACGTCTATATTCATGGCGTCGATATACGGGAGAAGTTCCTCGAGCGGGTCAGGGTTCACGTACCCGTTCGTCACCAGCACGTTCTTGAGGCCGCGCGAACGCACCTTGCGCGCACACTCCAGCACGAATTCGAACCATATGAAAGGCTCGTTGTACGTGTAGGCCACGCCGATCGAGCCCCCGCGGTCCGCCATACCGGCGATCTCCTCGGAGGTGATGTAGGTTCCGGGAGCGTCGGACTCGACCATCTCCCAGTTCTGGCAGAAGTCGCAGCGCTGGTTGCACCCCCTGGTGCCCACCGAGAGTATAAGCCTGCCCGGATGGAAGTGATACAGCGGCTTCTTCTCGATAGGGTCCAGATGACACGCAAGTATATGTTCATAAACGTCCGAATACAGTTCGCCGGCGTAGTTCGAGCGCGCCCTGCAGAACCCTCTCTTGCCGTCCTTTATCAAGCACTCCCGGGGACACAGGTGACACTGGACCCTGCCGTCCCCGAGTTTCTCGTAGTATGAGGCCTCGTCCACAGGCAATGCCCTCCCGCCGCTACTGCGTCCAGACCACCCGCACAAGGTTCGTAACGGTTATTCTACAGGAGTTTTAGTCAACGAGGCACGGCGCTTCAGCGGCAGGGCCGGGAGTCAGTTGTTGATGTCTCCCGCGAAAGCGAAATGAATGCCTTCGGCCTCGAGGGTCCGGACCATCTCGCCCACCACCGTGGCGGTGTTTGGACGCCCGTAATGGCATATCCCGAACGCGAAGCCATTCTGGCGCGCAAGGCCGGCCAGCTCTCGCATGGCCGAACGGATATAGTCGGGGTCGTTCTGGTGGTCGATGAACACCTGGTTCTTCCGCTTGCCCAGGCCGAGCTGAACGGCCGCGCGCGTGACCTGGCTGTTGGCCGAACTGCTGCTGTCGACAACGAACAGGGCGCGCTCGCTCGCCCATTCGCATTCCCGGTACATGAGCTGGAAATCATCGCATCCGAGCCCTCCCTGGTGGTTGTTCATCCCGGCAGCGTGCGGTACGGCGGCCAGGTCTTTGTCGAGGGTGCCGAAAACCGTCTCCCTGTCCATGGCGGTCGTGAGCTGTCCTGTCCCTGCAAACGAATTGGGAGGGTGGTTCTCGGTAGGGACATGCAGCATGACCTGGTAGCCTGCCTGGTAGAACTGATCGGCCAGCTGAGAGGAAAGGGGCGGATACGGCATGACCGAAAACGAGATCGGGGCGTTTATGCTCGTCCACAGGGGAAGCTTCTCGGTGGTGCTGCCAACGTCATCCACCACTATGGCCACCGCCGGCGGTGCGGGGATAGACCTCTTGAGCGTCCGCGAAGCCTGGCCTGCGTCCTGGCCGGCGGGCTGCGGCTGAGACGCTGTTGTGGTGCCCTGCTCTTTTTCGGCCCGGGGGGCGCTGTGCTTTGAGACTTCGCTTACCTTTCTGGACCTGGACGAAGACTTCCACGGTCCTACCGCAAAGGCAAGAAAAAACACCAGACCGAGGATTAGGACGACGACCGCCGAGAACAGGAAGGTCATTCTTCTGCGAAAAACCGCCTCGCGGCGCGCTTCCATTCTTCCCTTTCGTGATGGTTCACTGTCCATACCGGACATTTCTCTCTGTCAATGACCGTATCCTTCGCGTCGGGAGTTAGACGATCGAGTAGGGATGAAGTTCGCGTGGTGTTCTTCTACAGGAGCTTCAGGCCGTGCAGTACACCGGCTATGTCCTCCCTGCAGGCGGCGGAAACCGGCAGGAGGGGCAGGCGAAGCTCGTCGCTATCGATGATGCCCATGAGTTTCATCGCCGCTTTCGCAGGCGCGGGGTTCGGCTCCTTGAACATCATCCTGACCAGCGGCAGGAGCCGGTAGTGGATCCTTCTTGCTTCCTCGAGGTCGCTTTTCTTGACCGCTTCGACCAGCGAGACGAACTCGCCCGGCAGAACGTGTGAGCTTGTCATTATGCCCCCGTGCCCGCCGAGACAGCATATGCTGAACATAAGGTGGTCCTCACCACACAGCACCGAAAACCCGTCGGTGCGGGCCAGTATGCTCATGGTCTGGTTCAGGTCCCCGCTTGCGTCTTTGATCCCCACTATGTTCGGGAAGTGGGAAAGCTCGACCACGGTCTGCGCTTCTATGTTGCGCCCCGTGCGCATGGGGATGTTATAGATAATGATAGGGCGATCCGTCTCCTCGGAGATAACCCTGAAGTGCTCGGTGATGCCCTCCTGGCCAGGCCGGTTGTAGTAGGGGCAGACGATCATGTAGCCCTGGACGTCCAGCGGCTCGGCCTTGCGAAGCAGGTCCACGGTCTCCGATGTCGAGTTGGTCCCCACGCTGGCTATCACCGGGACCCGGCCGGCGACATGATCCGCCACTATCCTGATGACATCGATGTGCTCTTCGTGCGAAAGTGTCGCGCTCTCCCCTGTTGTACCGCACGCTACCAGCCCGGTGGCTCCACCCTCAACCAGGTAATCGACCAGCCGGCGCAGGCTGGCCTCGTCGATATCCCCGTCCTTGAAGGGGGTAACGTTTGGCGCGAACACTCCCTCGAATGCAACCGATGACAACGTCTTACCTCCTGTGGTGCGCAGGCTCCTGGCGCGCGGTCTGCCCGGGCACAAATATCATTCTATACCGATAGCGCGTTCCAGGATAGCGGCAGCGCAGTTGATGCCCGCGGAGCAGGCGCAGTCCATCGCCACGCCAAACCCCCGCGCGGTATCCCCCGCGAAGAAAAGGCCCTTCAGGCCGGGAGCTTTTACCTCCGGCTTCAGCGTTCCAGCCTGAGATATGGACTTCGCCACACCTTCGAGCTTCCAGCACGTCGGATAAAGCGCCCACTCGATGCAATCGTTGAAACCCGGGTAGACGCTCTCGAGAAACCCCGGTACTTCTCTGACCACCTTCATCACGCGGTCGCGGTCGTGCGACTCTTCCTCGGTAAGCGGCAGATAAGCCGTGACAAGGTGCCGGCCGGCCGGGGCGCATGTCGGGTCGATCCGGGACTGCACGTTCCAGCACATGTAGACGTCGTAGTCGAAATCGCCGTTGGCCGGGACAACTACCGGGGTCTTGATCAACCTCTTTGCCTGCTCCTCGGGGATCGGCAACTCCTTCAGGCCGAAGTACGGAGCGAGGCTACCGTAGCCGTACAGGGAGCGCGCCCGCGAGACGAAGTCCCCGGGAAGAGCGGATGGGTCAATAAGCTCAAACGCGTCCTGGATGGGGATGGTGCTCACCACAACGGGAGATTTCATGACCGCCCGTTCGCCACCGGGGTGGTCCACCTCCACCCCGCTTACGCGGCCGCCCTCGATGTTCACCTTCCTCACGTCCGCGCCAAGGGTCAGCCTGCCCCCCGACTTCTCGAACTCGGCCGCAACGGCCCTGGACCAGCTAATCACTCCACCCTCGGTAAAACCGCCGGCGTGCAGCTCCTGGCCGGCGGCTATGATAGGAAGCATGACGTTGATGCTGTAGCGGAGTATCTCACCCGCTGAGATGTCGTGTGGGTTATTGATGGTAGTGAAAAGGGTGCCGGTGCACCGGTGCGACTGCCACACGACGTCATCGGCGGTGAGGCCGAGCCGCTCGCAGTAATCGTAAAGCGAGACTTTCTCCAGCTCGTCCAGTTCCTCTTCGCTCTTGCCGGCAGCCTCTGTGAAGAAAGACCAGTAGTCGATGCCCTTTTCCCTGCATATTTTGAACAGCTTTTCGTCCAGTCGAGGGTCGCCGGGGGGCATCTCTATGTAGAACTCCCCGTCGTAGAAGAACCCCGTATCGCAAGGGTTTATCTTCACTTCAACCCCGAGGAAGCCTGCCAGCCTTCCCAGATAACCCTTTCCGGCGCAGGGGACTCCGTGGTAGCCGAGGTCGATCGTGTACCCGTCCAGCAGCCGGCTCCCGGCTATACTCTCGATTTCCGGCTCGGAGTGGGCCAGGTAGCAGTAGTGCTTCCCCAGTGTCTCCCTGTACCAGTCGGCGCCGCGCTCGCTTATCTCGCGGCCCTCGATAGACAGGGCCCTGCCGCCGACCCGGTCGTCCCTCTCGATGAGGGCGACCTTCATCCCCTCTTTGGCCAGTATGCTGGCTGCGGAAATACCGCCTATGCCCGCGCCGATTACGATAACGTCAAAGCTCTCACTCATCTTAAGAACCAATTCCCCCTGTCCCCACCTTCCCCTTCTCTTTCAACGCTCCACGTTCTGGAGCGTGCAGGGACCGGAAGCGGCGAAAACGCAAACCGGCGCAAACCGGGGTCAAACCACTCTTTGCGTAGACCGTAATCAAAGCAGATGCAGCGCAAAGAGCTGTCTGACCCCGGTTTGCGTTGATGGGTATTGCTGATAAACTGCTTGCTCGGCTTTAAGAACCCGTCAACAGGGACCCCCTGGAGCCATGCCGATAACAATCTAGACCTTCCAGTACGACTCCTGCTTACCGGAGGAGTAGTCGTAGAAGCCCTTCCTGGTCTTCCTGCCCTTCAGGCCCGCAGTTATCATCCTCTTCATGAGCTCCGGCGGGTAGTACTTCTCGTTCTGGGTCTCCTCGTAAATCGCCTCGCAGGCGTGCATGAGGACCTCGATCCCCGTCATGTCCGCGGTCTCCAGCGGCCCCATCGGGTGGCCGTACCCTAGGCGCATCGTCTTGTCGATGTCCTGGGGGCTCGCCACGCCGGCCTCCAGCAGGCGGACCGCCTCAACGGTGGCCGTGAGACCTATCCGGTTCGCCAGGAAGCCGGCCACGTCCTTGCGCACCAGCACGGTCTCCTTCCCGATCGACTGGGCGAACTTCTCGGCCGCTTCGATGGTCTCGTCCGAGGTCTCCAGGCCTCTTATAACCTCGCACAGGCGCATCATGGGCACGGGGCTGAAGAAGTGGAGCCCTACAACTTTAGCCGGCCTTTCGGTAGCGGCCGCGATCGAGGTGATAGATATCGCCGAGGTGTTAGTGGCCAGTATCGCGCCTTCTGGCACGATCCCGTTGAGCTCCTTGAAGACCTCCTGTTTCACTTTGAGGTCCTCGAAGATGGCCTCTATGACCAGGTCCGCGTCGGAGGCGTCCGCCAATTCCGTGGTCGTCTTTATGTTGGCGACCGCCTGCCCGGCCTGCTCCTCGGTTATCTTGCCCTTGCTCGCGAACTTTTCCAGCGACCACTGGATGTTCTCCAGCGACTTGTCCAGGATATCCTGGGTCATGTCCCTCATGGTCACCTGGTATCCAGCAGTGGCCGCTACCTGGGTTATGCCTCCACCCATGAGGCCGGCGCCGACGACAAAGACCTTCTTGATTGCCATGTTGCCCCCTTTTCTAGCTATGCCTGACGTTTTTCTAAAAACGAAAGTCTATCACATGAAGTTAAACGCGCAGGGCCTGATTCATTCTGTGCGGTGCCAGGTGTCGCATAGATTCACGATTCAAGACCTGACCCCATCATCCCCCATCATCTTTTCGTTGCTTAAGCAGGGTGCCGAAAGCCTTGTAAGCGTAGGCTATCTCCACCACCGTCTGGGCTATATAGAGTGCGAGGAAGCAGCAGAGCATCGTCAGCATGTCCAGGGCCTTGATGAAATGCAGGCCGTAGAAGATCGCCCCAAGCGCGACCAGGCGCCCCAGGTAGCTCGCCATCAGAAGCGACGACAACATGCGCGGTGGCTTGCGCAGGGCCCACTTGAGAAACCGGAACACAACAAACGCATGCAGGCCGGCGATGCCGAACCCGACAAACGCTCCCAGCAAGGCCTTTTTTCCCCCGATGGCAGCGGCCAGTATAAGTCCCGGCGTGACAATTGCGGAACCGGCGAGAGCCATCGCTGTAGTAAGGGACCTCTCGAAAAGACCTGTCTTATTTTCTTTTTCTTCCCGCTCTTCCCTATCTCCCACTCCTGCCTCCCGCCTTTCCGGCCCGGCGCCTGAGACCGCCGGCCCTCCACAACAGGTCCAGCATAACTAGTACTCCAGCATGATGAACCCGCCCAGGCCGACGCCCATCCTCAACACGAGGCCTGCGGCTCCGACAAACCCGCCCCGTCCGCTTTCACCGTACGTCATCTTCGCCGTCCTCCCGCTTGCGCCGCCTGCGCTCACGGTGCTTGCCCTTTCCGTTGTCTCCTCGCATGAGAGGCGGGAACACGGTAACCAGGAACCCGCAGACGGCAAGCCCCAGCGTGACCCAGAGCACCTTGTTGTTTGCGGTGAACTTGATCGCCAGGCTGGTCCCGCAGAGCAGCGCGGTCCAGAAATACAGTATCAATACCGCCCGCCTGTGGGAGTGGCCCAGGTTCAGCAACCGATGGTGTATATGTTCCTTGTCCGCGTGGGTGATGGGCCTGCCTCTGAAGGCCCTCCTGATGATGGCCAGGCCGGTATCGAGTATCGGCAGCGCGAGCGCGAGCAAAGGAACGAACAGCGCGGCGGCGGCGATGCTCTTGAGCACCCCCTGGATCGTCACCGCGCCCAGCAGGAACCCCAGCAGCATGCTGCCGGAATCCCCCATGAAAATGCTGGCGGGATAGAAGTTGTAACGGAGGAAGCCGAGCGTGCTGCCCGCCATCACGATGGAAACGAGAGCCGCGTCGACGTACGTGCCGCCGACACCGGTCTGGGTCGCGTAGTAGAACATCGAAGCCGACGCGATGCAGGTAATGCCGGCCGCGAGCCCGTCGAGCCCGTCTATCAGGTTGATTATGTTTATGAAGGCGACGACCCAGATGAGGGAGACTATTACAGAGAGTTCCGGCGATAGCGAGATGATGACGGAGGAAAACGGTATGTGGATGTTCTGGATCTGCACGCCCATGATAACCAGTGCGCCGGCCGACAGGATCTGCCCGAAAAGCTTCGTCAACGGTGACAGCCCGCGGATATCGTCGACCGCGCCGAAGGTAAATACTATGGTTGCTCCAAGGATTATGCCGACCAGGTCTCCCGACAGGCGATGGTGGCTCAGAAGCAGGTAAACGCCCATGCCGATCATCGCGCTGAGGTAGATCGCGACACCGCCAAGGGTCGGGGTTATCCTGTCGTGTACCTTGCGGTCCTCCGGCACGTCCAGCGCTTTTAGGCGCAGGGCCAGGACCCGGGCTACCGGAGTGAGGACCAGGACGCTGAGAAGCGCCACTCCGAAGGCAATGAAATACTTTCCCATAGAACACACGCGGGCCGCGCCCGCCGTTATCAGTCAGACATTTCCATCCTGTGTGAGATTATACCCGCTTCGTCCAGCAGCCGCCGGGCGAGCTCGTCCGGGTAAGGCTCTATGTAATAGACCGTCCTGAGGCCGGCGTTTATTATCATCTTCGTGCAGAGCACACACGGCTGGTGAGTGCTGTACATCACGCCGCCGTCGATGGGCACGCCGTGCAGGGCCGCCTGGATTATGGTGTTCTGTTCAGCGTGCAGCCCCCGGCAGAGCTCGAGTACGGTGCCGGACTCGGCCCCCGCCTCCTGGCGCAGGCACCCGACGTCCAGGCAGTGTGCCAGGCCCCTCGGAGCGCCGTTGTAACCCGTGGTGAGTATGCGCTTGTCCTTGACCACCAGCGCGCCCACCCTGCGGCGCAGGCAGGTCGAGCGCCCGCCGACTACCGTGGCGATCTCGAGAAAGTACTGGTCCCATGTGGGCCGCATGCACGCCCCCTTCGGTCGGTACAGGCATCAATTAAATAACATGCAGGGTCACAGCGGAAGAGTCACGGTGAACGTCGTCCCCTTCCCTTCCAGGCTCTGGACCTGCATGCTTCCTCCCAGTGTCTCCACCAGTTCCTTGCATATCGAGAGCCCGAGCCCCGCTCCGCCGTGCTTTGTTGACCGCGACTTCTCCACGCGGTAGAACCTGTCAAAGATTTGCGGAAGCAGTTCCGCCGCGATGCCCAGCCCCGTGTCGGCCACCGATATACTGACCGAGCCCGGGGCCTTAGACGCTGACAGAACGATCGTCCCGCCGGACCCGGTGTACTTGAAGGCGTTGTCGAGAAGGTTGGTGAGGACCCGCTCCAACCTGTCGGGATCGGTCTGCATGGTCATGGCCACTGGAGGCACGTCGACCCTGAGATCGATACCACCCTGCTCGGCCCTCCCATGGAAAAGGCTTGCGATCTTTCGCATGAGGTCCATAACATCCACCGGCCTCTTCTCCGGGTGAAGCCCACCGGCATCTATCTCCGAAAGCAGCAGCAGGTCGTTCAAGACCCTGACCATCCGCTTGCTCTCCTCGTTTATTATCGCGAGCGAGCGCTGGCGTTCTTCCTCGCTGCTGGCCACTCCGTCAAGCAGGGCCTGGCTGAAACCCTCGATGCTGGTAAGCGGAGTGCGCAGCTCGTGGGAGACATCCCCTACGAAGTCTCGCTGCAGCCGGTACGTGGTCCGCACCCTTTCCGCCATGATGTTGAAATCGTCCGCGAGCTCGCTTATCTCGTCCGAGCCGGTCGACTCCACCTTCTGGTCGTAGTCCCCGGCGGCCATCTTCCTCGCGGCCGCCGCCACGGCCCTCACCGGCCTGCTCACGGCGTTCGAAAAATACAGTGCCACGAGAGTTGCGGCGGCGAACGCGATCGCTCCGGCCAGTACCATGTACCACACAAGGGACGAGGCGACCGACCCCATCTCCCCTACCGCCTTCATCGCCATCAGGAAGCCCGGGGTGTCCCTGTCGATCATGGTGGGGGCCGATACGATCAGGTACTCTTTCCCGAACCTGGAGAAGGAGCGGTCTCCTGCCGTGGGTACGCTTTTCGTCATGAGCCTGCGCGGCAACCCGGGCTCTCTTATGCCGAGGAGCGGGCGGCGCCTCGCCTGGACGACCACCTTTCCTTCCTGGTCGACAACGAAAAGCTTCGCCTTTATGACCGCCGCCTCGGAATCGAGGATTCCCTGGATGAGCCGTTGCGGCCTGTCGGGTCCCGGAATCTCCTCCTGGACCAGGAAGCCGAGCAGGTTGTTGACCCGGCTTACCTCACGCGCAACGGCGGTGGCCTCCCTCACCAGGTCATACCGTTCCGTGTCCCTGTGGTTATGAGCCAGGAAGAACATGAATACTACGGACGCCACCAGGATCGAGATAAAAACCACCAGAAGGTACGTGGCGATCACGCGCGACTTCAGAGTCTTGAACATGACATCAGCCCTTGAAGCGGTAGCCCACGCCCCTCACCGTCTCGATGAATTGCGGGTTCTCCGCGTCGTCGTGAAGCTTCTCCCGCAGGTGCCTCACGTAAACGTCCACAGTCCTGGTGTCGCCCACGTATTCATACCCCCACACCTTCTCCATTAGCCGGTCCCGCGTCAGGACCATCCCGGGGTTCGCGGCCAGGACGTAGAGCAGGTCGAACTCCCTGGCGGTCAGCTCGACCTCGCCGAGCCCCGACACCTGGACCTGCCTGCGGCCGGCATCGATGGTCAGGTCGCCGCGGGTGATGATTTCTTCCTCGGCGGGCCGGGGTTTGGAACGGCGGAGGACCGCTTTTACCCGCGCCACCAGCTCCCTGGGGCTGAAAGGCTTTGTCAGGTAATCGTCCGCTCCCAACTCCAGCCCGACGACCTTGTCCACCTCGGACTCGCGCGCCGTGAGCATTATCACCGGGACGCCGGACGTCTTCCGCAGTTCACGCAGTACATCCAGCCCGTCCATCTCGGGGATCATGATATCCAGTACCACCAGGTCGGGGGTTTCCGAGGCGATCTTTTCGATAGCTTCAACGCCGTCCTGGGCGCTAACCACCGCGTAGCCTTCGTTGCCCAGGTAAAGCTCGGCGAGTTCGACTATGTGCTCTTCGTCGTCAACCACCAGTATTTTTTCATTCAAGGTGTCCACAGCCTCCAGTATGAACTCCTCAACGTTCGAGCTTCACCGCGCCAGGACTCATTGAGGCGCCTCAAACCGGTTCCGCTCATTATATCAGTCCAACTGGCAGGAGATTCCTCTGCGTCTCTACTGCAAGCGCGGTGCGGCGCTTCCCCGGCCGGCAGGTGCCCGGGGCGGGGGGGGGCGGGGGTTATCAGGCGTGTTTAAGCAAACCTTTGACCCCCCACCGGTTTGTTGATAACATTTCCCCACTCCGTTCAGGCGCGTCGCTCTTCAAGAAGGGGGTCTTGATGCTGCGGATCGTAGAAGAGACTATCGAGGCGGCCACCCCGCACTTTCTTGGCGTGGATGCCCTGGGGGGGCTCCCCGAGCCTGATCCCGGCCGCTCGGTCGAGTACCTGCGCATTGTCTGCGAAAAAGGCATCGCGGATATCAGCCTCGTGATGTCCCTCATGTTTGTTCTCTTGAACCTGTACACGCTGTTGCTCAAGCGGCACACTTTCCCTCACCTTGATTACGATACGCAGTCTGACCTGATGGAGCGCCTCTTTGACGTGAACATCGGTGTTTTGAAGGGGCTGTTCCAGATAATGTCCACCCCTATCGTAATGGCATACTACTGCCGGGCCGACGTCCAGAAGGCGCTCGGCTTCGACATCGTTGCCCTGAAAGAGGAGTCCAACCTGCGCCGCGTTACCAGGGAAGGCGGCCCTCTCCCGCCGAAAACGGGGGCTGCGGCAGCGGATGATAACACCGCTTCAATCCCGGGGCAAGAGGCCACCGGTGACGACGAGAAGGAAGGGCCCGGCGCGGCGCCTTACCAGGAGAAGCAGACATGATCCACTCGCGCGAAGAGATAACTGAGGACTTGAGGATCTCAACCGAGGTCGTGGTCATAGGCTCGGGAGCCGGTGGCGCGACGATAGCCAAGGAACTCAGTTCAGAGGGCCGCAAGGTCGTGGTCCTGGAGACCGGGAAGCACTTCAGCCGTGACGATTTCAACCTGCGCGTGGACGAGAGCTACTTCGGCATGTACTGGTACGGTGGGATCTTTGCGACACTCGGGACTCCAGTGTTGTTCCTCCCCACGGGAAAGACGGTGGGAGGGACCACCACGGTCAACTCGGGCACCTGCTTCCGCATGCCCCACCGGGTCCTGAAGAAGTGGCACCTGGACTTCGGCCTGTGGGACATCACCGAGGATGAGCTGGACCTGCTGTACAGCGCGGTCGAGGAATACCTCTTCGTGCAGAAGGCCGACCCCGAGGTCATGGGGAAAAACCCGATGCTCTTTCTCGAAGGAGCTCAGAAGATGGGGTTCTCCGGTGGCATACTCAGGCGAAACGCCAAGGACTGCGAGGGCTACGGGGTATGTGTCCTGGGCTGTCCTTCAGACGCCAAGCAGAGCGCGAACATATCGTACATCCCGGACGCCGTCAAAGCGGGATGCCATGTCTATACACGCTGCCAGGTGGAAGAGATCGTCGTACGCGGTGGTAAAGCAACCGGAGTCAGGGGCCATTTCCTCGACCCGGACAGGGACATCCCCGGCCCCGGCATAGAGGTGGAAGCGGAGGTGGTGGTGCTCGCGGCGGGCACCCTGCAAACACCCCGCCTGCTGCTGGTGCAGGGGATCTGCAACTCCAGCGGGCAGGTGGGGCGCAATCTTACCATCCACCCCTGCAACGGCGTCTCGGCGCTGATGGAAGAGAGGATGGATAACCCAAAGGGCATCCCTCAGGCCACTTACGTCGATGAATTCGCCGATGAGGGTATCATGCTCGAGGGTGGGTCGCCACCGGCGGTCGGGATGGCACTGGCGCTGTCCTGCAAAGGGAGACGCGCCGGCGAGATCATGCGGCAGTCCCCCTACCTGGGTTTTTTCGGCGGGATGCTCTCGGAGCACTCATCCAGCGGAAGGGTCATGCCCCACCCCCGACACCCTGAGCAGCCTGTCGTCCTTTACAACATCCGCGGCGAGGACAGGGGGAAGTTCAAGTTCATGACGGAGATGCTCGCGGAGATATGGTTCAGCCTGGGCGCAAAAAGGCTGTTCACCCTGATGACCAACTTTCCAGAGCTCAGGACGCCCGCCGACCTCAAGAGGCTGAAGGCCGCGAAAACGCATGCGAACGATTTTCTGGGCGCGTCCGCCTTTCATCCTCTCGGCACGTGCCGAATGGGGGGTGACCCGGAACAGTCGGTGGTCAGGCACACCGGCGAGACCTGGGACGTGGAGAACCTCTTCATCGTCGACGGGAGCATTGTGCCCACCTCGCTCGGTGTGAATCCACAGATGACCATCTTCGCCATGGCAACGCGCTGCGCCGGCTTCATCGACGACAAGCTGGAGGCCGCGGCGGGAAGGGTGAAGGCAAACGCCGTAAGGGCGTGATTCGTCTGGCGTGGCAGCTTCTACAGGCCGCTCGCGGCCAGGCAAACTGCTAGAGCCTCAGCCCGATCTCGAAACCTTCGTGGATCGCTTCCGTCGCCTTGCGCGGCTCTTTGCAGTCCCCGATCCTGAAGAGCTGGATGTTTGCGAGCAGGCCCGAGACCCCGAGTTCACTCTCCAGGGCGTTGTTTGCGCTCGACCCGGCCGCGATAACCACAGTGTCGGCCATTATCTCCAGCGCCTCGCCGCCACGGTCGGCGATCAAGCTGCCGGCGGTGATGCACTGCACGCGGCAGGCCTCGATGAACTTCACTCCCAGTTCCCGCGCGTCCTGCAGGATCGTCCAGCGAGAGGAAATGCCCAGGTCCGAACCCAGCCTGTCCAGCATCTCGACTACGGTCACGGTCGTTCCCTGCTCGGCCAGGAACATTCCCGTCTCGATGCCGACCGCGCCGCCGCCTACCACCACTACGGCGTCACCCGTGTCCGCCTTGCCGGCCAGCACGTCCCATGCGTAAACCACGTCATGACCGTCAATGCCGTCGACCGGCGGGGCCAGCTGGCTCGCACCGGTCGCAAGCACGATCACATCCGGCTTCATGCCCTCGACCAGCGCGGCCGTGACGGTTGTGTCCAGCTTAACGTCAACGCCCTTCTTCTCGACCTGGCGCTCGAGGTATCTGACCATCTCGCCGAACTCCTCGCGGCCGGGAGGGACCGCCGCGAGCAGCGCCTGTCCACCGAGCCGGTCGGACCGCTCGCACAGCGTTACGTGGTGACCGCGGTGGGCCGCCACCCACGCCGCTTCCATCCCGCCCGGGCCTCCGCCGGCCACAAGTACCTTCCTGGCGATTTTCGCAGGCGTAAGGACCGTCTCGCGCTCGCGGTTGACGCGCGGGTTCACCATGCAGGTGATGGGCTGCAGCTTGAACACGTTGTCGAAGCAGCCCTGGTTACACGCGATGCAGGTGCGGATATCCTCCGGCCTGCCCTCCCGGGCCTTGCGAAGGATGAGAGGGTCGGCGATGAATGCCCTTGCCATTGCTACGATGTCGGCCCGCCCTTCCGCCAGTATGGCCTCGGCCATCTCCGGGTTGTTAACCCGGTTGCAGGCCGCAACAGGCACCTTTTCTACCGCCTCGCGGATCCCCTCGGCCAGGTAGACGAACGCGCCCCTGGGAACGTTCATGGTTATCTGGGGGACCCTGGCCTCGTGCCAGCCGCCGGTGATGCTTATCAGGTCAACCCCGGCCTTTTCCGCCTCCGCCGCGACGACCCTGGTGTCATCGAGGGTGTGGCTTCCCTCGATGAAGTCGTGCCCGGAGAGCCTGAAGATGAGCGGGAAGTCCCCTCCGGCGGCTTCCCTGATCGCGGCGATCGTCTCGAGCAAGAACGTCATCCGGCCGTAGATATCACCGCCGTAGCGGTCCTCTCTTTTATTTGTGAGCGGCGAAAGGAACTGGTTCTGAAGGTATCCCGAGCAGCAGATCAGCTCGCAGGCGTCGAACCCCGCTTCCCGCGCCCTGACAGCGGCCCGCCCGTAGTTATGCTTGGTCTCTTCTATCTCTTCGATCCTCAGCGCCCTCGGGGTCTCTCCGGTCAGCCTGGAAGGCACCTCCGAGGCGGAGACCGGCTGCTCGCCGATTATGAAGCTGTAGGCATAGCGGCCGCTGTGGTAGAGCTGCGCGGCGACAGGCGTGTCGTGACTGTGGATGCGCTCTGTGAGTTCGCGCAGGCGCGGGATGAACCTGTCGTCGTCCAGGCCCACCATGTTCGGCGCGCCCATGCCCCGCTTCTCGGTGTAGCAGCCGCCAACTATCATCAGGCCAGGACCGGGGTCAGCCTTCGCCCTCTCCTCGTAGAAATCGATGAAGCCGTCGTTGATGAAACCGTCCTGCGCCATGCCGATGTGCATCGCGGGCATGAGGACGCGGTTCTTCATTCTCACGTTGCCGAATTCTATCGGTTTGAAGATATGCTCGAACCGGGACATCCGCCTGTTCCTTTCAGCGGTCCGGGACGTTTTTTCTCGAGGCCTCTATCTTAACGGATTTGGGCAAAGAGTGATTCCCTGCCAGGCGATATCTTCGCTTCCATGCGCAATTGCCGCCGCGGATGACGTTTGTTCCGTAAATATGTTAATGTGACCGTGTTTCGGAGGCCTGTCGAAGGAAAGCTGTATTGCATTGATAATAGACGCACACACTCACATATTCCCACCCGACGTGATCGAACGCAGGGACCTGTTCACCAAGCGCGACTCGTCTTTCGCTTTCATCTACGCCGAACCCAGGGCCCGCATGGTCACCTACCAGGAGCTCATCGAAGAGATGGACTCGGCCGGTGTCGACATGGCGATCGTCTGCGGTTTCCCATGGAAGAGCATCGACCTGTGCCGGCTTCACAACGACTACATGATGGAGGCCGTCAAAGCTTATCCCGGGCGCCTGGTGGGGCTCGCGACGGTGAACCCGGTGGCGGGTAACGCTTCGGACCGGGAGCTCTGCCGCTGCTTCGACGGCGGGCTCAAGGGGGTCGGGGAGATCTCAGCGGACGCTCAGGGCTTCAGGCTGGATGATTCCTCTACCGGCGGAAAGATCGCGGGTGCCGTCTCCGAGGCGGGGCTGTTCATGCTGCTGCACGCCAATGAGGACGTTGGCCACTTCTACCCCGGCAAGACGCCGACGACCCCGGCATCTGTCTACCGGTTCCTCGAAAAGTACCCGGACACCACCGCTGTCCTGGCGCACTGGGGCGGCGGCCTTTTCTTCTACGAGCTGATGCCCGAGGTGGCGAAGGTCACGTCGAGCGTATACTACGACACGGCCGCTTCGCCGTTCCTCTACCGGCCGGACATCTACAAGGTCGCCCTGAGCATAGTCGGACCCGGAAGGGTCCTCTTCGCGACAGATTACCCTCTGATAAGGATGGGTCGGCACCTTGACGAGCTGAAAGGGGCCCGCCTTCCAAAGGACGCGCTCGACGGGGTCCTTGGCAGGAACGCGCAGGGTCTACTGGGCCTCGAGTTCAAGTAGATCGAGCAGGCCGTACAGGTCCTTTACGACCGGGCAGTCCGGCCTGTGCTCCGACGACCAGAAACGTTGGATAAGCACAGGGTGAATACCAACGCTGCGGGCGCCCAGTACGTCCGCGTAGTAGTGGTCGCCGATGTGGATGGACCGGTCCGGGGCTACGCCCAGCCTCTCGAGCGCGACATCGAAGATGTGCGGATCCGGCTTTATCAGGCCGACCATGGCTGACGAGATGACCGCCTCCAGGTAGCGGTCCAGGCCCATGTCGAAACAGAGCTTGGCCAGGCGGGCGTCCCAGTTCGATATCAGGGCGAGGCGGTAGCCCTCTGCTTTGAGTCTCTTGAAGACCGGCACCACGTCAGGGAAAGTCCGCCATCGGTCGCCGTGCCCGAAGTAATCGTAGAGCGCCCGCCCCATGAGGTTGCGGTCTCCGTCGATGCCGACCTCTTTAAGGAAAACCCCGTACATATCGACCCAGAGCTGACTGGCGTCCTTCTCGTTCGCCCAGAACGAATCGTCGCTCCGGTACCTCTCCTCGTAATACCGGTCGGCTGCGATCAAGCCCTTCTGCATTTCCTCGTCCGTCACTGAGTATCCGAACTGCTGCAGGACGTGACGGCAGACCTCTGCCATCGAGGGGTGGGGCATGAAGAGCGTATTGCCGACGTCGAAGAAAATGGCGTCGATCTGTTGTGCGTCTATCTTCTGCATGGCTGGCATGTCTGTATTCCCTCTGATAGTCCTGCATCTTTATACCATATCGCGGCGACTCCGATATTAACGCCCGTCAAGGTCATCTATAATGAGACGTATGAACCGCCTTTCGAACTTCTGGCTCAAGTTCAGGAAAAAAGCCGGCAACCCGAAGCTCCTCTGCGACACCTGCAAGTACGACTATCATACGGCGTGCCGCAACCCGAAGCGCCCTAACGCCACCCGCTGCCCCGACTACAGGAAAAGGTAGTAACGCAAACCGGGGTCCGCAAACCGGGGTCAAACACCGGTTTGCGTGGGGTCAAAAAGATAATGGGGTCAGATCTCAAAAGCGGGATTTTTCCTGACCTGGCACCGGTCCGGCGGCACAAGTTCCAGTTTTTACGCAAAAAGGTGTTTGACCCCGGTTTGCGCGCTACAGAGAGTGGATTATGCGGGGCTTGAGCAGCGGGTTGTCCGGGTCGGCGAGCACCTGGTCGATCGCGTCCAGCATGTCCTGCTTCATCTCCGGGAGCCTGCCGTATATCGGGATGTAGTTGGACACGTGGTCGGAGAGGAACTGCGCGCCTTCCACCTCGAGGTGCGAGAGCAGCAGCCGGGTCTCCCCGGCTATCTCGCGCCCGTCGCACTCCTCGAACTCCCCGCGCTCGAGCTCCTCGTACATCGGAAAGCCGGGCATGAGGACAAGCGTGCGAATCCTGATAAAGTCCGGATTCATCCTGTTCAGGGTCAGCGCCGAGTTGATGGCGTGTTCGCGGGTGCGTTCGCGCCCGCCGAGGCCGGCCAGGACATAAGCGGACAGGTCGAGACCAGCTTCCTTCACTTTTTGAGCCGCGCGGACATTGTCTTCCGCGGTAACGCCCTTCTTCACCCTTCTCAGTATCTCGTCGTCGCCGCTCTCCAGGCCGAGGTAGATTATCTTGAGGCCGTGCTCTCTTAACTTCGCGAGGTCCTCTACCTTGCGGCCCTTCAGGAAACGCGCGCCCCCGTAACATGATACGCGCTCGATGCCGGGGAAAGCCTCGTTGACGTAATCCAGCACCTGCACGAGGTCTTCCGCCCGCATCGCTATGGTATTTCCGTCGGCCAGAAAAACCGAGGGCGGGTCCGGCCAGATGCGGCTTGCAGCCTCGATGTCTTCTCTTATCTCTTCAAGCGGGCGAACCCTGTACTTCTTGGTCTTGTACATGCCGCAGAAAGTGCACTTGTTATGTGGACAGCCCAGAGTAGCCTGGATTATCAGGCTACCGGCCTCGCAGGGTGGCCGAAAGACGGGTTCCTCGTACCTCATGCTCCGTCCTCCATCGCCTTCACGGTCAGATCGGTCAGCGCCACGCGGTAGCGGAACAGGTCCCAGTTGGCGTCCAGCAGGACCTGTCGGATCTCCCCCTTCAGCTCATCGATGGTAGCCCAGCGCGCCTCGGAGATCTCCCCGGTGTCTTTCGGGTCGAGTACACCATCGGTCTGTAACGCCTCGAAGATGTGCGTGGTCCAGCCTATAGTCTTACCGTCGCACGTAAAGCACGCATTGATCCGGGCGACGTATCTCGTGAGCTCGATGTCGAGTCCGGTTTCCTCGTACGCCTCGCGTATAGCACCCTTCTCGAGCCCTTCCCCCGGGTGAGCCGCCCCGCTGGGAGCCCTGAAAGCGCCTGGAGGGAAAAACGACTTGCTTATCACTGCAATCTCGCGGGGGTCATCCTTCCTGTGGATGAACATGGTGACATCGTGAGCGCGGCCGTCGCACATGCTGCCATCGACGACATCGTACTCCCACGGATGGATCTCGTAATGCCAGTCGACAACGACCGGTTTTCCCAGCTTCTCCTCAAGTCCTGCGATGTCCTCTTGCTTGGTGAACATACTTCAATTGTACAACTTTGCCGGCCTGTGCTCACCCAACACTACAGAACGAAGCAGTCGCCTGCAGCAGAGATGCGCGAACATAACCAGACCTGGGGTCAGGTCTTGAATCGTGAATTACCGCAAACCGGGGTCAAACGCAAACCGGGGTCAAACAGCTCTTTGCGTAGACCGTAGTCAAAGCTGATGCAGCGCAAAGAGCTGTTTGACCCCGGTTTGCGCCGGTTTGCGAAAAAGGCCTGACAACCATGGTAGTCAGGTCCAACACACCAGGGTCTTACCCCCTTTTTTCCTGCGACCTCGCTTCTTCCATCGCTTTCACATACGCGAACCAGGCCGGGCGCTTCGTGTCGTCACATCTGATGAAACCCCACCACGGCTCGATGCTCTGGAAGAAGCGGTTGCTCCACGGCCCTTCCGTCGGGTATCCCTCGGGCGAGCAGATCAGGTAATCGTAGAAGCCGCAGGCACCCGCCTCTACCGCGGAACCGATCGCGTCTCGCGCGTATTCCACCTGTCGCCCCTCACTCATCCCCCGGTGCTTCGGGCGCGCGGGATATCCGGTCTCCAGCACCATGACCGGTTTACCTTCCGAGATCTCTACCGCCTGCGCGACCTTCTTACCAACCGACCGGCCCCGGGAGGGCCAGCCGAAAACATAATTCGGATATGTATCGACTCCAACTATGTCGATGAAAGAAAGCCACCTGCGCACGTCCTCCCGCCAGTCGTAGACGCCCTTGATGAGCTTCCAGTCCGTGATGAAGTTGTGGCTCGTGAGCGCCGTCGGGTCCTCCTCGCGCACAGCCCTCGCAAGCACGTCCATGATCGCGGTCTGAAAACCCGTATCAAGCCACGACCGACCTGTCCTCCAGCGGACGACGAGCATGGTCTCGCCCGCGCCGTTCAGTTCGTTCTCCAGCTGCCACATGTGGACCCGGCCCCTGTACCGCCTGACGGCCGCGCGCGCATGAAGGTAGACGTGGGCGAGGTAGCTTTCGCGGCCGATGTTGTCCGGGACGGCGCGGCCCGGAGCGCGGCCGGAAGTCGTGGACGGGACCTGGAAATCGTAGGCAGCCCCGACGACTATATGTGGCTCTATCCCGGAGGCCACCAGTGAGTCGATCATCTGGTCGTACAGCTCCCAGTTGATGCCATTACCGCCTCTGGAGTAACCATCCACAAGCTGTTCGGTTACGTCCTCCGGCCTGGATATCGCGGAGGCCAACATCGGCTCCACCTGGTGCCAGTGGATCTGCGGCCTGAAAGAATCAGCGCCGGAGGCCACGAGGTCTCCCACCAGCCTCTCGAGCCTCACCCCGTAGGGGGCTCCCATCCACGGGTACCAGGTGTCGAAGAAGCCGCAGTGCGAGAAGCCCCAGAGGCCTGTATCCGGTATCTTCCATTTCGAGGCAGCGGCAGACACGGCAGCTCCTCCTTTTGTTGAACTCCGCAGGCTCACGAAACAAGTGTATTACTATGGGGTCAGATCCCAAAATTTGAATTACCTGATTGATTACGAATCACCGCATCTAAAGATTCAAATTTTGGGATCTGACCCCACGCAAATCGATGTTTGACCCCGGTTTGCGTAACACACCGGTTTTAAGACCTGGCCCCGTTCGGGTATACTCTCGGCATGCGCACGACCACCGATATACCGGACAGGTTCAAGGGCACCCTCCTCGGGTGCGCGGTCGGCGACGCCCTCGGCGCCCCGGTGGAAGGGCTTCCACCCGAGGCGATAAAGCAGAGGTACGGCCGCGTGACGGACTTCATCGACGAACGCTTCGGGGCCGGGCGCGTTACTGACGACACCCAGATGACGGTCGCCCTCGCCCAGTCCATCATCGATTACGGCCGGTTCGAGATGGACCACGCCGCCTTCAAGTTCGGGCGCTGGCTGGAGTTCTCGGACGCGGGGACCAAGGAAGCCCGAGGTATCGGGATAGCGTGCGCCGCCGCATGCCGGAAGCTCCTCCAGGGAGCGACCCCACTGGAGAGCGGCGTTGCGTCGGCGGGGTGCGGGGCGGCCATGAGAGCCGGCCCGGTCGGCCTTCGATACTTCGATGACCTCGAGATGCTCAAAGAAGCCGCCCTGGGGCAGGCCCTCATAACCCACACCGACCCGGAGGCTCTCGCCGGCTCTGCCGCGGTGGCTTTCGCGGTGTCGTGTGGCATCAGGGACGAAGGGCGACTGGATCGCGGGCCCTTGGCGAAGAAGACCGCGGAGTTTGTCTCCAGCGTGAGCGCCGGGATGGCGGAAAAGATAGCCGGCCTTGCCGATTACCTGGACGCGACTCCCGAGGAAGGATTCGCGTTCACCGGGACCGGCGGTTACGTGATGGAGACCGTGCCCGGCGCGCTCTTCGCCTTCTTGAGAAGCCCGTACGACTTCGAGGAGACGGTCGTAACCGCGGTCAACGCCGGCGGGGACACCGACTCGCTTGGCGCGATCGCAGGGGCCGTAAGCGGTTCGTTCAACGGTATGGCCCGTATCCCGGCTCGATGGAAAGACAACGTGGAAGGTAAAGGATACCTCGAAAGACTGGCAACCCGCCTGTACACCCTTACCCCCGCGTCCAGGCCGAAGAGCAGGCCGCTGCTGTAGTATCCCGGGAGTACTTGGAAAGGGGTGTCAGGCCCCTGCGCGGCGGGTCAGACCCCGCTGGCCCCGTACTAAGTTGACCCCGAGAGGCCGAGAAGCGTCTCAACGACCTCCGCCCACCCCGGCCCCATCCGCTCTTCGGTGATGAATACATTCTCGGTGGCTTCTATCTCTTCGGCGAGATGAGGGTTGGCCTCCAGGCCGTTTCGGACCATGAAGAAAGCGCCCACCACGCCGGCGAACGGAAGGTCCGCCTCCGCGTCTCCCACCGCCACGGTCGCCTCCCGCGGGATTCCCCTGTGTTCCCGGTCCTTCAGGACTGCCTGGTCCTTGCTCACCCCGCGCGGCACCAGGTGATAGGCGCGTGTCTCCGGCACGTCCAGGGTCGGGCTCTTCCTGGGGATCACCCCGTTGTCCAGTAGTTCAAACCGGTCGAGGCCGCGCTCCTCGAGGAGCCGGCGAACCTCTTCCAGGTCTACGCAACCGCGCAGCAGGGGCGTACAGTCGCGCTCCTCCGACCACGGGGCGTGCATCTCCAGCCTGCGCGGGAAGCTCTCGAGGAGCAGGTCCACAACGCCGGTGTCCAGGATGGACTCGTATACAGAGCCTCCGGTGACCTCCAGGTCGCCCACGTTCATGACGACCTCGGCGCCCAGGTTATAGACCAGTTCCGTACCCAGCTCCGCGACATAGTTCATGCACCCGAGCAGGCGCCCGGACTCTCTGAGCTGCGACTTGTGCCTGCCGGAGACCAGCATCACGTCGATGTTCCTGGCGTGGGCCGCAAGCAGGGCCATGGCGGGGCGAAGGGTCAGGTTGTACTCGCTGTCCCGGAAAAAGCAGCCGAGCGGCCCGACCAGCGTACCGTCGACGTCGGTGTAGATGACCCGCAGCTGCGAGAGGTTCGCGCGGAGCCAGTCGAGGTTGTTCTCGACCTTCCTGCTCTCCGCAATGTGTTCCAGGTATTTTTCGCCCGCCCCGCCGGCACCGGTCATTGCGCTCCCCCGTAAACCGTTAGATCGAACCCGTGGCTTGTCCCAGCTGCCCCGATGCCAGTCGCATGGCCCCACCGGCTATCAGGAGCACCCCCGCGGCGATGAACAGGTAGAAGCCCCACGTCACTTTTACCGTCAAGATCTCCTTCAAGGTCTGTTCCGTCAGCTCTGCAAGGGTCGGCCCTATGAACGGCAGGCTGCGGGCCAGGTCCGCCACGTTGCCGATGAATGCGTTTATCTTCTGCCAGGCGCCTATGAAGAAAAGGACGTTGAAGATGAGGCAGAAGACGCCCGCGCCAAGCGTGATGCCTCCCCGTGACTGCACGAAATAAATGCCTGCCAGAAGCAGTATCAGGACCGCCAGCATCGCCCATGCCCACGGGCTTACAAACAGCGAGAACTCCTCTCTGGCAAGACCACCCTGGACCTTGCTGGTCAGGCTTTTCGGGATAAGGTCGAGCAGGGGCCCGATGATCGGGATGCCACCGATCTTATCAACGTCAACACCCACGCTTATCCACTTCATTGCAAACACAGAGACCGTAAAGAGGACTGCGCCTGCCACCGCCAGCCAGTCTCCCGCGTTCTTCAAGGGCGGCTGGTACGGCCCTTCGAGCGGTGACCTCAGGAAGCGCAGTACCCCTGACGGGCCACCGGAGCCTTCATCTGCCATGTCTGTTCACCCCGTCATCCAGTCGAATCCTCGAGTGCGGTCTCACCCGCCCCGGCGGCCCCTGCCCCGATGCCAGAGCCGTAAGACCGGGACCCCCCCAGCCTGCCGGTGTCGGCTCCCCGAGGCCCACCTCAATAGCTTACCTCAACAGGCCTGCTCAAGAGGCCTGACCTCGCTTCTCTTTATAATCCGGGATCGTCTCCATCGGCGGGCGTTGCACTACCGAGATAGAAACGGGTTCGATCTCGTACCTGTTTCCTTTGCGCCTGACCGCGTTGTACACCGTGGCCGGCTCATCCTTGAGTTCGATCTTCCCGTCCTCGTCAAGGTGCCTGAAGATGCCCTGCATGATGCCGAACGACATCCTGGACAGGGCGTCGAGCGTCTGGTTGTGGTGCTCCCTGACCTCCAGGTCGACCTGGGCGATAGAATCGAGCCCGAATTGGTTGAAGATGTCTATCAACAGCCCGGTCTCGACTCCGTAGCCGGTCAGGAACGGGACGCTTTCGAGGGTGGACCTCCTGCCGGCGTACTCGCCAGAGAGAGGCTGTATCAACCCGGCGAGCTCGGGGTAGAAGAGGTTGAGAGCCGGGCGCACCACCAGCTCCGTGACGCGGCCTCCCCCTTCCGGTTGAGAGACGTTGCCGGCTCTCAGGGGCCGCCTGTAGAAAGCCTTCACATACGAGACGCCGGGGTTCTCCAGAAGAGGCCCCACCAGCCCGTAGACGAAACGCGGGTGGATGTTCTCTATGTCGGAATCTACCCACACGATTATGTCGCCGGACAATGCGTGGATGCTCTTCCAGAGCGCCTCTCCCTTGCCAGAGGCTGGCTCGAGGCCCGGCAGGATCTCGTCGTCGAAAAATATTTCCGCGCGTTCCGCCTTCGCGATCTCAAGCGTGCCGTCGGTGCTTCGCGAGTCGATGACAGCCAGCTGGTCGATCAACGGGAAGCGGTCGATAAGCTCCATGCGAAGAACGCGCAGTATGGTCCCGACGGTGGAGCGGACGTTGAGCGTGGGAAGACAAACACTGATGGTGAGCCCCTGCTCTTTCTTCTGTTCGACCAGCCGCCCCACATCGGCGAAATCCCGGTGATGGAAGGTCCTGTTCTCGAACCACTGCTCGTTTATTTCCCTCAATCAGTCTCCTTTTCCAGCACCGGACCTGTCTACGGATTCAAGGCGACGGTCATCTTGAGCTCGGGAAACATCACAGTTTATCACGCCTGTCGAGGATCCTTCTGGCTTTTCCCTCGGTACGCTCGAGGGTGTGCGGCTCCCTCAGGCTGACCCGCGCGCCGACGTTGAGCGCGGCCCTCAGGTGCGCCTCCACCTTCTCCTGGAAGCTCTTCATGACACGGGTATCGTCGCTGAAGACCGCCTCTGATACCTCGACCCGGACCTCGAGAGCGTCGAGCTCCCCCCTCCTGTCCACAACTATAACAAAGTGCGGCTCAATGCCTTCGACTTCCAGCAGCGCCTGCTCCACCCGTGAGGGGTAAACGTTGACACCCTTGATTATGAGCATGTCATCGGTGCGCCCCAGCACCCGGGACATCCTGGCAGTGGTCCGGCCGCAGGCGCACGGTTCACTGGTGATCGTGGTAAGGTCGCCGGTCCTGAACCTGACCACCGGCAGCGCCTCCCTGGTCAACGTCGTCAGCACCAGCTCGCCCTGCTGCCCACTCCCGACGGCCCTACCGGTATCAGGGTCGATGACCTCCGCGATGAAGTGGTCTTCCGAAATGTGCATGCCCTGCTTGAGCCCGCACTCGCCGGATACTCCCGGGCCGACGACCTCGGAGAGCCCGTAATTGTCGGTCGCAGATATGCCCATGCCATTTTCCAGCCGCGCGCGAACGCCTTCGCTCCACGGCTCCGCGCCGAACAGGCCCAGTCGAAGGGAGGTGCCATGGAAATCGAAGCCCGCATCCAGGCCCTCCTCCATGAGATGCAGCGCGTAAGTGGGGGTTGATATCAGGACTGTGGAACCCAGCTCCCTTATGAGGGAAAGCTGGAGCTCGGTGTTGCCACCGGAGGCGGGTATCACTGCCGCGCCTATCCTCTCCAGGCCGTAGTGGAGCCCGAAGCCCCCGGTGAAAAGCCCGTAAGTGAAAGATACCTGGGCCACGTCCGAGGCCACCACGCCTGCCGCCGTAGCGAAGCGCGCGACCAGCTCGCTCCAGGCGTCGAGGTCAGCGGCGGTGTTGGCGACCAGCGTACGGCTCCCGGTGGTGCCGGAAGACGCATGCAGCCTGACCACCTTTTCGACCGGGACGGCCAGCATCCCGAGAGGATAGCTGTCGCGGAAATCCTGCTTAGCCGTGAAGGGCAGTTTCTCGAGGTCGGCCAGGCTCCGGATGCTCCCGGGCGCCAGGCCCGCCTCTTCCATCCTTGCCCTGTACGGTGTCTTCGCTGCCCACATCCGCTCGAGCGTGAACCTTAGGCGGTCGTACTGCGCCTCCTCGAGTTCCCCCCGAGGAAGCGTCTCCATCCTGTCATCCCATATCTTCATGCGGGCACCACTTTTAGAACCTCTCTCGAGTCAGGCAAGCGCCCTTCCACGCGCAAAAGCCTCCCTGTTGACGTCCAGCACGCGTGCAGGCACCAGTTCCTCCAGCGCCGCCAGCCAGGCCTCCTCCGGCGCATCGAGGGCCCTGGAAAGGATGCCGAGGAGCACGGTGTTGGCCGCGCGAGCGTTTCCGGCTTCGGTCGCGATCGCGACCGCGTCGACGACCACGCTGCCCGGTACGCCTTCCAGGATCCTCTGCTCCGCGTCCTCGGGGTACTCGGCCGCTCCCTGCAGGACCGGGAGCGGGTCTATCCTGGTGCGCGCCACGATCATCTTGCCGCCAGGCGCCAGTAATGCCGTGTAGCGAAGCGCTTCGAGCATCTCCGTCGCTACCACCGCCTCCGCCTCGCCGAGGGGTACCAGCGGGCTGGCGACACTCTCGCCGAAACGGACCATGCTGACGACGCTGCCTCCCCGCTGGGCCATGCCGTGGACCTCGCTGGTCTTCACGTCGTAACCCCTGGCAAGCAGCACCCGCGCGAGGATGTTGGCAGCCAGGATAGTACCCTGGCCGCCGACCCCGACCAGCACCACCGACCGGGTCGCCTCGAGAGACTGCGTATCTTTCTTCTCCTCAGCCACTTTCGCGGACAGAGTGTCATCACCTCAATGTAATTCGAGTATTGCGTCGCGCCTGCAGACCTGCGCGCATACCCCGCACCCGATACAGGCGTCGTCGAGTATCACGACCTCTTCGCCGCGCTTGACCAGCGCCGGGCACGCGATCCCCAGGCACAGGCCGCAGTCGTTGCACTCCTCGCGCGATACCACCAGGGGGGATCGTCCGAGCTTCTCGCGTAATATGCACGGGCGCCTGGATATCACAACCGACGGCGCGTCCCTGTTCATCTCTTCCGAAAGAACGCGCCTGCACTCTTCCAGGTCGTACGGGTCGACTACACTCACGGACTCGATGCCGAGCGCGCGCGCGAGCATCTCTATGTCCACCGCCACGGTGGGCTCGCCCTGGAGGGTGACACCCGTCCCGGGATGGTCCTGGAAACCGGTCATCGCCGTGGTGCGGTTGTCCAGGATCACCACAGTGTAGTCACCGCGGTTGTAGGCCATCTCCATCAGGCCGGTCACCCCGGAATGGAAAAACGTGGAGTCCCCCAGGACCGCGACGACCTTGTGGCGGACCTTGCCTCCCTGTTCCTCCTGCCCGCTCATCTCGAGCGCCCTGGCAAGCCCGTGGGCCATCGTTATGCTGGCCCCCATGCACACCTGGCAGTCGTGCGCGGAGAGCGGCGGAAGCACGCTCAAAGTGTAACAGCCTATGTCACCCGAGATGATAGCCTTCAGGCGCGCAAGCACGTACATGATGCCGCGGTGCGGGCACCCGGCGCAGAGTATGGGAGGGCGCGCGGGCAGTGAATCGGGCTCCGGCTTTGCCCCGGATGGCCGGCCCCGCTTCGCTCCCACGAGCTCGCCGAACGCGTCGCGCACGATGTCGACGTTGAGCTCTCCGACCCGCGGCACGCGCTCCTTGCCCAGCGGTGAGAAACCGAGCGCGGCAACCGACTCCTCGAGGTAAGGCTCCAACTCCTCGACCACGTAGGCGGACTTGAACTTACCGCAGACATCGGTGATGAGCCGGCGCGGCAGCGGGTTCGTCATCGCCAGCTTGAGAATGCCGACACCCGGGAACGCCTCGCGGACGTACTGGTACGCGACGCCTCCCGTAACGACCACGGCATCGCCGGAGCCGGGCACGAACTTCTGCCACGGGAACTCCTCGCTGAACGCCTCTAGGCTGGCGAGCCTTTCGACCATCACCGGGTGGCGCAGCCTGGCGTGGCCCGGGATCATGACCCTCTTGACCTCGTCCTTGACGTAAGGCTTCGCTTCCACCTTTTCCGGCTCGCCCGGCTCGACGAGGCTGCGGGAGTGGCAGACCCTCGTGGTCAGCCGCAGCAGTACCGGCGTGTCGAACCGCTCGCTCATCCGGTAAGCCTCCCGCGTGAGGTCGTAAGCCTCCTGGCTGTCGGCAGGCTCGAGCATCGGCACCTTGGCGGCCTTCGCGTAGTAGCGGTTGTCCTGCTCGTTCTGGCTTGAATGCATCCCCGGGTCATCGGCACTCACCACTACCAGCCCGCCGGAAACGCCGATGTACGGCAGGGTGAACCACGGGTCCGCCGCGACGTTCAAGCCCACGTGCTTCATCGCCGCCAGCGCGCGTACGCCGCCGATGCTCGCCCCGACCGCCGCCTCCAGCGCGACCTTCTCGTTCGGGGCCCACTCGGCGTAGACGCCTTTGAGCCGGGATATCTCTTCGAGGATCTCCGTCGATGGAGTGCCCGGGTACGCCGAGGCAAATGTCACCCCGGCGTGGAAAGCGCCGAGGGCCACCGCCTCGTTTCCGGTCATCAAGAGCTTTTCGGGCATGGATCCTCCGAAACATAAAGAAAGCCCGTTGTGGACGTTCCCCAAATATTAGCATATGCAGTTTAAGACGTGGGGCCAGCCTCTTCAAAGTGATTCCGCCCCGGATGGCCGCCCGTGCCGCCGTGATATAATCCCGTTCATGAACCATGGGGATGACGCAGGCAAGCCAAGAGAAGCCGACCTGATCGAGCGGGCAAAGTCCGGGGACCTGTCCGCTTTCGAGGAACTGTTCATTCTTTACCGAAACCAGGTGTTCTCTCTCGCGTACCGCATGACCGGGAACCCCACAGACGCCGAGGACCTCTGCCAGGAAGTCTTCCTGCAGGCGATGCGCAAGATAGGCTCCTTTCAGGGGCGCTCCGCTTTCTCGACCTGGCTCTACCGCGTGACCGTCAACCGCTCGAAGGACCACCTCAGACGGAAAAAAAGAAGCCCGGAGGTACTGCAAATAGGAGACGAGCAGCCGGAGCCTAAAGCATCGGTCGAGTCCGAGTTATCCGGGAAGCCCGGCGGGCCGGAAGAAAGCGCCGTGTCTTCCGAGGCAGGGCAGCTGGTTCGGGCCGCGCTGGTGAAGCTACCCATCGGCTTGAGGACGCCGCTTGTGCTCCACGAGCTGGAAGGGCTCGAGTACCGGGAGATCGCGCGCGTGCTGAGGCTCCCGGTGGGGACCGTGAAATCGCGCATTTTCAGGGCGCGGGCCAGGCTGGCTGAAATACTGGAATCACACAAGGAACAATGGCGGTGATGAGTCCGTCTAACCGTTGAGTGGAGGGAATAAAGATGAGCTGCCGCCGCATCAGAAGATCGTTAATCGAATATCCCGAGAGCGACCTGCCCGAGAAGAAACGGGAAGCCGTCCTGGCCCACCTTGCGGAGTGCGCCGACTGCGCCGCGCTGGCCGAGAAGCTCGAGCTTTCCCACCGTGCGCTCTCCTCCCTGGAAGCGGCATCGATCCCGGAGGAGGCTTCGGGACGCGTGCTTGAATCTATCAGGGAAACGTCGCGCCGGGAGAAAACGCCTGCGGTGGGCTTCTTTCACTCGCCGCGGAACCTTGCCGTGGCCGGCGCGGTGACCGCGGTCGTGGTGGCCGTCGTGCTGGTGGTCGGGATCAGGCTCGGAAGCAACATGGAAAAGGAAGGCGGCGTCACCACCAGTAGTCTGCCTCGCGCCGAAAAGAGTCTCGGGTACTCCTGGCCGGATTCGCTCCCTGAGGCTGAAGTTGCTGGCGAACAGGACGCATCCAAGATGGCTGTCGTTGCCACGCCGACTCCCGTGGTCGAGGTCACGTCGAACGACTACAATGCGGACTCGCTGCGCAAGGCGTTCGAGACCCTCCCCGTGAACAAGGCGTTCGCCGCCAGTTTCACCATGACCGATGCCATCAACATGAGCGGGAAGTACATCCGCGATGCCGCCGACGAGTTCGTTAAGCTGGGACAGGACGGCGCTGTGCTGGAGGCGATGTTCTCCTACATCACTGCCGGCGAGCCGGCGCTGCTTCCCTGCTACGTCGAGAAAGCGCGGTTCCAGGGGCGGGATGTCTGGATCCTGGGGCTGTCGGCCCCACCCCGCAGCGGAAAGTCCACCAATCTCACCCGCACCGAGGTCTGGGTCATGGACCCTGTGAAGTTCCAGGCGAACCCTGACAGCGGGGTCGTCTTTTTCCTCGAGCAGAAATCCTAAGTCTGGTGGGGTCAGGTCTTGAATCGTGAATTACGGCCACTTTTTGGGGTCAGGTCCCTGAACTTGCGAAAAGGTTTAACAACCCCCGCCAGTTAACGATCTGGCCTGACACCCATGGTGGTTTAACGCTCCATGTATCAGAGCGTACAGGGACCGGAAGCACGAAAAGGTTTAACAACCCCCGCCAGTTAACGCTTAGCCCGCATAAACTATATCAAACGGGAAGGAGAGCCGGCTTGCATTGCTGAAGTACGCACCAGAATAGGCAATATCGGCAATGCGAGGTTCCAATGAGAGAAAACCCAATGGGTGCACCGAAAAACGGGGATATCAGGCTCCTTTTCGACCGCCGTCTGAGGCTTGAATTCCGGGGAGCGAAGATAACGAGTGACGCGGGCCTCCTGGCGGTTCGGGAACTCGACGAGATGATGGGTCTTACCGATATGGCCGCTGACTTGATAGTAGAGGGCAGGATCGGCAAAAACATCCAGCACTGGATTCCGGGACTGCTGCGGCAATCCGTCTATGCCCGTCTCGCGGGATATGAGGACACTAACGACCACGATGGGCTATCCCGCGACCCGGCCATGAGGGCGGTCATAGGCAAGAGGGCTATTGATAAAACTGCGGCAAGCTCTGGAACGGTCTCCCGCTTCGAGACCGAGATACTCACCCAAGAGCAGAACATCAACGCCCTCGCCAATCTCAACAGCGGCTGGGTCTCCAAAGCAGTGTCGCGCTCGAAAGCGAAGAAGGTGATACTCGACATCGACAGCTCCGAGTCACCCGTCCATGGCAGTCAAGAGGGCTCAGCCTACAACGGCTTCTTTGAATCCACCTGCTACCATCCGCTTTTCTGCTTCAACAACTATGGTGACTGCGAGGGAGCGGTACTGAGGCCCGGCAACGTGCACTCGGCAGAGGGCTGGCGGGAGTTCCTGTATCCTATCGTCAAGAGATACAGGGAGATGGAGAAGAAGCTCTATCTCAGAGGAGACGCCGCTTTCGCCTCCCCGGACATCTATGAGTACCTGGAGGACAACGGAATCCTCTACGCCATCAGGCTCAAGGCGAACAACAACCTGTATGCCGAGATAGAGCACCTGATGACCCGACCGGTGGGAAGGCCATCTGCAAAGCCGAAGACTTTCTTCCACGCCTTCTCATACAGGGCAGCTTCCTGGAAGAAGTCCCGGCGGGTGATAGCCAAGGTGGAGTGGCATCAAGGAGAGTTATTCCCTCGCATAGGCTTCATCGTCGCGAACATGACTTCCTCACCGGAAGCCGTCGTCCACTTTTACAACCACAGGAGCACATGCGAGCAGTACATCCGTGAGGGCAAGCACGCCCTCACCTGGACTAGGCTCTCTTGTTCCAGATTCCCCTCCAACCGGGTCCGCCTCGCCCTGTTCGTCCTGGCGTACAATCTGGGCAACTTCCTGCGCCGGTTCGCTCTCCCATGTGAGGTGTCCCACTGGTCTCTCACCAGCATACAGCTCAAGCTCATAAAGATTGGGGCCAAGATAGTCTCCCACTCCAGGATGACCATATTTCAGATGGCCGAGGTCGCGGTATCTGAGAAGCTGTTCCGGTCGATACTGTCTCGAATCCACAGGTTGGGCAGGGCATGCGCGAGGGCACCGGCGTTGAGCTTGTGAAAGACGGGGATAGAAAGCAGGGCGGATTCAAATGCGGGCCAACTGTCCCCGGATGACGGAAAACACGAGGCCCGGAGGGAAGATGCAATGGTTGGATGCCTTGAAGGCAGCGATACCGGGTTTCGTGCGCCGGAAAGGACGTTCTGGTGGTAGAATATCAGCGTTGGAGGCGGCATATGAGGAATATCGGCTATATCGGCTATAATCCGGTTTGCTGCGGTAATCCGATAACGAGACGATTTGCCCTTGTGGCAGAGAGGGGATGATTGTGATGGTCGAGGTGATGGACGCGACGACCGCCACCTGCGTGGTGGTACGTTTCGGCGGAAAAGTCTCCGGCGAGGAGTACAAGGTTTTCCTGGACGCTATCGATGAGCGGCTCGAGGCCGAAGGGGAAGTTAACATGGTTGCAGTGCTCAATGATTTCGTCTTCTACGGTGACCTAGAGGCCCTCAAGGAGGACACTCATTTCGGTATCCACGAATACCGCAAGGTCGGCCGCGCCGCATATGTCGGCGACAAGAAGTGGATAGGGCTTTTCGTGAAGATATCGGAGCCGTTCTACAAGGCCGAGGCGAAACACTTCGCCGCCGACGCGCTCGACGAAGCCATCAGCTGGGCATGCTCGAGCGGGTGAGGGACGCGACTAACCGGTCGATGATACGGCTTATATCTACTGAGATGTATCATTCCGCTTTAGTCAACAACATCGTCAAGCCCATTGCGGGAGCAATATGGAACTTGGGCAAAACCGCATTAGACATAATTCAATAACGTCGATCTATATGTCAGGCGAAGGGGTCTAGGGATGTCCAGGAGTAAGAAGCAGGTTGATCGCATTGTCTCGCACTGGCCGCTGATCCAGAAGATGAAGCGCTCGGTCAAGAATCCGATCATGCGAAGGCTTCTCAAAAGTCAGTTCTCAGAGACCGGTCTTCAGGCCTCATTCATTCCGGTCGGAGAAACGGTTGAGATCCCGCCCAGCGTGATACCTACCCGTGAAGTGATCATGGATTTCCTGAACAGGGCGAGCTACCGGGCCCTGGCCACCGAATGCGTATGTCGTGTGGGCGGCAAGTGTAAAAGCTTCCCGATTGAGGTGGGTACGATATTCATGGGAGAGGGTGCCCGGGACCTCCATCCGACCGTAGGCCGTTCCGTCTCTGTTGAGGAAGCGGCCAGGCATGTCGATCACGCGTTGGAGCTTGGGCTGGTTCCCATGGTAGGGCACCTGATGGTCGACTCGAAGCTGTTCCGGATGAAAAAGTTCGACCGTTTTCTTACCATGTGCTTCTGCTGCGAATGCTGCTGCAACTTTCTGAAGAACATGAAGTATATCAAGGGCGCGTGGCCGAACACCATTCTGCCCGTGGACGGGGTGAGCGTTGAAGTATGTGACATGTGCGAAGGCTGCGGCACCTGCGTGCCTGTCTGTCCCGTGGAAGGCATCTCCATTGTGGAAGATAAAGCTGTCATGAACGATCTGTGCTTCGGTTGCGGCTGCTGTGCCAATGCCTGTCCCTACAACGCGATCAACCTCACAGTCTCACCTGACTCA
>Ga0315291_10001096_pt1 | contig 36266 bp, 30 predicted proteins | sample YL17G12_20_MG_FD_203070 | JGI IMG/M metagenome (GOLD analysis project Ga0315291, IMG submission 203070) | Sediment microbial communities from Yellowstone Lake, YNP, Wyoming, USA - YL17G12_20 | ecosystem: Environmental > Aquatic > Freshwater > Lake > Sediment | place: USA: Wyoming | collected...
GAAAGACAGATGGGTAACGCTTGCTGTTGAAGTCAAGGTGGAAAGCGGGTGCGACGCTGATTTTCTGCCTCTGTTTGTAGCCCACGTTTATGACAGCAACAATGGTAATGTCAGCTTGATGTTTTACTTCAACCTTCAAAATTCCGCCGGAACTAATCCGACGTACTTTGCAGATAACCAGTGGCGTACTATCTATAGGCCGTTTTTTGTGAGGCGAACCGCAACATCTGTAATAATCGAGCTTTATGCCAATTTCACAAACGGCAAGAAGGGAACCGTGCACTTCGCCAACGCCCGTCTGCTTCCGGGGGCGATTCTCGCTGAGTGATGCGCAGGGACTGTAGTCATAATTCGGCGATGATTACGGTCGTGGCCCGGCGGAACTTGCCGATAGGCGTCAAATTCCTAAAACCGCTGACAATTCAAGCCATAGGACCCCAACAGGTAATCATTTGGGCCAAAAACATTGACTAATTCAATCGAATGTGCTATGATAGTTGTCAATGGATTCGCAATTCCTTGTTGAATCGCAGGTTGCGGCAATCACACACCGGCACATAACGTATAACCGTAATGGAGGAGTAAATCGGACGCTAATGGCTACCGGATGGTTTCGTTTTTATTGACTCAAACGGCATTGTCCGAGCCAAACATTTAAGAGAGTGGTGATGTTATAAATGAAAAATAAAGGCATAAGGGGTCTTTTCGTTTTTATTTTTATCGCTGTTACAACGCACCTGGCAAGTGCAGCCATCAACTTTGACAACGCAAGCTCCGCGTTCAGCTCAACCGACAACACTACGATAAGCTGGTCGCATACTATCGGCTCAGGCAGCAACCGTATGCTGATAATCGGCGTCGGCGCTGAAGACACAAGTCAAACCGACCTTGTAATAAGCAGCGTCAAATATAACGGCGTAGATATGACCCTAGTCGCCGGTTCGAGCGTCAGTGTCACGGGCAGTTCAACATACGAAAAAACTGAACTTTTCTACATGCTTAACTCCAGTCTGCCATCCGCTGGCACTTATACCGTGACCGTCACCTATGCCGGAAATGTCCCCAATAAAAATGCCGGCGCTGTATCGCTGACGGGCGTTGCCCAGACGGCAAGAGAGGCCGTAGCGACCAGTTCAAATTCCAGCCAAAGCGCTATCTCAACTAACATCACGACACTTACGGATGGCGCGTGGGTAGTTGACGCCGTGGTTTCAAGCAACACCGGCACATTCACCGCTACCGGCACCGGTATGACAGAACGATGGGACGTATCAGCCAGCGCGTCATCCGCAGCGGGCAGCACAAGGCCTGTTGCCACGGCTGGCCTGGTAACCCTTATCTGGCAGCATACCAGCACCAGTGGAAGGCGTCTGGCACATTCTTTGGCGGCGTTTGCGGCTTACGAAGAGCCGCCGGCACACCCCGTAGGCGATTTGAATCTTGATTGGAAGGTTGACTGGTGGGACGTGAATATGTTCGCGAACCAGTGGCTTGCACCATCGGGATGCCCGGGGACCGGCTGTGCGGATTTCAGCGGCGACGGCGACGTCGATTTTAATGATTTTGCGATTCTGGCGGCGAACTGGAGGGGCGCCCTTCTCTCGGGCCAGCCGGTTATCAATGAGGTTATGGCAGCAAACGACTCGACGATAAAGGACAACAAGGGCGAGTACGAGGACTGGATAGAGATATACAATACCGGCGCTGAGCCAATCGATATCGGCGGGATGTATATTACCGACGACCTGAATGAGCCGAACAAATGGCGGATACCGAGTAACGCGCCGACCCAGACCACCATCGCAACACACGGGTACTTGGTGCTTTGGGCAGACAATGAGACGACCGAAGGACCTAACCACGTCGGATTCAAGTTAGCCAAAGAAGGCGAGGTGGTCGGCCTTTATTATAGCGACCTGACCTTAGCCGACAGCATTGTGTTCGGCGAACAATACAGCAACATCTCATACGGGGCTTACGCTGATGGGACTGAGAACTGGCGATTTATGGGCGTTCCTACGCCGGGGGCACAGAACAGCCAGGGTTATTTAGGTCTTGTTGACGACGTAGAAATAAGTCATCCCCACGGCTTCTATGACAGTAACTTTACCGTCGAGCTATTCTGCGAGGATAACGGCGCGACAATAAGATACACAATCGACGGCAACACGCCCACCGAAACATTCGGGCTGGTCTATGACCCCAATGCGAGGATTCAGATTACCGGCACGACCTGCCTGCGGGCTATTGCCTATAAGGCGGGCAATAAAGCCAGCCCGGTCAACACCGCGACCTATATTTTCCTCAATAACATAAGGAATCAGAACAACGCCTACGCCTATTCGAAGGGCTTCCCCGCCACGTGGGCACAGGGCTCCGCAGATTACGAAATGGACCCGTGCGTTCTCAACGACCCCAATTACGGCAACAGATTCGAAACCGCTATGAAGGCGATTCCGACCCTTTCGCTTGTCACCGATATAAAGTATCTCTTTGACCCCACGATTGGCACATATGTCAATAGCTGGGAATGGATAGAACAACCCATTTCGGTAGAATATTTTGACCCCTGCACGGGCGACGATTTCCAGGTAAACGCCGGCATACGCCTTATAGGCAATCAAAGCCAGGACCCGTCGCTTAACTCCAAGCATGCTTTGCGTATCTATTTCAAGAGCGAATATGGTCCGTCGGAACTTGACTTCCCGCCGCTTTATGAGGGCATTGGCGCAAAGCGGCTCAATACCCTCTCGCTGCGGGCCAACTACCACTATAGCTGGCTCGACAGCACCCATCAATCGGCCGTGCCTTTAGCCAGCTATCTGCGGGACACGTTTGCCCAGGATACGCTGCGTGATATGGGGTGGCTCTCGCCGTATTCGAGACAGATCCACCTGTATCTCAACGGCGTGTACTGGGGCTTATATCAGCTTAGCGAGCGTCCGGATGGGCCGTTCCTTGCGGAACACAAAGGCGGCCAGAGAGAAGACTACGACGCAATAGAAGGTGTTTATGACGGCACACCCGGCGTGGAAAGCAAAGAGGGCCTGCTCACCGGCTGGAACTATATGTACAGTTTAATCAGCGGGTTCGGCTTTGATACCCCGCTGGATGCTGCGCATTACGCCGAATTCGAACAGCACGTCGATACAGCGCAAATGTGCGACTATATCATTTACAACACATTTGTCGCGAGCTGGGACTGGAGCTCCAAGAACTGGATGGCGGGCAGCGGGCACGACCCCTGTGATATGAACGGGCCGCCTTTAGGCAAGTGGTATTTCTACTCCTGGGATTCCGAGACCTGTATGGATGACCCATATACAGGCCATAGCATCCCGTTCTCCGGCTATTCAGCCGGGCCTCCCTGCTTGATGCACAACGCCGTTCAAAAAAATCCGGCTTATAATCGCCTGCTCGGCGACCGAATTCATAAGCACTTGTTCAATAACGGCGCGTTGACGCCGCAATCTAACATCAACCGGTTCGATTTCAGAGCCGAGCGGATTGAAAATGCTATTATTGGCGAATCCGCCCGCTGGGGCGATTTCCTGCGGGATACCAAGGGTTTAAGCAGCTATACGCTCTATACCCCTGCATATTGGGAAAATGAGCGCGACAGAATGGTAAATCCAAGCCGTACAAATGCATACTTCCCGAACCGCACCAATCATATGATGACAAGCAGGTATCCCGGTTGGGTTTTTTATCCGACGGTTGCAGCGCCGGTGTTCAGTCAGTTCGGCGGCGAAATCGCTGCCGGCTCGCTTGTTACTATCACGGGCGGAGGGACCATTTATTACACAACCGACGGCCGTGAGCCCAACGGTTACGGTACAATTATTGCAAGCGGCGGGACGGTAACGATTAACAATTCGCTCACGCTCAAGGCACGGGCATATTATACCAGCGGGGCAAAGTGGAGCGCGCTTAACGAGGCGACTTTTGCCGTGGGGCCGGTCAAAGACAAACTCCGCATCACCGAGCTGATGTATCATCCCACCGACCTGAACGACCCCAATCAGGAATTCGTCGAGTTAAAGAATATCGGGACGAGTGCGCTCAATCTCAACTTAGTCAGATTCACCGATGGTATTGGCTTTACGTTCCCGAATATGACGCTTGCGGCCGGCGACCACGTTCTCGTCGTCGAGGATATAAACGCCTTTGTCGCCAAATACGGCTCCGGCAAAAACGTAGCGGGCCAATATACAGGCGCTCTCGCCAATGACGGCGAACACATTCGACTCGAAGACGCCATCGGCAGAACAATTCTCGATTTCGAATACTCCGACAATTGGCAGGACGCGACCGACGGCGAGGGCTTCTCGCTCAACATCTTCGACGCCAACGCCGAGCCAAACACCTGGGGCAAACCCGAGAGCTGGGCCGCCAGTAAATACCGCGGCGGGACGCCCGATACCGACGACACAGCCCTGCTGAGAGAGCGTTCGATAGCGATTAACGAGCTATTGGCGCATCAGGACGCTGCTCCTGAGGACTGGATTGAATTGAAGAATACCACGTCGGCTTCGATAAACATCGGCGGCTGGTATATAAGCGACGATGAAGAAAACCTGACCAAGTACCAGATTAAATCGGGAACCGTTCTTGGCACAGGCCAGTATCTTGTTCTGACAGAGGACGCCAATTTCGGTTCTTCCAGCACAGACCCCGGTAAACTCACCGCATTTGCCTTCAGCGAATACGGCGAGACGGCCTACCTGACATCAAGTGAAGGCGGCCAGCTTACCGGCTACCGCGAAAAAGAGGACTTCGACGCCTCCGAGAACAGTGTCGCCTTCGGGCGCTATCAAAAGAGCACAGGGACATATAACTTTGTAGCGATGAGTTCCAATACACCAGGCGCAGCAAACACATATCCGAAAGTTGGTCCCGTTGTAATCAACGAGATTATGTATAACCCGCCCGACCTCAACGGCCAGAACTCCGAATATGTCGAATTGAAGAATACAACCGGCAGCGCGGTCAATCTATATGATGTCAACGGCGTTGGCTGGGAGTTCAGCGACGGCATCGATTACAGGTTCCCGAGCGGGACGACTATACCTGCAAATGGATACCTGCTGGTTGTCAAGACCACTCCGACATACTTCAGGACAAGATATTCGGTTCCGAGCGGAGTTACAGTGCTCGGCCCTTACGGCGGCAATCTAAGTAATGCGGGCGAAAAGCTGGAATTGGTCAAGCCGACGGATACCGATGAATTGGGGCAGATAGTTTACACTCGTGTTGACAGGGTGGTTTACAGCGATGGTTCTCACCCCGCAGATTGCCCCGAGGGCGTGGATTTGTGGCCAAAAGAGCCCGATGGCGGCGGCAAGACGCTTAGCCGAAAGTTCCCACTGTCATACGGGAATGACCCGAATAACTGGCAGGCAGCCATCCCATCGCCAGGGGCTGCTAATCCCTGATTATAGAAAGTGAGCAAGTTACGATTGGAAAAAATGTTATATTAGCTTAACTTATGGAAACATAAGCATTTAGAACAAGGTGTGGCTGAAAAAAGAGTGTTGACTTTGACTGCTCGAAATGTTAAAATAATGTTAAAATAGGCAAAGTAGTGCAGCAATTGGCAGGATAAATCCTGCTTGAAATATATGGTTAGGTGGCCCATCGCGGGTATTTTTGTTTCCCGGTGGGGGGGTGAGATGTCAGGAGATTCGTCACAGGATACTGTTGAACAACGCAGTCAACGGCATAGCATTGTGCCTTTGGGCGGCCCCCAAATCGCCGCCGACGGCACACTGAGATGCCGGTTCGAGATGAAGTATCAAATCAGCGAATCAAAAGCCGCGGCAGTTGAACACTTCATCCAGCCATATCTAAGCCCCGACCGCTACTGCAAGCTCCAGCCGACCGGCAGTTACCCGATTGTCAGCTTGTATCTCGATTCGCCTGACCTGAAGCTTTGCCGAGAGAGCGTTACGGGCAAAAAGAACCGCTTCAAGCTCCGCATCCGCGGCTACAACGACGACCCCGCATACCCTAAGTTTTTCGAGATTAAGCGCCGCCTCAATTTCATTATTATCAAGGATAGACAGAGGGTAGTGCCTCGTGACGTTGCCCGGCTGCTTTCCGGCGGGCCGCTGCCGGAACAGTATTACAGCACCGAGCAGGAATCGCTAAAGCAGTTCCTGTTCTATCTGCACTGCCTAAACGCCCGCCCTCTCATCCAGGTGCGGTATATTCGCAGGGCATACGAAGACAATTCCGAAACCCGAGTTCGCATAACATTTGACCGTGAACTTTCTTTCAGAATGTGCGACCAGCCCACTATCACACTTGGCGGGCCGGGCTGGCAACGCCACTCTATCAACGATGTAATTCTGGAAATCAAGTTCACATCGCGTTTCCCCGCCTGGATTAACAGAATGGCCAGGTGTCTCGACCTCAAACAGCAGTCATTTTCAAAATACGTCAACTGTATGAACGGTGCCTCTTCAATGAGATTTTGTTCGCCTGATAGTTATGGATTCGATTGGGATTGATAAATTCTGGCAGGTTCTTGAGCAAACGTCGTCGGCAGGAGGGATGTTCACTCCCGGGAGTATCCTGCTGTCGCTGCTGCTGGCGTTCGTGCTGGGCCAGGTAATCGCCTGGGTGTATTACTTCACGCACAGCGGCCTTTCATACTCGCGGTCATACGTGCAGTCCCTCATTATGATAACCGTCGTCGTCGCTATGGTAATGTCCGTTATCGGCAATAATATCATCACGGCCGTGGGGCTTATGGGCGCGCTTGCACTGATAAGATTCCGCAACGTTATCAAAGACACCCGCGACGTCGCCTTTATATTCTGCTCCCTCGTCGTCGGTATGGCGGCAGGTTCCCAGCGCTATTTGACGGCTATAATCGGAACGATAATCCTCAGCTTGATAGCCACCTATCTGCACCTGACAAACTTTGGAATGCACGAGCCGCACAACGCCTTTTTGCGGTTCAGCTTGAAAAGCCACATCGGCTCAGACCATCCGATACCGGGAATTCTCAGGCGATTCTGCGGCAACTTCATTTTGATTTCCGCCCAGGACAGCTCCTTCGGCAAATCGATGGTCGAGTATGCTTATCAGCTTATGGTCAAAAACGCGGACAAAAACGAACAAATGTTAGCCGAAATCCAGAATGTTGAAGGTGTCGAGAACGTGAGCTTGACGATGCAGGAGCAATTACTCGAGGTCTGATGATGAAAAGCCCGCGATTACTCGATATCTTCAGGCCCGGCCGTCTGCACCCCCAGGTCTTCCCAATCCTGGTGTGGCTGACGGCGATTGTGGCGGTGACGATGCTCTTTTATCGCGGCACACAACAATTCCAGGTTGTCGGGATAGCGCAGGGGGAGGTGGCTCAGGTATGTGCGCCATTTGATGGCCGGCTTAAAGCCGTCTATGTGGATTTGTTCGAAAACGTCACAAAAGGCCAGGTTGTTGCCGCACTTGATGATGAACTGGTCAGTGCCCAAATCATCACCATTGTCGCAACGGCCGAGCATCTTCGCTCGCAGCTTATCCCCACCCAGGAACAGCTTTTGGCCGACATCGCTGACCGGGAGCTCAACAGAAACGAGGAGCAAAGGCGTTTTGCCGTAGATGTAGAGCGTGCCCGGCTTGATATACTCGGCCTCAGGGCGCAAATCGCTGCCGACCGCGTGACTCTCGAAGACTACGCAGCCGAGGTGAAAATTGCAACCGACCTGCTTGCAAAGAGCGCAATTGCACCCTACGAGATGCAAAAAGCACAGTCGCTGTATGAGGCGGTGGCAAAGAAGGTATCGGAAACCGAGGCGCAACTGGCGCAAGCTGAAAAGCAGCTGAAAGAGGCCCAGCGCCGAGAGGATGCTTTTATCGCGCAGACGACTCAACGTCCTTCCGTCGATGCGGCCCTGGAGGCGATACGAAAGGAAGCAGCCGTTCAAGAAAAGCTGATTGAGGAGCTTGCCGTTCAGCGCAGAGCGCTGGTTATGACGGCCCCCATAGACGGCGTCGTAATTCAGATTCCCGCCAGGACCAATGACGCGGGACTTCGCAGACCCGGGGAAGGCATCACGCATAAATCGGGCGAGGTTGTTACCGCTGGTGAGCCGATTATGGTCATCGCGCAGAGCAAACCGACAGGAATCATGGCTTACGCTATGGCCGGACAAATGGGTCAGGTCAAGGTGGGACAAAAAGTCGAGCTTGTTAAAAAAACCGTCCCGGCGCAGATTGCGCAGTCCCTGGTGACTTACGTCGGGCCTATCGTCGAACAGGTGCCGCCGCGACTGTGGCTAAACCCGAACATCCCGCAGTGGGGCTTGCCTTTCGTTGTCAAAATACCCGATGGTATGGACCTGATGGCAGGCGAAATAGTCGGCATACGCGGGCTTTAATGCAAACACACGCCGGCAACTCACTTGTCAGGGGAGTTGAAAATTGCTGAGAACAAAGGCGATAATTGGTTTGCTCTTGAAGACCCCAAAGGGCATCTTGTCGGTGTCTTTTGCTCTCTGCGTGATAATCGCTTTGGTCGGCTGCAAATCTCAAAAGCCGACTGATATTAAAAACAGCGTCGATGACAAGGTCTATCGAATGATAGACCAAAAATGGAAAGACGAGTATGGCGTCAAAGCAAATTACAGAATCGACAGTGTCGAATCCTCGCCCAACGATATTAACACGGATAAAGCCCTGCCGGCAGGAACACTACTGACTTTGCCGCAGGCAGTGGCAATAGCGACCGACCACAACCGAATTTACCAGTTGGAGAAAGAGAACCTCTATATAAAAGCGCTGGACCTGCGGCTTGCCCGCCACCGGTTTGAGCCGTTGCTCTTTGGCGCTGCATCGGCCGGAGGGGTAAAGGACGGAGCGGACGAGGCACTCGAAGCCCAGGCCGGTCTGGGATTTGAGAAGGCGTTTTCGACAGGGGCGACAATCGGGGCCGGTCTGACTACCGCCTGGGTCGAGGTTCTCAGCGGCAACGCGAGGTCGGGCCTTGCAAGTATCTTCACCGTTATGCTCGACCAGCCGTTGCTCAAGGGCAGTGACCCCAATATCGTGCTGGAAAATCTCACTCAGGCCGAACGCGACCTGCTCTACCAGATTCGTTCATTCAACCGATTCCGCAAAAAGTTCGTCGTCTCGACAATAGCTCAGTATTATCTGGTTCTGCAGACTTATGACGCAGCCGAAAACGCACGCAACAATTATGATGTTCTTATAGATGTGTGCAGCAACGCGTCCAAACTCGCCGCTGCGGGCCGACTGCCGCAGTTCGAGCTCGACCAGGCCGTTCAGGACAAGCTCATCGCCTGGGACGCATACGTCCGGGCCGAAAAAAACTATAAACAAACGCTCGATGGTTTCAAACTGGCTCTTGCTGTGCCCACGGAAACCGAACTTCAGCTCGATTACAATGAGCTTAGGGTGCTGCGAAACGTTGAGATGAAGATGCCGGCTTTTTCCGAGACCGAGGCGATTGAAACTGCGCTGGCCCGCCGGCTTGACCTTGCCAACACCTCCGATGCCGTCAGAGACGGCGAGCGCAAGGTCTTCGTTGCACTCGACGGCATGAAGCCGGACCTGCGTCTTGTCGCAGCCGCTGATTTGAAAGGCACTACTGACATTGCCACGCTCGGCAAACCAAAAGATTCTGCAGTCTTCGGCCTCCGATTCGACCCCAATCTGGACAAGGTCGCACAGGAAAACGCTTATCGTCTGGCCCTGATAATTCTTGACCAGAACCTGCGGCTGTATGAAGAAAAGGTAGATACCGTCATAGTTGACATCCGCGAAGTGTACCGCGACCTGGCCGAAGCAGCCCAGCAATATAAAGTGCAGTCCGAGCAGCTTTCTTTGGCCAAACAGCGGTTTGACAACACGATGCTCTTACTGCAATATGCCCGCGCCAACACCCGCGACGTCCTCGACGCGCAAAAAGATTTATACAGGGCACAGGACGCCGCCACCGGGGCACTGGTAAACTACACCGTTGCGATGCTCCGCTTCTACCGCGACGTTGAAATTCTTCAGGTCCGCCCCGATGGGATGTGGCAAACTGCTTTTGCGGGGCATATCAGATAACACCTTTGCGAACGATACTTAGGCAAAAAGGGTAGTGTAAAATGTTCCAAGCTAAACACTTTCTTGCGGTTTATTTAATCCTGAGTTTTTCAGGGGTACTTTTGGGTGCAGATGTTATTCTTAACGAATACAACGCCGTAGCGGGAAGCACGTTTCTTAACGGAGGAAATGCATCTGCTGACGCCGACGGCGTCAGGGCATCCGATTCATATTTCGGAAGGATTGCAGGTAACGGCGGCGACTGGTTCGAATTAGTCGTTATTACCGACCACCTTGATATGCGGAACTGGAAACTTGATATTTACGAAAGTGGTGCGTTTCTTGAAACCCTGGACCTGACCAATCACAGCATTTGGGCCGATTTGCGCAGCGGGACAATTATTACCGTTTCCGAAGACCTGCCAAGTGATATAAACTACAATCCGGCCGGCGGCGACTGGTGGATAAACGTCCAGGCGAACACCAACGCCGACGGACTTTATATTAAAGCTACAAACTTTACCGTAAGTAATAATGACTGGCAGCTTAGAATAAGAAACGCCGCAGGCGTTGTTAAGTTCGGGCCGGCAGGGGAAGGAGTCAGTCCCGCGAGTGGAATCAGTGATACGGAGATATTTCGGTTGAAAGCCGACCCAAGCGCCTCAATTACTCCGACTTCGACTGACTATGGCGACGGTAAAAACTTCAGCACTTTCGGTTCGTCCAATCGATGGGGCCTGCAGGATTTTAGTCAGCTACGCAGTGTCGCTCCTTCACCATCCACATTGACGCTGGTATCTCCAAACGGCTCAGAAGTCGTAATTGGCGGCGATACTTACACGATTTCCTGGCACAGCACGGGAAGCGTTAATAACGTCCTTATCGAGTACTCGATTGACAACGGCAATAAATGGTCGGAGGTTTACCCGCCAAATACCGGAAACACCGGAAGCTATAACTGGCTTGTCCCGATGGTCAATTCCGAGCAGTGCCTTGTGCGCATTACAAACACGGGTAACCTTGCTGTTTACGATGTGAGTAACGTGCCTTTTTCCATATACCAGTGTGCACTGGCCGGCGACTTGACGGGGGATTGTATCGTAAACCTGGCCGACTTCGCAGCTATGGCGGCTGACTGGCTCGACTGCGCCAATCCCTATAATCCGGAGTGCCCGTAATCAGACAAACGAAAACGGGGCGCAACGCGCCCCGTTTTGTAATCCTCTGCATCGAGCGATGCTCGATTTCTAATTACAGTGCCGCAATCTCCAAAAGGCCGACTTAATTTCTGATTCTCAGACAGTCGGGCCTGAAGCAGCACTCGGTCCACTGGCAGGTGCCGTTGGTCGTGCCGTAGCAGGTGTTATTGCCCTCGGCCTGCTGGATTGCATGAATCAGCTCCGTCTTCTTCATATTGCCCGCCGTAATACCGAGATTTTTGGCCTTGTCCTTTATTTCGGCCATTGCCATTGGTCTTTCAACTACCTTTACCGGAGTCATGTCTTTCTCCTAATCATTGTGTGGTTATTAGATTTATGCTCACGCGGCTATTTTGCCGGTCCCAGTTATGCATGAGCAAGTTTATTACACATTTTATTTCGGCTGTTTTGCCTGGCGGCATTACCAACTTTCCAACAAATAGCACATCGGCTCAAAAACCGCCGAAATTCGCCGCAGCAAAAAGAGTTTTTCGGACTTTTTCCCCGCCAACTCTTCACCGCCGACTTACAATACACTCAATACGCTCTGAGAATCGAGGGTAGTGTGTCCCTGTTGGCTTCTTTGGTCGGATAATTTCCTGATTATCACCGCGTTTGTAGGAAGCCCCTCGCTCTCTCATCGCAATTGCAGGCCAGCGTCGTCAGGACGACCTCCACATCTTACACTCGCCGGAGGAGACGACCTCCTCATCCTTCAGTTCCGGCTGGTGATGCTTCTTCGCCTTCAGCACGCTGGGCTGGCGAAATCCCTTTATCACAAAAATCGCCACCAGATACGCGGCCCACGCCGCAACAAAACCACCCACGCAAAACGCAATCAGAACTATCGGCAAATACATCGGTTCGCTGGACCAGGGCAAACGAACCGGCCTGTCAAAGTGGCTCCAGATTATATAGCCGTTTCTAAAGGCAATAAGCCCTGCGATTGCTGCGAATACAAAAGACAACACAAATGTCAGCCGCATCAGCCCCCTGTCAAGATTAAGTGGCGACATTGCAATTGCCGCAACCTCCGCGTCCCTAAGCCGAGTCTTCGCCGCCACTGCCTCCTGCTCCGCCTTTTCTCTCGCCTCAATCTCCTCATCCAACCGGGTCTGTGCCTTCTTCTTCGCTATCGCTTCCGCCTTCGCCTGGCTCTCCGCCTTGACCCTTGCCTCTACCTCTGCCTGCAACAACTCTTCTATTTGTGCCTTTGCCTGCGATTCGCTTTGCGCCCGTGTCTCAGCCCTTACTCTGTTTACATCAGCATCCTTCAATTTCAATTCCAGCTCGTCTCTCGCACGCACGGCGTCTTTCAGCTTGCCCTCCAACTCCGCGTGGTCCTGGTTTTCGGCCTCTGTCTGCGTACCCGCCTTCGACCTCGCTTCGGCTTCGGCTTTTAATCTCGCCTCAAGCTCCTCCCTTGCCCGTCTTTCCGCCAGCACCGCTTCCTCCGCCTTCGATTTCGCCTCGATTGCCTCTTTGAGTCTCTTCTCCACCTCAATCCTTGCCTCGGTCTCGGTCTTTAGCCGCTCCTCCGCCTCGGCCCTTGTCTCTGCCAGTATCGCCATCGGTATGCCGTCGCTGGGCACTTCCGGCGCAGTGTCCCCTCGTAGCCGGCGGTCTGGCGCTCGCACCTGCTTTTTGCACTTTGAGCAGGTCACGACGTTGCCGGCCAGGTCAGGACCAATGTAAAACCCGTTCTGGCAATGTGGGCAGGTAGCTATCATTTTTGCACCTTAAAAAAATATACTAATAGAATTTCGTTCAACAAAACCTGCGACTTTACCAGAAAAGCCCCACTCACCCAGTTTGGCCCGAAAAAATGCCCCGTCATAGCGAAAAACCACCCAAATGTTTGACCCAGGTGCCAGCTTGTGGTATCCTGCTATTATCGACTCCGACAGCGCAACTTTTGCCGAAAACCAGTATAATATCAGCGTGTAAAAATTAGCTAAGCCAGGGGAGCCAGCCCCGCCCAGCGTTAGGCGAGGTAATTGGCTGAGAAACCCCGCCCTATTTTAGGAAAATGATTTCGGCACGGCCATCTTGGCCGTGTCTTCACGGGCTTGAAGCCCGTGCCACTTTTCTCAAAAATAGGTGTGGGATGACCCTACGAACCTGATCAGGTTAGAACCTGCGAAGGGAGGCAAACCGGGTAGTTTGGAAAGCACTCCTTTTGCCGGAGTGCTTTTTTGTTTATGGCCTCGATTATCGAGAATTATATATGGGCTTATTAAAGATAAACGGCAAAGAGAAAGCATTTCCGGAGAACAAAATGCCCGCAACGATAGCGGACTTGTTGCGGCATCTCGGCGTTGACGCGGCAACCGTCGTCGCCGAGCTTGATGGCCAAATCATCGGGCGGGCCAACTTCTCAATCACGCCGCTGCACGACGGGCAAAGTATCGAACTCGTCAGATTTGTTCCGGGGGGCTGATTCTATGGATAAACTGGTTATCGCAGACAGACACTTCACATCCCGGCTGCTTATCGGCACGGGTAAATTTTCTTCAAGCGAGGTTATGGTTGAGGCCATCGAGGCCTCCGGAGCCGAAATCGTTACCGTCGCACTTCGCAGGGTCGATATCACAAACCAAAACGACGATATGCTTGCCGCAATCGACCGCAGCAAATACCTGTTGTTGCCGAATACATCAGGCGCCCGCACCGCCGACGAAGCCATCCGGCTGTCCCGCCTCGCGCGAGCCGCCACCGGCATCAACTGGGTCAAGCTCGAAGTTACGCCAGACCCTTATTATCTCCTGCCCGACCCCGTTGAGACGCTCAAGGCAGCCGAGATACTTGTGAAGGAAGGTTTTGTCGTCCTGCCATATATCAACGCCGACCCGATATTGAGTAAGAAACTTCAGGATGTGGGAACTGCAACCGTGATGCCTCTGGCCAGTCCCATCGGCTCAAACCAGGGACTCAAGACACGTGACGCGCTCGAAATAATAATCGAGCAGGCCAATGTCCCCGTCATCGTTGACGCGGGACTGGGGCTACCTTCACACGCCGCCGAGGCAATGGAAATCGGCGCTGACGCCGTCTTGGTCAACACCGCCATTGCCACCGCCGCCGACCCGGCGAAAATGTCCGAGGCCTTCAAATTCGCTGTCATCGCTGGTCGAACGGCATACCTTTCCGGCGCTGCCGCTGAATCTAAAAAGGCAAGCGCCTCAAGCCCCCTCACCGGCTTTCTGCGTGATGAATGACTTATGACAATCACCACGAAACATCCCGATATCAAAAAAATCCTCGCTGACAGAGGCCTTGACGGCTCGGGTAGAGAAATCTGGCAGAAACGTCTTGCAGAAACCACCCGAGCCGAGGTCGAATGGGCGTTGTCCCGTCCACCGGGCTATTACGTCCTCGACCGATTGTTGATACTTATATCGCCCGCTGCCGAAAATTTCATCGAGCAAATGGCCCAATTAGCTCATCAGCTTACACTCCAGCGATTTGGCCGAACAGTCCGACTTTATGCGCCTTTGTATCTGTCGAACTTCTGCGTCAACGATTGCGTTTACTGTGGCTTTAATAAAAGCCATAAATTCCCGCGAATCCGCCTCACTATCGAGCAGTCGCTCGCCGAGGCGGACATCATCGCCAAAGAGGGCTTCAAGGATTTGCTCTTAGTCAGCAGCGAAGATAAAGATTTCATCGGCGTCGATTACTTAGCTGAGTTGGCGTCGATACTTAGGCAAAAATTCAGCTCGCTGGCCGTTGAAATTTATCAGATGGCCACTGAGGAATACACCAAGCTTTTCGCCGCCGGCATCGAAGGCGTAACACTCTATCAGGAAACCTACGACCGCGATACATATTGCAAATATCACCCCGCAGGCCCAAAGGCCGACTACGACTATCGACTCTCTGCGCCAGAAGCAATCGCCCAGGCCGGTATGCGGGAAATAGGAATTGGCGCCCTATTGGGCCTTTCCGACTGGCGACTTGAAACCTTAGCCCTTGCCGAGCACGCACATTATCTTATGAAACACTACTGGCAGTCACGCGTCTCTTTTTCTTTCCCAAGATTGAGGCCTGCGAAGGACGTTGACCGCTCACAGTTTAGTCTTTTATCCGATAAGAACCTTGTGCAAATGATACTTGCCCTTCGTCTGTGTTTTGCTGACGCAGGAATGACCATTTCAACCCGCGAACCGGCTCACCTGCGCGACCATCTTGTAAAATTAGGCATAACCCGAATGAGCGCAGGAAGCAAAACAAACCCCGGCGGCTACTCCGGCTCTACCGGCTCTGTCGAGCAATTTGAAATCGATGACAAACGAACCCCTGCCCAAATCGCCGCTATGTTAAAATCACAGGGCCTTGAACCTGTCTGGAAAGATTGGGATTCCGCCTTCGCCAAATCTTAAATTGCGGTTGGTTCTATCTTGCGAAGTTCTCGCTGCTTCCACATTGCGTATAAAGGCGGATAGACGAGCAATTCGAGTATGAAGCTGGTAATAATGCCGCCAATCATCGGTGCGGCTATGCGTTTCATCATATCGGCGCCTGTGCCCATCGACCACATAATCGGGATAAGGCCCATAAACATAGCCATAACCGTCATCATCTTCGGTCGAATGCGCTTGACCGCGCCGTGAATAATCGCCTCTTTCAAATCCGCAAAGGTCTTCATTCTGCCTTGCGACATCATATCATTGAAAGACAAGTCCAGGAACAGCAGCATAAAGACGCCTGTCTCGGCATCAAGCCCCATCAGGGCTATCATACCGACCCACACTGCTATCGAGACGTTGTAGCCGAGAATATACAGGAACCATATCGCCCCAATCAGCGAGAACGGCACCGCTAACATCACAATGCCGGTCTTGACGATGCTCTTTGTGTTTATGTAAAGCAGTATGAATATGATTAGAAGCGTCAGCGGCACCACAACTTTTAGCCGTTCCCTCACCCGCAGCATATTCTCAAACTGGCCGCTCCACTGCAGGGCGTAGCCAGCGGGCAGTTGCAGTTGTCCGGCCACCGCCTTTTTCGCCTGCGCGACGTAGCTGCCGATGTCAATGCCCGCAATATCAACGTAAACGTAGCCGGCCAGCATCCCGTTCTCGTCGCGTATCATCGCAGGCCCCAGCGATATGCTGATGTCGGCAAGCTCGCCTAACGGTATCTGCGCACCCATCATCGTCGGAACAAGCACCCGCTGCAGTTTCTCTAAGTCGTCGCGATAGTCACGGGCATATCGCACATTTACACTGTAACGCTCGGTCCCCTGTATTGCCGTGGTGATGTTCTCCCCGCCGATAGCGCTCATTATAATCTCTTCGGCGTCCTGTATGCTCAATCCATATCGTGCCAGTTGCTCACGCTTTAGATTGAAATCCACAAAATAGCCGCCCGATACCCGCTCGGCATATACGCTGCGCGTTCCTGCCAGTGGCTTGATGATTTGTTCGAGCTTTGTCCCGATTTTTTCAATCTCGCCGAGGTCCGCGCCGTATATTTTAATGCCCACCGGCGTCCGCACGCCCGTCGTGAGCATATCGATTCTCGCCTTTATCGGCATCGTCCAGGCATTGGTAACGCCCGGTATCTGCATTTTGGCGTTCATTTCCTCAATCAGCTTTTCCCAGGTCAATCCAGGCCGCCAATACTTTTTATCTTTGAGAGTAACCGTCGTTTCCATCATCGAGAATGGGGCCGGGTCAGTTGAAGTGTTGGCGCGTCCCGCCTTGCCGAATACACGCTCGACCTCAGGAAACGACATTAAAATCTTGTCCTGTATCTGCAATAATTTTGCCGCTTCCGTGACGGATATGCCCGGCAGCGTCGTCGGCATATAAAGAATGGTCCCCTCATTCAACGGCGGCATAAATTCCGAACCAAGCTGGAAATACACGGGCACCGTTACGACCATCAGTACAACGGCGCAAATGATAGTGAACTTGCGGTGCTCAAGAACGAATTTGCACGCCGGCTCATAGAACGCAAACAATACCTTGCTGACCGGATGCTGCTCTTCAGGATAGTATTTACCCACGGTAACGGTGTTGTATAACCACGACAGCCATTTGGGTTTGAAGTGATGATAATCCATCCGCGTAAAAAGCATCCGAATGGCCGGGTCAAGCGTTATCGCCAGAATCGCGGCGATTGCCATTGCAAAGTTCTTGCTGTATGCCAATGGCTTGAAGAGCCGGCCTTCCTGGTCAACAAGCGTGAATATCGGCAAAAACGCAACCGCTATCACCAGCAGGGAGAAGAATACCGATGGCCCCACTTCTTTTAGGGCATTAAGCCGGATGATATGAAAATCACCTTTGCGTCCGCCCGCCTCCCACAGTTGCAGTTTCTTATACGCGTTCTCCACTTCCACTATTGCGCCATCAACAAGCACTCCTATTGATATGGCGATACCCGACAGGGACATAATGTTTGAAGTCAGCCGGATACCATACATCGGGATAAATGACAGCAGGACGGCGATTGGTATCGTAACTATCGGTATGATTGCCGATGGGAAATGCCACAAAAACAGGAATATCACCAGGCTGACAACAATCATCTCCTCGATAAGCTGGTGTTTTAGCGTGTCGATGGCCTGTTTGATAAGCTCCGACCGGTCGTATGTGGTAACCAGCTCGACGCCTTTCGGCAGCGACGGCTTAATCTCTTCGATTTTGGCCTTGACGCGGTTTATCAAATTAAGCGCATTTTCGCCCTGCCTCATAACGATAATGCCGCCGACCGTGTCCCCTTCGCCGTCCAGGTCCGCTATCCCCCGCCTTATATCCGGCCCAAGCACAACGTCCGCAACGTTCTTTACCAGAACGGGCGTCCCGCGGTCATCCGTGCCGATGACGGTGTTCTCCAAATCCGCCGGCGACTTGATATATCCCTTGGCGCGAATCATATACTCCGTGCCCGACATCTCTATAAGCCGGGCGCCTACGTCGTTGTTGCTTTGCCTTACGGCCTCGACAACTTTCGTCAAAGGGATATTGTAGGAAAGCAGCGCATTGGGATTGACGTTGACCTGATACTGCTTTTGAAACCCGCCGACCGAAGCAACTTCCGCAACGCCCGGCACGCTTTGCAGCCAGTATCGCAGTGACCAGTCCTGAAAACTTCGCAAATCGGCGAGACTATTGTTGCCCGACTTATCGACCAGCGCATATTGATAAACCCACCCGACGCCGGTGGCATCAGGCCCGATTTCCATTTGGACGCCCTGCGGCAGTTTGGCGGTAATCTTGCTGAGGTATTCGACCGTCCGGCTTCTCGCCCAGTAAATGTCGGTGCCGTCCTTGAAGATTATGTAAACGTATGAGAACCCGAAATCCGAAAAACCCCGAATCGCCTTGACATTCGGCGCACCCAACATCGCCGTTACAATAGGATACGTAACCTGCTGCTCAATAATGTCGGGGCTTCTATCCCACTGCGAATATATTATTACCTGCGTATCGGACAGGTCAGGGATGGCATCCAGCGGCATATTCCTGATGCAGTAAAAAGCGCCGACAATCGCCGCCATTACAAAGAATATGACGACAAACTTATTCCTTGCGCAAATCTCTATTATCCTGCGAACCATCGGTGAACCACCGCTTTATTGGTTTGGTTCTGCCGCCTGATTCAGGACGGCATTCAGTTTTGATTCCGAATCTATCAGGAAGTTGCCCGAAGTAACGACGTCTTCGTTTTCCGCAAGACCCCGCAACACCTCATAATAGCCCTGTGCCTTTGCACCCAGCACCACGGCCCTCGACTCAAAGTGTCCGTTCGCATCGGCGACAAAAACAATGTCCCGCGTTCCCGCGTGCATCACCGCTTCTTCCTGCACAGCAAGCTTCTCGCCGAGGTCGTACTTAACCGCGACGTTAACGAACATCTCGAGTTTGAGCTTGTTGGCAGGATTGTCAACCAATGCCCTGACCTTCAGCGTCCGCGTCGCAGCTTCCAGAATGGGAGTTACAGAGATGACCTGACCCTCAAAAAGCTCACCCGGGTAGGCAATCGCCCGAACCTCAACGGGCGTCCCCGTTTTTACCAGCCCCGCCTCGTATTCGTAAATGGTTAAATACACCCAGACGTTCTTGTCCTCGCTGCCCGGCAGGTAAAGATTCTGCTGCGGCTTGCCGCGTTTTTCCAGCTCGTTTATTTCTGACTCGCTCATTCCCATAGCCAACAGTTTTTGTTTCATATCTCTAATGAGGGCTTTGGACTGTTCCCCTATATAACTGGAATCGCCGGTGCCTATTGTCCGGGAGCTTTTGAACGCCTGCAGGTACTCCTGCTGTGCGGTGAATAACGCGGGGTCGTATGCTACCCTGCCGACCGTCAGGATTTGCCCCGACAGTTTTCGCTTCTGCACCTTTTCTTTCTTTACCCCGATTAACTGCTGTTTTTCCGGGCTTATGTAAACTGCCGCGGTAGGGGCCTGGGCCGTTGCTTCTTCATATACCGGCACATAATCCATACCCATCTGGTCTTTCATCGGCACAGGCGAAGTAACCTCCGGATTCATCGGGTTGCGATAGAACAGTATTTTCTTCGATTTGACCGACTCCGTTTTCTGTTCGGCCCCAGAGGCAGTAACTCTCTTCACAAGTGACATACCGCAAATCGCGCATTCGCCTGGTTTGTCGGATGTGAAGTTCGGATGCATCGGGCAATAATATAAATCTTTTGCCGTTTTTGAAGCAGCCGTCCCCTGCGGAGCAGTAAAATGCCGGCCTACTACAAAAACGCCGATACACGCCGCCAGAATAATCACACTGACGGTAAGTGCCTTCACTTTCATTGTTCAACTCCCTTTTGCGGCAATACCGCTTTTACTTTGCGAACTGCGGCAGATTGGCAATGTATTTTTCCGGGCCTGCCTCAAACTTCGCCTTGCAGTCCGTGCAGCAGAAATAAACCTTCTTGCCTTTGTACTCGACGAAAACGTTTTTGTCGATTTTGTTGCCGTCCATCACGGGACACATCGTCTGCTCTATTCCAGCCGCCGCTTTTTGTGCCTCCTTTGTCGTCGAAGCTGCCTGCTTCTGCATATCCTCCATTGACATCGTTTTAGGTGCCGCAGGCGGCTGCTCCTTCTTCTTACACCCACCCAAAACTACCAATGCCACCAAACAAGTGACTATTAACATCATTACTAAATTTCTGGTCTTCATTTTGCTGCCCTTTCAAAAAAACATTTGTTATTCCTGTTTAATCGCACCTGCCGACCCGATAGGAAGTGTCAGCCGTTCGACAAGAAAATCCTCAAAGGCGCCGAGGTCTTTCCACTTCGTCGCGCAGTTGACTTTCCTGGCGTTTTCGTCAATTGCCGTCATTCCATCGTTAGTTACGCGAATGCCGAGATTTTCCATCTCAAGCAGGTCTGTTTTAATCGCAAGATAAACCGCCACGGTATCAAACAGCGTCGAGCTTCTCGTGTTGATATCCGCCTCGTTCATCTTCTTGCCGCTTTTTAACCACACGCGGTAATTATCAATCACTATTTTTGCGGCGGGGTTGTTGCTATCCAGCACCTTCTTGTATTTCTCACCCTTGAGTATCACTAAGCTGCAGGTATCCAGCGGCGTGATTGTCATATCAATCCAGTCGGCCGTAAAAACCGTCTGCGACGCTTTGAGAAATTCAGCGACGTTATATTCCGGCTGCGGCTTTGGGCTGCCTCCGTAACCCCTGCGGACGCTGCCGTGCATCCCCACGAACCTGGCCTTTTGGGCGATTTTCGGCTCACGCTCGAGGGCCGCCGCGACGTTTGGCAGCGGGCCTACCGCGATAAGCGTTATCTGCTCAGGGCTTTTCATAATCGTATCTATCATCGCCTGCACGCCGTCGGAATAAATCTTGCCGGGGTATTTCGATAAATCATAATCTTTGACCCATTCGTCCTGCCTGTGCCCTTTCTTCAAATTGCCGACTATCCCCGTTCCGATGGGAATATCGGTCCTGCCGGCCGTCTGAAGTATCTTTGCCAGAACTTTTGTCTTGGCGTTGGTGTCGCCGACCGCGGTTGTAATCAACTTGACGTCAAACTCAGGCGACTGAAGCAAAAATGCCACCGCCCATGTGTCGTCGATGTCGTCACAGATGTCGGTATCAAGAATAACCGGTATTTTCACGCCCTTGCCAACCGGACGCTCGGCGGATTCGCCGCCGGATGCTTTCTGCACGCCACCCCCAAATATAACTAACGCCGCTATCACCAAAATTGCTATCAGCAAATATCCTGCCTTTGCGTTCATTACTGATTTCCTTTCAAAAATTGTTTCCTCGTTCCTGCTCAGTTTTTATATTATACTAACCCCGTAGTAATTCCGTTCAATGAAATCCGCATTTAGCCATAACTCTCGCTAATCCGAGATGTTGCAAACTTGTTCCCTGGTGTCCAACGGCCTCGGCTTGCCTTTTTTATCTCGAATCCAGCTCCGTCCCCACCAACATCTCTAATTCGGCTAATTTCTGCCGGTTATCCGCCGTCGCCCGTTCGTATGACAAGTGGTAATCTAATAGCATCCGCTGCGCATCAATCAAGCTCAAAAAATCTATTGTCCCGCCCCTGTATGCCGTCTCCGATGCCTGCAGCAGCTCTTTACCCTTCGGTATCAGCATGTCGCGATACAATCGTATCTTTCTAATGCTATCTCTGTATTCATAATGTGCCTGTGCCGCCTTTGTCAAAAGGACATTTTCCGTATCAACCTTCTGCTGCTCGATGCTCGCCTTTTGCGCCTGCGCCTGTCTGACCCCTGCCCTGTAGCTATCCCGCCACAAAGGCAGGTTCATCTGAAATACCATAGCGACGCCGTCTCTGCCACCGGGGCTGTCCATATTTTCCCACATCACGCCGACCCCGATATCGGGATAAAAGTTTTTCTCCGCAAGCGCAATTCTGCTTTTCGCAGCCATTTGCTCATAAGTCAAGCTTGCCAGCTCCGGATTCTTCTGTCTCAGCAAATTCACTAATTGCTCATTGTCAATTTCTGCCACGTTGAATTCCTCGGCCCTCGGCCACGGCAGATTCGTTTCAGCAGGCAGGGTCAACGCCGTCCTGAGCCGGCTCACCGTCGGCTCCCGCAACTGTTTCAATCCCCGCAAAACGTCCTCCATCTTCGCTATCTCCACCTGCGCACGAATCACGTCCGGATGACCCGCCTCCATCGTCAAATGCTTCGTTCGTGCAACCTCCTCAAAGTGCTTGAACAACTCCAGATTCTCTATCGCTATATCAGTCGCCCTTGCCAGAAACACGAATTCGTAAAATCCCTCCTTAACCTCCTTGAATAACGATAATCGTGCCGCCTGGTACCTTTGTTGCGCCGCCTCGGCGCTCTTTATCGCCGCATCCGTTCTCGCGTCAATTTTGCCGAACCACGGGAACATCTGCATTACGCCAAGCGTTTGCTTCATTTGCGAGTCCGATTGCTTCGTCCAGTAGTCGTATGAAACCTGCGGGTCGGGCAGCGCCTTGGCCTGCGGAACCTCTTCCACCGCCGCCTGCCATTGCTGGTAGCTGCTCTTAATCCCCGCATTGTGCGCCTCCGCATACTCCAGATAGTCCTTCACTATCAGCAACCTGTTCGGCTCCTGCTCGGCGCCCAGCGCACCATCTGCAAAGGCAACCACCAACAAAAAGCTAAGAATCATTCTGATTTGCCGCTTCACCCCTTGTCCCTTTAATCCTATCTGCATGTCAACTTCTGCTTTTTACCGTCAGTCCTATCCAAATATACGTTCGACGCCCCATTTCGTCCACCACTAAAATTTTACCCCGGCCAGGATGTTTATAATATCAATCTGTAAGAAGTCCCGACACCGCCAAATGAGAAAACCACCGGCAATGCCGGCGGCTAAAAGAAAGGATAAGCCCATCGACACATTCAACAAGCTCAGTATAAATAAGCTCAGGACAAGGCAATAAAAATAGGTGGTTATACGTCATACTTTCAGTTAATCTTTATTGATTGGTTGCTGAAATTCTTATTAGCGTTTTTTTGAGGAGAAGTGAATTATGAACAAGAAAGCGGTTGTGGCAGGTGTGGTGCTGGCGTGTGTTATGCTGGCGCCCGTTGTAATTGCAGCAGAGGGTGTTGTTGGCGAGTGGGAGTTCAAGAGCCAGATGCAAGCCAGGACGTCAACGGCGACGATGACGATTACAAAGAACGCTGAGGGTAAGTACGCGGGAACGTGGTCGTCACAGCGTGGCGAGAGCACACTATCAGATATTACATTTGAGAAGGGCACGGCGAAGTTTGTGCAGACAATGAACTTCGGCGGTCAGGATATGAAGACGACTTACGAAGGCACTGTCGCGGGCACGAAACTGACGGGCAAAGGGCAGGGGCAGTTTGGTGAATCCACGTTCGAGGGGACTTTGCAGGGAGAAGCAAAGAGCGGGGCGGATGCGATTGTGGGCCAGTGGCAGATGAGCGTCAATACGCCGGCCAGAGAGGTCGTCGAGAAGCTCACCATTACCAAAAACGCTGACGGAACACTGGCGGGAAAATGGGTTGGCCAAAGGGGCGAGAACACGATTTCGTACTTGAAGTTCGATGGCGGCAAACTGACGTTCACACGCACGAGCAATTTCGGCGGCAGGGAAATGATATCGGATTTCGAGGGGACGGTTGAGGGCGACAACATAAAGGGCGTCTTCAAGACCGAACGCGGCGACAGGGAGACAACTGCGACCCGCGTAACTGCGGCCAAGCCGGAGGCGGGCAAGAAGGCGGATGCGAATGCACCAGGGGCAGGCAAAGCGGAGCCAAACAAACCGAGTCCCAGCAAAAATGCCGACAAGGAAGCGAAGCCCTCGTAACTCGTGCTCTGCGAAGCGCTGCGCAGAGAAGAGTCAGCCCCGCAAGGGCTGGGCATAACAAAGAATATCATCAGCCCCCCAATGCCGATTGGTGCTGGGGGGCTGAATTTTGCGCTGCTTGTCGAGGACATCCGGTATCCGGCTAAATTGAACTGTCATAAGATAACGATTAACAAGAATGTGGTATTTGGTCAGGCACGTATTGCATTTGCGATTGTCGATTGCCGATTTATCATCGGGACAGGTAGTTGTGGATGGATTGGGCGGCTTTTTTTCCGTCGCCCATAGCAAGGATGACGGTGGCAGAGCCACGGACGATGTCGCCGCCGGCGAAGACGCCGGGGATAGTGGTCATAAGATTATCGTCAGTTTCAATGTAGTCCCGCTTGTTGAGTTTCAAGCCGGGGGTGGTTTTGGTCAGCAGCGGATTAGCGCCCGTGCCGATTGCGACAATAACGAGGTCGCAGTCGATGGTGAGCTCGGAGCCGGGGATTGGGATGGGCCGGCGCCTGCCTGACTGGTCGGGTTCGCCTAATTGCATCCTTATACATTTAAGCCCCCGCACCCAGCCGGCTTTATCACCCAGCACCTCGACCGGTGCCGTGAGCATCTCGAATTTTATGTCTTCCTCTTCGGCGTGGTGGACTTCTTCGGCGCGAGCGGGCATCTCCTGCCGGCTGCGGCGATAGACGATTATGCTTTCTTCGGCGCCGAGGCGTTTGCTGGTTCGGACGGCGTCCATAGCGGTGTTGCCGCCGCCGATGACGCAGACGCGTTTGCCGCGGATGATTGGTGTGTCGGCGTCGGGACTGTAGGCCTCCATAAGGTTGGTGCGGGTGAGGTATTCGTTGGCGGAATAGACGCCTTTGAGGTTTTCGCCGGGGACGTTCATAAACTCAGGTAGTCCCGCCCCTACGGAAATGAATACTGCCTTGAAACCTTCCTCGTTCATAAGCTGCGGAATTGTTACGGTTCTGCCGACGATGACGTTGGTTTCGATAGTAACGCCGAGGGCCTTGAGGTTCTGGATTTCGGCATCGACGATATGCTTTGGCATACGGAATTCCGGGATGCCGTAAACAAGAACGCCGCCGGGCTTGTGGAATGCCTCGAAAATGGTTACGTCGTAGCCGAGCCGGGCTAATTGCCCTGCGCAGGTAATGCCGGCAGGCCCTGAGCCGATGCAGGCGACTTTTTTGCCGGTTTTTTTGACGAGAGGAGTTTTGGGGTTCGTCTGGTGCTGCATTTGGTAGTCTGCGACGAATCGTTCGAGCCAGCCGATAGCGACGGGGGCATCGCTCTTGCAGCGGACGCAGGTCGCTTCGCACTGGATTTCCTGTGGACAGACCCGGCCCGTTACAGCCGGCAGGTCGTTGTCTTTTCGGACGAGTTCTGCGGCGGCAAGGAAATCGCCTTCGGCGACGAGTTTGACAAAGCCGGGTATATCGATACCAACAGGGCAGCCGGGGACGCATTTGGCGTTTTTGCACTGTAGGCAGCGCTGTGCCTCGCGGATGGCGACCTGCTCGGCAAGGCCGAGGTTGACTTCCCTGAAATCTTTATTGCGCTCGAGGCCCTCACGCTGGCGCATCTGCTGACGCGGTATGGCCAGTCGCTCTTTAGCAGTCAGCTTGGCAGGTTCTTTACTCACGCGGTGCCTTTCTTAGGCGAAGCATATTTGGAAAGTTTACATTTATGCTCTTCGTATTTCTTGTCTTCGTGGCCTTTGTAGGTTTTGAGGCGGTCCATCAGTTGGTCGAAGTCAACTTTGTGGCCGTCGAATTCAGGGCCGTCAACGCAGGCGAACTTGCGCTGGCCGTCGATAGTAACGCGACATCCGCCGCACATACCGGTCCCGTCAACCATAACCGGATTCAAGCTGACGATTGTGGGGATATTCAAAGGCCGAGTCAGTTCCGAGACGGCCTTCATCATAATCACCGGCCCCGCGCAGTAAACAGCATCGACTTTTGTCTGCGGATTTTCGACAAGCTCCCGCAGTGCGTCGGTTACGAGGCCTTTTTTACCCGATGAGCCGTCGTCGGTTGTGATAATGAGACGGTCGCTGACTGAGCCGAGGAGTTCTTCTAAAATGATAAGGTCTTTTGTTCTGGCGCCTATGATGCTGATTATTTTATTTCCTGCGTTGCGAAGTGCGACTGCCTGGGGATATACGACGGCTGTGCCGAGGCCGCCGCCTATGACGACGACGGTTCCGTATTTGGCGATGTGGCTGGGTTGGCCTAATGGCCCGGCGACGTCGGCGAAGGAGCCGCCTTTTTTAAGTGTGGTCATTTCCAGCGTGCTTTTGCCGACGGTCTGGACGATGAGCGTGATGGTTCCGGTTTGTGTATTGACGTCTGCTATGGTAAGGGGTATGCGTTCAGAGTGCGGAAGTGCCCGGACGATGACAAATTGGCCGCATTGGCGGGCCTTGGCGATTCGCGGCGCCTTGATTTCATATCGGGTTACATTTGGCCCGAGTGTCTGTTTTTCCACGATTTCGAACATTGGGTCTTCCACTTCTTTTTTACCGACGAGACCGCTTTTCTTACCGCAACTCGTCAAAGCCATCAAAGACGGCGGGTTGCGTCTTTAGTCGTTCGGTTTCGCTGCTCGTTTCGTCTATCGTCCTGCGGTTGCGTATGAATCGACGATTAACGTCTGACGCAACCGATACGAGCCGCGCAACCGCCCCGTGAAATTCAAAGAATTTCCGGCCTCGTGGAATCCGAAGGATTCCCGAGACTTTTGTCCTGGAAATCTCAAAGAGATTTCTCAGGGGACTTAGTCCTCGGAATCTTTTTAAGATTCCTGAGGGCAACCGTTTAACTTCTCTGCGTTCTCAGCGCGCTCCGCGGTGAGAATTACTACTGACGGACGCAAGTCGGCGTAAAGCATCGGATTATATCCTCATCACCTGCACAATAAAAATTAAAATTGCGGGTGTAACACATTAGCGGTTCTTATAATTATACGTTCGGGAAGACGAGAAGGGTTTATGAATGTTGAAAGGAAGAGCCACGCCGAGGCAAGCAGATTTATCAAAAATATCGGGGCTTGTTTTGGGGGTGTGGGGGTGGTAGTATCAAATTAGCGTTGATTTGGCTTTGGGTGCATATAATCAACGGAGAAGTAATTAGGTGAAGGGAATCGCGAATGAGCGGCGATGTAAGCGACAGAAAACGGTTGATTGCCATCACAGAAGCCAATCTTAAAGATAAGAATAAACATATCTACATAAGCAGCCATCACGATTTTTTCCCGGACAAATGCTATGGTCAATCAAGCAAAGAAAAGGGTATTGGGAAAGAAATGACATTAATTGTGGAAGGGCTAACGGAAACTTTCAAAACAGATATCGGAATCGACGGAGATAATGGAAAACCTCGCAATTTCTTTAGAAACCGGAAATGGGTTCGCAAATTTTTTGAGAAACATGAGATACGAGCTGGAGATGTGGTTGCAATCGAACGGTTGAGCACATACACCTATCGAATATACCCCTTCGAGAGCAAAAATTTAAGGGAAGGTGCTCATATCCCAGACTACTGGCCGGATATAGATCACAGAAAACATACTGTTATAGACCTTTTTGCTGGTTGCGGTGGAATGTCCGTTGGTTTGCAAAAAGCAGGATTTGAAAATTTGCTTGCTGTCGAATGGGATTCGTCTTGTTGCGAGACCTTCAAAGCGAATATAAGTCCACGAATTATTCAATGTGCCATACAAGAAATAGAAACGTTCCCAACGTGCGACCTTCTTGTGGGTGGCCCCCCATGCCAAGGGTTCAGCAACTTGGGTGAACGTGTCCCAAATGATCCACGTCGACAGTTATGGAGACATTTTCTTCGAGCAGTAAGAGATGCTCAGCCACTTATCTTTGTTATGGAGAATGTGCCTCCCCTATTAAAATCGGCAGAGTATGAAGAAATATGCAAGGAAGCTCGAAAACTAGGTTACGAAATTGAAGGCCGCGTTTTAAATGCTGCCGACTATGGGGCTCCTCAAGTTAGAAAAAGAGTATTCATAATAGCCAGCAAAATAGGCCAACCAACATTTCCAGAACCGACTTACCGAAACCCGGATTCTCCATCAAATTTTGAGTCAAGAAACTTGCCGCCTTGGCGCACCGTCAGGGATGCTATAGGAGACCTTCCGGGCACACCAGATGAAATCAACTGGCACATCGGTAGGAATCCAACCGAGAAATCACTCAGGCGGTACAAATGCATTCCGCCGGGCGGCAACCGATGGAATTTGCCTGTCAAGTTAATGCCTGAATGTTGGAAAAAAAAGACTCAGGGTGGAACAGATTTGTTTGGCCGTCTATGGTGGAATAAACCTTCAGTGACAATAAGGACAGAGTTCTACAAACCTGAGAAAGGTCGATATCTTCATCCTGTAGAGAATCGCCCGATTACGCATAGGGAAGCAGCAAGACTTCAAGGATTTAGTGATGAATTTCAATTCAAAGGCAACAGGATCGAAGTTGGGATTCAAATTGGGAATGCGGTACCTCCGCCATTATCGTATGAGATCGGACTGGCTTCCATTCGAGAAATTAGACGGTTTCGTAGCAAATATGAACGTCGTTTTGTACATGTAACTGCATGCGGATAGATTAAATAAAAAGGTACGATATGGGAACAATCGAAAAACTGAGAAAAGAATATCACGCAAAACTTTGTGATACAATCTGTGGATTTCGCCATGGAACGAAGGTCTTGAATATCGCAGACACAGATAATGAATATAGCGTAGATGTCAGCTTAAAGATGGTGTCCAAGTTGTGTGCAAAAATATCTGATAAAAATGTCACGCCTCAGACCATTGGACAGAAGTTCGCAGAAATAACGAAGGGTTTTATAGATATAGCTTTTCAGAAATTACTCCACTTAAGACCGGGAAAATGGTGCTGCTCTACATCTCAAAGCGCCTGCGGCATAACTGTTTTTGATCAATACGCACATCTGAGCCAGATTCAAAAAATATTAAATGAAAATCCGGATTTGAAAACAGCTTTGGGGGGAGATTATTTAATTACTCCGGACATAACTATTTCTAGAGAATCCGAGACTGATGAAAATATTAATAAAAAGGAAAAGCTTTTGGACTCAGGAAAACACATAGTTTCTTGTTCTCCCTTGAGGAAAGAGAACGTGCCGGATTTTCCACGTATTTTACATGCAAGTATTTCGTGTAAGTGGACAATTAGAAGCGACCGCGCTCAGAATACTAGGACGGAAGCTTTGAATCTCATACGAAACCGAAAAGGCAACGCACCTCACATTGTGGCCGTCACATTTGAACCACTCCCGGGACGCCTTGCCTCACTTGCTCTAGGAACAGGCGACCTCGACTGCATGTATCATGTGGCTCTACACGAACTCCGTGAGGCCATTAGAGAAACAAAAAGCAACGACCACATCGAACAGATAGATACTTTAATCAGAGGGCGTCGCCTCCGTGATATAAGCGATCTTCCTTTTGATCTCGCTATTTAGTCCGAGACAGCATGGCAGATGTTTATACAAAGGCCAAACGAAGCGAAATTATGGCCCGCATTAAGGGACGCAATACTTCGCCTGAACATACCGTTGCTCGTCTTTTGCGCAAATTAAAAATAAAACACAGTCGCAACGTAAAATCTATCACTGGCCAACCTGATTTCGCCATATTTCCGGCAAAGACCATTATTTTTGTTCATGGATGTTTTTGGCATAACCATACGAATTGCAAAAGAGCCAAATTGCCGACAACCAACAGAGCGTTTTGGAAGCGAAAAATTTTAGGAAACAAACAACATGATGTGAAGATTCTGCGATTACTGAGAAAAGAAGGTTGGCACGTTATTACGATTTGGCAGTGTACGCTTCGCAAACAAGAACGTGTTATGGCGCGTCTGAAAAGAATACTTGTTCGCGGTCGATTGAGAAGGCAAAGTGTATAGTGTATGCGAAGCAAAAATATGAACAGGCGGTGAAGGTTCCTGACATCGGCATGCCACAAAGCGGGCGAGAATTTATGACAGGAAAGAATGCTACGAAGGTTGAGTGTGTATGAGGTATGCCGGACTTACGGATGAGCCGGAAAGAAGAAAGAGGGAACATAGCAACCCTCTCGACTTCAGAGTAATGCAGCAATTCACTTGCGAGCCGGCAGCCCGGCAATGGGAAAGGCGAATGCTGGCGCAGGGCTATGAGGAAGATACCAGCGGCAAAGGGTGGAAATATGGCTATACCTTTTCAATCTGAAGTTAGTTCGTAGGTCGTAGTTCGTATATCGTATGTCGTATGTCGTATTTCGTCGAGAAAACAAGCGGAGGGCCCCGGCATATAAATGAGGTTTTTAATCCGTCCGCTTATAGCGAGACCTCGCCAACTGGCGGGTGTATTTCGCTCAGCTTAAAAAATGAAGGCCGAAGGCATTCGCGGACAAGGCAACGGCCTTTTGAAGAAGCTCGCTTCAAGAAAAAGGCCTTGCCGCAGAACGCAAAGCTGAGCAAAATCAGCCTGCCTCGGCGTAGTTGAACAACGAAGACGGGTGTAAATCCGTGTCTAACAAAAATCCGTTTAATCCGTGCAAATCCGTGGTTAAAAATAAAAAAAGCCCCGTCCCGATGAATCGGGACTCAGAAGATGGTTTTGGAATTTTGAATAACTTTTTATTATTTTTGTTGCGGAGGGGGGAGTATGTGGTATAATAGATGCCTTGTAGGGCATATCTTTTCGCCTCTCAAGGATATCCTCCAAAAAAATGTGAGAGGCACATAGTTTGACGGCCAATTAAAAGGCCAAGGAGAATTTTTGTGAGTACAGGTACAGTAAAATGGTTCAACGGTCAAAAAGGGTTCGGGTTTATCGTTGCTGACGACGGGGGAGCCGACCTGTTCGTTCACCACTCGGAAATCAAGACAGCCGGGTATGCGAATCTGGATGAAGGGCAGAAGGTCGAGTATGAGGTAGGCCAGGGCAAAAAAGGTCCCTGTGCGGTCAACGTTATTCCCAAATAAGCAATCACCAATTGACGCCAAAGAAAGGCCTCGCATCGCGGGGCCTTTCTTATTTGCCGGCGTTGTGTCCCCCCTGTTCCAGACCAAAAGAGCCACTTCTCGTGGGCGCCTGCCGCTTCGCCAATGGCAAGGGTGCGATTCATCTTTGTAGTTAATCGTAGGGCGGGGCTTGCCTGCCCTCGAATGTCGTAGTCGGGGGCCCCGCCGAACCGAACCGGTGGGGTAAACCCCACCCTACAATGCTATTTTAACAACCCCCCAGCGTGCCTGGGCAGTTTTACCTACAAACTCGAATCGCACCCCGGAGAACCGAGGCGAGCCGCCGAACCGAACCCCCCTAAGGGGCTACAATGCTATTTTAACAACCCCCCAGCGTGCCTGGGCAGTTTTACCCCCGCTCTTGCTTCGCAAGAAGCTGCGGCGGGTTTACCTACAAACTCGAATCGCACCCAATGGCAAAGAGGCAGGCGTTTTCCCTTGATTTTGCACGGTTTGGGGCGTATATGGAATGAGCTTAAATTTTACAGTATGTAGAAGTGGATTCCCGCTTGCGAGGGAATGACAAAACGAGGTTTTGGAGAAGATTCAAATATGGCAAAGGCAAATGCAATAGTGGCACAATCCGGAGGACCCACGACGGTAATCAATTCAAGCATCTGCGGAGTGATTCAGGAGACGGGCAAATCGAAGAAAATCGGGCGGGTATTGGCAGCACATAACGGCATATTAGGGGTTCTGAAAGAAGAATTGTTCGACGTAAGCGCTGAAAAGCCGGCGACGATAGAGGCGCTGAAGCGGACACCATCGGCGGCGATGGGGTCGTGCAGGCATAAGCTGAAATCATTGGACCAGTCGCAGGCGGATTTCGACCGTGTGTTAGACGTCTTCAAGGCACACGATATACGGTATTTTTTCTACGCGGGCGGCAATGACTCGATGGATACGGCAGACAAGGTGAACAAACTTGCGGCCCAGCGCGGCTACGAGCTTGTTTGCATCGGCATACCAAAAACCATCGATAACGACCTTGCCTGCACGGACCATTGTCCGGGTTACGGAAGCGTTGCGAAATACGTCGCGACCTGCGCGATGGAGGCAGGCAGAGACACCGACGCATTATATACACACGATACCTGCACAATTTTAGAGGTGATGGGCAGAAACGCCGGCTGGATTGCCGCGGCGACGGGCCTGGCGGCAAGAACCGAAGATGATTCGCCTCATCTTGTTTATATGCCTGAGGCGGTGTTCACGTGGGAGAAATTCGTCAACGACGTGCGAGAGGTGCACAAGCGGCTGAGCAGGGTGTTCATCGTCGTCGGCGAAGGGCTCAAGGACGAGAACGGAAAGTATGTTACAGCGGACAGCGGCGCGTTTGCGAAAGACAGCTTCGGGCACCTTCAATTGGGCGGCGTGGCGGATATGCTCAAAAATGTAATCGAAAAAGAGGTCGGCATAAAAGCGAGAACCCAAAAGTTAGGCACTAATCAGCGAACCGCTATGCACTTCGCCTCACTGACGGATGTTAATGAGGCGTATATGTGCGGCAAGGCGGCAGTCAAGGCGGCGCTATCGGGGGTGAACGGGAAAATGATAACGTTAGTGCGGGCGAAAGGTGCGCGATACAAATGCACGACGGGATTAGCGGAGCTTAGGGACGTGGCCAACGGGGAAAAGAAGGTGCCGAGAGAATACATCAACGAGAGAGGCAATCATATTACTGAGGCGTGCAGGAGGTATATTGGGCCTTTGATTAAGGGCGAGGCGCCGATTACAATCGGCAAAGACGGACTGCCTGTGTACGTTCGGCTGGCAAAAAAATGGGTCGAGAAGAAACTGCAAAATTATTTATGATTTCTGATTGCTGATTGATGATTTTTATACACCGACAGACCCTGACTAAAACACGGACTGACACTGACTTTTAGGGCTGGCCGAAAGGACCGAATTAAGCCGAGCAAAATAAACGTTTGACCCCGGCCAAAGACCTGCCGGGGCAGGCGAGATTATATTGACGATGAGAACGTGAGGATTTATAGTGGGTTTGGGTAGAATTGCAACCACCCGCCAAAAGGCGAGGTCTCGCCAAAGGCGGACGGATTAACACAGATTTCCACGGATTTTAGCCACCGAGCACACAGAGGCCACAGAGGCGCAGTCAGCTTTGTGTTCTTGGCGGAGGCAATGCTCCAAACGTTGTTTGTGTGCTTGCCGCCCGCTTTCATCCACAAGGGCCTATTGCCCTTCTATAAAGCTGACTGCTTTTCCTTAGGCAAGTTTGCCGGGGCTGGCCGAAAGGACGGAATGAAGCCGAGCAAATGAAAATCGGACGCGGGTTGCGTTAAACGGTTACGGTTGCGCTGCTCGTTTCGTCAAACGTTCATCGTCTTTCGTCCGTCTTCCGTCCTGTGTCTTGCATCTGATAGATACTCTTGACGGGAAGAACGTCCCGCGAGATAATATATCAAATATCTCTCTCATTGGATAAATGAGGATTCACCCCATGAGATAACAAAAAACCACGGTGGGATAGAAAGAAGATATCCCACGTGGTAAACGTATCTCACGGGGTAAATAGTGGGTTTGGCGGTATAATGCCGATTTAAGGCCGGAATACAGCTCTTTTGACACTGATTAACACCCTACTTCGTTAAAACTACGCAGGGCAGGCAGATTAACACGGTCTTATTAACAACGAAAATGAAACTTAGTGTTCCTTCGACTACGCTCTGGACAGGCTTGGGGGCTTAGTGGTAAAAATTGGAGAGAACAGCACCTTTGTCCGTCAACATTGCCGTCCGGCAAAATATATTTAGTATTATATCAATAATTATTGGTTATATATTTGCTGAAAGGGAAAATAAATGCAAGGAAATTATGATATTCAACAAATTTGTGAAAATGGGCATCAAATTACTGGTTGTTTTAATACAATGCCGGAAAAACGAAAAATATTTTGTGAAACATGCGGTGCTTCCACAATAAATACTTGTCCACATTGTAATTCCGAGATTCAAGGACATCAGATAAAATCAAGTGATGATTGGCTGGATGTTAGATCTGATCACCACAGAATAGTTATTGTAAATACTGCAAAAGTCCCTTCTTACTGTAGTAGTTGTGGTAAACCTTATCCATGGACAGAAAGCAAGATTGCAACAGCTATTCAGATATTAACAGAGTTTGGCAATCTTGATGAAAAAGAAAAGGAGACCATTACACAGGATATTAATAATATTGCTAAGGATACGCCACAGGCTGAACTTTCAGCAAATAGAATAAAGCGAATATGGAAAAAATGTAGCATGGCTGGTTACGAAATTATAATGGAATTTGCCAGTCGTACAGCAGCTAAGATATTGAAAAATCCCTGAACTGTGTCGTACAGAAAACGCCTTTATAAATAAAAAGGAAATAAGTATGGTGTCCACGGAATTCGGAATTCTCCCTTAAGATATTTAAAGATATAATGAAAAAGAGTTACCTGAGATAGTCTCTTTATGGAGAGTGAATTGATTTGAAGGAAAAACAATGGGGCCTGCAATACTTGTTGACAAGAGCACATTTCAATCCTTATCGAAGAAGGAGGTATTTTTCCTACAGCAGTATTATCATGTAGTCTATTGTTCAACTCTATTCTATGAGACGCTTGCAGATTTAGCTAAATGCAGCGACATAGAAGCAGGCAAAAAAGAAGTCTCCAAAATTTCATATAAAATAAATGGAATGGATACTTGCTTTACTACTGAGTTTCGAGAATTATTAACTGCCGAATTATTTGGTTATGAAATAAAAATGGATGGTAGACCAATTCTTAGTAGAGGTAAGGATATAGTAGACGAGGAGGGGAATAGAGGAGTATTTTTTGATGAACCCCCTGAATATGAAGCACTTAGAAAATGGACAGAAGGAGAATACTCAGAAGCGGAAAAACAGATTGCTGAAAATTGGAGAAATTCAACAAAAAATATAACTCTTGATAAAGCAAAAAATCAATCCGACTCTTTTAAAAAGATTAAAAATATGGATGAACTGAAAAAGTTCACCACTGAGATTTTAGAAAATCCTGAAATTCAATTAGATTTATTACAACTCACTTTAAAAGGGATAACATTTAGTCAAGATATAAGAGATAAAGTATGTAAACGCTGGCTTGACTGTGGAATGCCCCTAATGAAAAATTATGCCCCTTATGCTTATTATTATTTATTGGTTAATCTAACATTTTATTTTGGAGTTAGTAGAAATCTCCTTAGCGATAGGTTGACTAATATCGTTGATTTGGAATATGTTTGCTATCTCCCATTTTGTAAAGTATTCACTTCCTCTGATAAGTTTTTAAGAGGTTTCTCAAAACCATTCCTTACAGAAGGACAGACATTTATATGGGGTGAAGATTTAAAAAGTGATTTAAAAGCATTTTGTGACTATTGGGAAGAAAAAGGAAATGATGAAAGATTTCGTTATCAACAAGATTATGGAAACTATCCACCTGATATTCCGGGTTCCTTAACATGTAGTATCTGGCAAAAATGGGCAAGAACAGGAAGAAGAAAACAAGAAAAGATGACTCCGGAGCGAGAAAAAGAAATTATGAAAAAACTTAAACCGATAATGGATCAAATAAAAAAACCAGAGAAAGAATAGTCGTTTCAAATTGAAATGCTGTTTTTTTCATGCATGATACTAGTGGTTCAATTTGGCGAAAAGCCGAAACCGATGAAGAGGGGAACAAGAATAACCGGAGGCCATAATGGCTAAGAAGCGACAGGCAGGTAGTACAGCGTTCGGCGGACAGCGTTCAATCCGGGAAAAGGAAAAGAAAGCATACCTCACGTCTGCACCCCCCGCGCTTCCGACTTCACTTGCGTTTCGCAGGACAGGTCGCGAGATAGTTGAACAGTCGAACCCGGCTTCGTTTTTAACTTCCGACTTCGTCCCGATAAACAACATCGGGACTACGCCGGACAGGTCGCCGAGGCAAGCAGTCGAGCCCTTCGACGGTTCGACAAGCTCACCGCAGGCAGCACAACGCTTGCTCAGGGCAGGCAGTAGAAAAGCTCTAAATCTGCCTGTGGTGGACAAACTCCGTTTTTAGCGTAAAAATCGTTGTTGGTCAAAGATGGTCATAGTTGGTCAAGGTCAAGGACGATGACCATCTTTGTTTTCAGCGTAAAAACGC